>Ga0180438_10000133_pt1 | contig 154981 bp, 125 predicted proteins | sample SS_ome_12_FD_132455 | JGI IMG/M metagenome (GOLD analysis project Ga0180438, IMG submission 132455) | Hypersaline lake sediment archaeal communities from the Salton Sea, California, USA - SS_3_D_2 metaG | ecosystem: Environmental > Aquatic > Non-marine Saline and Alkaline > Hypersaline >... | reverse complement strand
CCAATAGCATGGATAGAAGTAAACTTTCTGCATTGCGTTTCCCGGAAAACCAAGTAAATCTTTATTAAAACAGTCATTGTTGATACCTGTGTATCCAAATACCCATGGCATATCTCGTTCCACAAGAATTTGTTGAATTTTGTCATATTGTGCTTCTCTTGATACGGGATCTGTATTTAAAAGTGCAGCCTCCATTAAGAGCTGGACGTTATTGTCTGTGACTGTTGGGTCAAGGCCAGCTTCAATTGCGGCTAAGTAGCCATTGTAAATGACCCCATTAGAGGCGACAGTTCGATTTGTAAAAAGAGGATTGACGTAATTACTTGGGTCGTTATAATCAGGAATCCATCCTAACCAGTAAATCTGAAGTTGTTGTCGATATCTACCAGCGAGTTCATAAGTACTATAAATAAATTGTGCAAATGTTGTTCCTGCATCTTGGACTCTAATACCGATTTTTCCAAGATTATCTGTCAGAAGGACAAAGATACCTTCACGAATAGGATTACCTATGTTATAGGTATAATTGTATGTAAGGAAGCTTGCTGCTGCCCAATCGTTATCATCAGGACCGGGATAAGTAGGGTCTAAACCTAATCCATAACCCATAGATTGCATAATTTCCCTTGCTTTGGTAATATTAAAAGTTGCAGCATTAAATGTATCATTTGCGAATGTTATACCGTTAGGAATATTTGACTTCAATCTGACGGCTTGATCTTGCATAAGCTCATGAATAAGGAATGTATAATTGAACGCATAAGAGATGGCTTTTCTGATGGTAGTATTAATCCAATAATTACTCATGCCTAGATATTGAACGCTTAAACTTGTACCGACTTGATGTCGGGTAATATCCGGTTCAGCGTCAAATGTGGATAGCATTGCTGGGGTAGGATCATCTAAGAAATCAATATCTTCAGAAAGTAATGCATTGTTTCTTATTTGGGCATCATTAATTACAGAGAAAATTAACGTATCGATTTTTGCTCTTGGTTTATAATAATAATCCCATGCATGAAATCGGATTTCAACACCCGCTTCATACCCATCATAAACGAATGGTCCGGTACCTACTAAATCGCCATTTGCCGTATCAAGTACTTCATTAAAAGGTGTTGAGGTGGGTGAAACCATATATGCTGCATTGAAACATAAGAGTGGTTCAAACGCACCGTATGGTGTATTAAGCACAAATCTTAGAACATAATCATCGATAACTTCCGTTCTATTAATAATCGGGGCAAATACTGCTGCAGTTTCACCAGTTGTTATATTAACCACTTCAGTAGTTACATAATATTCATATAGTTCTCCCGCTTTTGCAAAACCTAATTCCATTAAATTAGCTAAACGGTCAAAATTCCATTTTGCAGCTGTAGCGTCAAATTTAGTACCATCATGAAACCATACATCATCTCTAAGTTCAACGGTATAGTTATTACCATCCCATACACCATAATCTGCTGCAAGTTTAGGAATTATTTTCAACTCGGGATCTGAAAGATCGTATCCAAAAAGCCCTTCACAGACTTGATCTTGTACATCAGCGGAAGCACTATCCCAAGCATCCATGGGATCTAAATCTGAAGGACCATCAGAGGTTCCAAAAACCAGAACAACTCCTAAGTCAGGGGCTGTAGGAGCATTAGGAAGGATTAAGAGGACACCATTCCCAGCTATTGAAGCCACAGCTAAGATTGCTAAAATAATGATTGCCCAATCTTTTTTTTCTAAATCCATTTTTTAATCACTTGCGTTTTTTAAAGGGTTAAATTTTATTTAGATGTGTTGTTAAATATGAACTCATCAATGTCAACTTTTAAGGTTTGTTAATATGTTTATTACATTTTTCCTTGTCAATTTTTAAAGAATTGTATTTTAAATTATGTAAATTTATTTTTTTTTTCTATCTGAAATGAATATGGACATTTCTATGAATAATTATGAAATAGAGGAAAAAAATAGGAAACAAGTTTACGCTTTAATTTGATATTATTGTTTAAATAAGTCCTAATAGAAGAAAAGATAGAAACTACTTTAAATCCCAAAGATTTCAAGTACGGTTTCCAGGTAAAAAGAATAGAAGATAATGATAAGTAAGAATAGCCCAGCAATAATTATCCCTTTATCAAAAAAAGCCCGTTCCGTTCTACGAGCAATTTCGGGTTTTGCTGAGGTTAAATACATATAACGCATAATAATATAAAGCGATATGGGAATAGTAAAAATTACGATATATTGATGGATTAATACTTGCTCTAAATCAAATAGGTTAAATTTTAATATCAAATATAGGGAATATGTCATGAAAAGCGATGCTGCTATCATTACATGAAATTGATCTAATAATTTAAGAGAATATTGATCATATACTTTCTTATGTTCGATTGCTTTGTCCTTCCCTAAGAAAAATAGATCTCCTTTTCTTTTTGCTATGCTTAAAAACATGGCAATTTCAAAGATCGCTAAAAATAACCAAGGAGAAACATATTCATTAATAATGATACAACCCGCTAAAGCTCTCCATAAATATCCTGTTGATAGAATAAGAATATCAATAAATGCGTGATTTTTAAAAAGATGGTTATAAAGCTGTCCCGTTATAATTATTAAAATAATCATGGAAATAAAAAGAATATTTGGGATTAAGAAGATTAATGAAAAAATCATTAAGCCCGTAATTGTTATTAAAAGAATTATAGCATAGGAAAGGGGCAGTTGACCAGAAGCTAATGGTTTCTTTTTCATTTTTTCAGGATGTTTTTTATCATGTTCAATGTCTATAATATCATTTATTATGTAATTGAATGAGGAAGCGCAACATAAAATAATAAATCCTAAAACTAAGGGCAAATAAAGCGTTGTTTCAAATAATCTCTCACTGAAAAATGTGCCCACAAAAATTAAAACATTCTTATAGTACTGTCTTATCCGTAATAGATGCAATAAACTTCTTAATTTGCTCATATAAGTTTTAAAACTGCTCATATAAATTAAATTTTATTATAGATAGAAAATTCGTTGTGGTTTGAATCGCTTTAATAATTTGTAGCCTAATTTACTAAAATAACTTGTTTCAGCTTTCATTTGAATACTTACCGTTTTATATTCAAATGAGATCAATTCAAGTTCATTGTATGGTATTTTCACAATTTTTTTAAAAATATTTCTGATGATCAAAAAGCTCTCCTTTTCAATTAACTCATCTTGAGATTTATTATTTGTAGCTTTAAATATCAAATTTAATTCATCAATATATCCAATCTCCATATTATTAACGGGTTTTTTTAGATGGTAGTAAGCTCTTAGTTGTTTTGACTTTATCCAGTCAATAAGGGATAATTCCTCGTTTCGAGAGAGTTTAGTTTTCCTAATTTGAAAATAAATTTCTCTTGGTTTAATGATTAAATCTTTTAACTTAAAAGTAAAATTTTCTTTCTCTCCGCTAGTACTTTTTTCTCTTAACCTCAAACATGACTCTTTGAAATCATTAAGTATTTTCACGGTCTCACAGCTATAAATTCTTATACTTCCTTTTAATTTAAGAAAAACATCGGTATTTTCGAGATCTTCTAATAAGCTAATAGGATTTGGCATTTTTATTTTAGCTAAATTTTTGATGACCTTATTTTGATGTAAATCTAAAAATACCAAATTTCCCTCAGTATTATTTGAATTAAACTCCACATTTATTAACTTTAAAATACCCTCTTTTTCAAAGTAATATTGGTCATGCAGGGAAATCCATGTTTTTTCAAAAAAAGATGCATTCAGTTCAATTTGTTCATTATTGGCTGAATTATTAATAATATAAATATCCTTGTCGCATACATCGTTCTGGAACTTTATATCTAAAATTTGTCCTAAATTAAATGTTCGATCAATTTTATTTTTAAAAAGGAACTGTTTTCCGATATCTAATTGATATAATTCTTTTCTCTTTATTTTGAATAGAAAATCAGAAATATTTTCTATTTGAAATAGTTCTTTAAATTTATTAGTTGCAATGGTTTTAAACTCTAAGCGTGATTTTTCAAAAACTGAAGCATATTTATTACGTTTTGAGTTTTTAAGACAAATAAAGGGTAAAAGTGCTTCTTTAGTAGGTTTTAATTCGTTATCTAAGACTGCAGCAATTCGATAATAGGTGGGAGGGTGAGAATTAAGTAAATTGCTTAAAAGGGACAATCTTGAGGGTTTTATGATCGATTTATTAAGATAGTCTGCGGTATCTATGTAATTGATTATTTTATTGTATTCTGTAATCCGTTCATCACATAATAGCATCGTATTCAAACCAATTTCACGTCCAGTTGCATAAAAACTTTCTAAATTATAGAGAGCTTTTATTAATTCCTTTGAATATCCGATCTTTTTAGTCTTTAAATCTGCTTTCCCTTCTAAAATTCTCACAAAGATAAAAAGTATGATATAAATCCCAATATTTAGTATAATAAATCCTAATAATGGAATCTGGGGATTACCAAAGGTATAATCATAAAAGGTAGCAGGAATTCCTAATAACATTCGAAAAACTAAATCTGCAGAGGTTATTAGAGTTAATATTAAAGTATGTTTTCCTTTAGTGTGAGACAATTCATGGGCAATAATGCCTTTGATCTCGTCTCTAGGGAGATTATTTATATCTTCAGCGATAATCGCAATCCTTTTATCTAGAAATGAACCATATGCCATCGCATTGATGATGGGATATGTTCCAAAACCAGCTTTTACCTTCCCCTTGATTCCCACATCGTTTTTGACATCATCTACTATTTTCAATAATTCAATATCTTTAATACTTTTGATTCCTAGCATTGAATCTAAAATTGGTCCTGAAATGAAGTATATTATCCAATTGACTAATATTAAAATAAAGTAGATATTGAGAAAAATTTCTGTAAAACTGAATTCAGAAAAGAGTAAAGCTTTTTGGTCGATAAAGTTAATAGGGGTATATTCATCTATAAAGGCTACTGCTAACCATGCAATAATGTATAGGAACAATGTCAAATATTCTGGTGACATAAACCGCCAAATTACTAAATATTTCCTACCAAACAATAAAAAACCTAATCCTAAAATAATCCAAAAAGAAAATGCAAAAGCAGTATTAAGAACAATTGGATTCCCTAAATAGGTGGAAACTAAGCCTGAAATAAAGATAACGTTGTATGTTGTTAAAGAAATAATTAAAATCTTATTCAATACAGGATATTCTCTTAATTCATAAACACCAAACCATAGATAGATTGAAAATGAGCCCATAATCGATGTTAATATGTCTTTTGATGCAAAAAAAATTAGAAAGAAGAAGAATAAGATAGCAACAAGATCACTCATTTCGCTTCTATAACCATTTTTAACCCAACGATAGAATTCCTCGATAGATAAGAGATAAAAAATTATTAATATAAAAAAGACCCAATCACTTACTATGTTAAGCCAATTAGATCCAAATAGGAAAATAAATGAATATGTAATCAAAGATATTGAACCAAATAAATAAGAAAGAAATATAAGAAACCTTGTAGTCTTTTTCATTTTTATTACCTTAATATTAATATTTAATGACTTAATCGCATATATATGTTAATCTATCGGCATTTTACCAATTTGAGTCCAAAAATATTTAATAGAGATATAGTACCACAATATTAAACAAGGGAATACTATTATTAAAGAAATCAAAATATTAGTTGGAATGATAATCCCAAAAATATTAATATCTACAAAAGATATCGGCATTATGAATGTTTTAATGGTAATAAGCAATAAATAGCCAGCTATTATTAGAATAGTCATCAGGATTATTATTCCTCTAATCCTTTTAAAAATATACATCATTAATATAACTAGTACACCCGATACAAGCAAGAATATTAACAAGATCATCATATCTAATCTACCAATTGTCCATTTCATAAATAAAGTTGTTAGAATTGAAAAAATACCCGCAATAATAGCCAAAATAAAAAAATTATTAACTAAATTAGGTTCCTTTAGAGTTCCCTTTACTAATATTAATCGCGGTAAAGTTAATGCGGCATCTTTTTGATCTGAAGCTTTAATATAATTATTTTCTAAGAGGATAATATCTGCTTTTTTTTCTTGAATATCTTTACTTTCAATAAATCCCTTTACTGAATAAAGAATATAAAAACTATTGAAGACTTGAACAAGCAAGGCACAAAAGACAGCAGCTTCTAAAGCCCCAAATAAAGCTATTCCTGCAAACATAGCACCTAAACTTAATGTTCCTACATCACCAGGAAATATTTTTGAAGGAAATTTATTGAATATGAAAAAAGGAATTATTACAGCTAGAGATATTACTGTGAATAATAAACCTTCGGTAGAATCCCATATTATTGAACAAATTAATAAAAATATTAAAGCAATAAGTGATGTGCCAGAGCCTTCTCCATTATAGCCTTCTAACATATTTACTGTATTTGCAAAAACAGCTACGACAATTGGGGCAAGAAAGGGATAAATTACTGTTAACCTCAATTTACCAAGGTAAGGTATCGTAGGAGAATCAATAGAAATCAAGCCGTATATATTAGATAAGAAAATTATAGATCCAGTAAAAATAGTTAACATTACTTTATATCTTGAGCGTAACCTAATGCGATCATCTAGAAAACCTATTATACCAGATAAAATCACAGTTAAAGTAAAAATTAAAATTTCATTTATAAAAGAGGGAAAAAGTAAAGTTAAAATTATTGCTGTTAACGAAAATCCGATTAAAATACCCAATCCACCTGATTCAGGAATTTCTGGTTTCGAGTTTTTATGTATATCGATGCCTACATATCCTTTTCTTTTCATTATCTTTATAATATACGGCATAATAGCATAGGTAATAACGAAACCAATAACAAAAACCAAGATTAAATAAATAATCTCTAAAAATCCCCAATTTAGTTCCGAAAGCTTAATCATTTCTGTTCAAGCGAGCTACTTTTAAATCTAAATATATAAGGGAAAAATTAATCTAGATTTAATAATATTTTTTATTTTTATTTTTTAGTTACAATATATTTAAAAATTAAAGAGATAGCCCGGCACGGATTCGAACCGTGGTCTCGGGGTTCAAGGCCCCAAATGCTTGGCCGCTACACCACCGGGCTATGTTTTGTTCTAATAAATAATAAAGAGCAAATTTATAAATTATATGGTTTTAAATCTTGTTTAAAAAATTCTTCATCTAATAAATTTCTTATGGTTTTAAGGAATTTTAATTCTTCTTCTTCTTTCCTAAACTCATCAGGTAACATCTGTGGGATAGTCTCAATAATCGGGAACCATCTTTTACATTTTGGACAAAATAGGACTCCACTTTCAATCTCAATATTTACTTTTATTTTATTTAAAAAAAATAATTCAGGAATAATCTCACTTATTTGAACCGGATTTAAATTATTTAAAAAGTTTTGAATAGCTTTTTTAATTTCGTTCTGAATCATAGTCATACAGTCTTTGCTAAGTTCATTTGAGCTTCTATCATAAATATAATCAAACTCATCTATGGATTTTAATATTAAACGTAAATAATTCTCAATTTTATTTGCTTCAATAATTACATCATCTTTGATCAAAGTATCATGTTCTTTTTTTTCAATTCTGATTACGTTTTCTTGGGTTATTTTAGAAATATCTCGTTGTTTAAAAATGTCAATATACAAATTAAACTCATCAGGACTATTTTCATAGGAAAAAATGTAGAGTTTTAGAGGATAATGTTTATCAATAGGACACGCAAGGATGTCATATAACCAAAATTTCATTGATACTCATCATATAAAAATAAAGTAATTATAATAAATAACTTCTTAATTGCTGTATATATCTATCAATAGTTCTATCGATCTTTTTCCTTCTATTTAAAAAATCATTTGCTAATTTTTCGTACGCTGCTTTTGAGGGTAATCTTCCTCTTTTATATCTGCTTTCTAAAAGATTAAGACTGTCATCTACGCTCACTCTTTCAGCATCTAATACATCAAGTTTCTTGATGATATTATTAAAGGTTTCGTTGGTTTCAGCTAAAATTTTCTTAAATGGTAATATTTCCTCTTTAATTTGTTCAAGTTTGGTAGAATTTTTCGTTAAGATATTTTTATAGGTCTTTTTTGCTAATTTCTTTCTTTTTGTTTCTTCTTCCGCTTTTCTAATTTCTAAAGTCAATGCATTTTTTTCTTCATATAGAGAACAAAACTCTCGAATTTCACTAATCGGTAAGAACTCCTTCTTAAATGTCAGAATCTCTTCTTCAGATTTCCTACTTTTTGTAATTAGAATGTATAAGGATAATAATACCGCAATAGCTAGCATAATTAATAATGGTCGAAGTAATAAATCAAATAGATCGATAGTATATGTAACTAGGAAAAATTCATCTTCAATTGGACTTACATAATCAGAATAGAACATTAAGATTTTTGAGCTTCCTGATTGTTTTATCGCATTTGGAGGTGTAGAAAGATACTCTATTGACCCACATCCTTCAATAATGAGATTAATTGTTTGCTTTTTTCCCAAATATTCAAATTGGCTTGTAATTAAATTAATCTTTAAAGATTGTTGTATCCAATTCGCCGTAAAATATTCCTCAAATGGTAAATCATATGCTAAACTGAGCTTTACTTTAGAGGAAGGTGTTAAGAAAGCACGATTTTGTACTAAATTTATTTCTAGTTTCTTTCTATTATTATCTATTGTGTTTCCAATTGTAATAGTTAATTCTCCCAGATCATCAAATACCTCAACATTTTTTGCATTATTTGGAATATTGACCGAAACAGTACGTTGATTGAAATAACCATGGTTCTGAATAAGATAATCTTCTTTTACACTAATCATTCCCCAAGGAGAGATACGAATTTCACGATTTATTTCTTCAACGTGAATTTCTGCAAACTTCAGAACTGTATCCTGAAAAAGTATAGTGATGAATTCTTTTCCGTTACGAGCATCAATAGCATCTTCAAGATTTGCAAGAAATGGTTCTAAATAATCGTATTTAATGCTTTTGCTTAAATCCCATCTATAGGTTTTCGTGTCATCTTCATTTCCTGTTGAGCCAACCCGTTCAAAGTATAATCGTTCAGCTGTACTAGGAATTTTATAACTCGTATAAATATATCCCTCAGCTCGATAAGGTAATATCGGCCAAACTGTAAACGTAAAATTCTGATGAACCTGTAAATCGGGTTCATAGAATAAATTATATGTGAAGAGGTTTTTGAACGATTGAAAGAAATATATTGTTGTAGATTGATAAGGTAAAATAGGGTTGTCAAAATATATGATAACCATTTCAAATTTCTTCATAATTATATTCAATCGATCAATAGCTAACGAATTTCTATTCTCCCCAAAAGCCTGGTAGTAAATTAAATCATTAGAATGTCTTAAGGGTATACCTATAAAAATAGAATCTATAGGATTTTCATTATTATTTTGAATGGTTATTTTATCTTTGATATTTACCATCCCATAACCGCTCACATTTCCAGTTCTTACTAACTCTGTGACCAAGATATTTTCTGCTCCTTCTAAACTTCCTGCTATTTTCGGAGTTTCAATTTCTTGTTGATTATATAATGGAAATTGGGAATTAGTATTAATACTTGAGATCATAATAACAAGAAACAATAACCCACTTAAGAGAAATATATAATTCTTTTTCATCATTATTCGACAACCATCACATTCTCAAATTAACTTAAGATAATTAAAACAATTAATAAAAATTTATCATATTTTTTTCATTATTTCAAGATAAACCTTAATATTTTTGTTGTGTTAATGTTATTTAATAAAAAAATATATACACAATTATTTTTACAATGTCAACCCGAAGGAGTCAATCACGAAGGAAAAAAAGAAGAACTGGTAATGCGCCTATGCCGATGGGGGGAGCAGGTTTAATGAGATTTTTTGAAGATAGCTCAATTGGTATTAAAGTTGGACCTATTACAGCAATTTTACTATCTGTAGGGTTAATTTTGATTGTAATATTCTCTTGGTTAGGTATCTTTGATTGGATTTTTTAGAGATTATTAATTTTTCTTATATTTCCTTCTATTAAACCTCTTATAATCATGAAGGTATCTGAATTTCAAAAATTAATCAAAGAATTATATTCTAAAAAGGATATAGAACGTGGACTTTATAAAACATTCATTTGGTTAATAGAGGAGGTAGGAGAATTAGCAAGTATAATAAAATCTAAAGAAATAAGAAAAGAAGAAATAAAAGACGAATTAGCAGATATTATAGCATGGACGGTTTCTATAGCAAATATCCTTGAAGTTGATATTGAGAATGCGTTAATTGATAAATATCCAAATAAATGTAGGAACTGCAATTCTTCACCTTGTATTTGTGAAGAATGAATTGATTATGATTTTATTAATAATTATATAAATAAGTATTATTAGAAGATAATGGCAGAAAATTGGAAATCACGTATTCACCCAGAAGCAAAAATAAATAAGGATTCATATATAAGCCAATTAGCAATTATTGGTAAAGGTGTGACTATCGAAAAAGATGTTTACATCTCAAGCGGAGTTAAAATTTATGGTGAAACGTTAATAAAAGAAGGAACTTATATTGGAGAAGATTGTATTATTGGACACCCTCAAAGGGCTCAATTAAAAGAGATAATTATTCATAGAGAAGATATAGTTCATTCTATGGGGCCATTAACTACTATTGGTATAAATTGCACAATTAGAGCTGGAAGTATTATTTATACTGAAGTAATTTTGGGGAATAATTGTCAAACTGGGCATCATGTTATGATTAGAGAAAAAAGTACTATTGGTAATAACACACTAATTGGTACTAAAACTGTTATTGATGGGAATGTAATCATTGGAGATTATGTAAATATTCAAACCGGTGTGTATATTCCATTATTTTGCAGAATTGGAAATCATGTATTTATGGGTCCATATAGTAAACTTACAAACGATAAATATATGTTACGTAAAAAATATGATTTAAAAGGAGCAATCGTAGAAGATTATGTCTCATTAGGAGCGAATTCTGTAATATTACCGGGAATTAATTTAAAAAGAGGAACAATTGTAGGAGCTGGGAGCGTTGTTACTAAAGACACTGATGAAAAAGATATTGTAATAGGAAATCCTGCAAAAGTGTTAAAAAAGATACCCGCGGATTGGAATTCATCTTATTGATGGAATTATGCGGTTTTTTAAAGTAATACTGGATGCATTATGAAGGAATCAAATAAAAAAATATGGATCGATATTGAAGAACCAAAAACGGGAATCATGTTTAATTCCCTTATTAATAAATTTCAGAATGAAAATATAGAGTTATTGATAACAGCAAGAGATTATGATTCAACCTATCAGATTTTAGATGATTTATCCATAGATTATGTTAAAGTTGGAAGTCATGGGGGGGAAAAATTGGAAAATAAGTTAGCTACTTATATAAAGCGGCTAAGTGAGTTATTTCCTCTTGTTATAGAATTTAATCCGGACTATTTTGTAACCTTTTCATCTGTAGAAGGCCCAAGAATCTCATTTGGTCTAAATATACCCTCAATTGGATATAATGATGAACCCCGTAATATTCCTGTGTGTAAACTGATATTTCCTTTCTTAGATAAAATAATTACGCCCGATTGTGTTCCAGAAGAGTGGTATATCCGGCTTTATGCAAATCCTGAAAAGTTAATAAGATATCATGGAATAGACGAGATTGCATGGCTTTCACATTATATCCCTAACCCAAATGTTCTTGATATTTATGATCTTGATAAAGGTAAATATGTTATTATGAGAAGTGAACCATCATTTGCTAGTTATTTTATTGATGAATTAGAACCCCAAAAAACCCTTTTAAGTGAGATATTTCCACCAATATTTAAAAAATACCCAAATTATAAATATTTCCTAATAGTTCGCACAATAGAACAAGAAACTTACTTAAAGGGAAAATTAAAGGATTTTAGTAAGGAAAAAAATTTAGTAATAACACGTTATATGCCCAATATGGTAGATTTGTGTTTCTATGGTGCACTTATTATTAGTGGTGGAGGAACAATAGTTAGAGAATCGAGTCTATTAAATGTTCCAAGTATAGAATTTTTCCCGGGAGAAACTGCACCTCAAGAGCATTTTCTTATGAAAAATGGTTTTCCATTAATTCATATTAAAAATTACAGGGATGTAATTACAAAAGCGATAGAATTTTTGACAGAATCACCAAGAAAGAATATTTCATTCGAACAGATTAAGAAAAGAATTTTACAATTCGAAGATCCCAACGATATTTGTTTTAATATCGTGAAAAAGGCTCTCAATTGCTAAGTTATTCTAATATGTACTTATTATATAAATCCACTAATTCACTCCCTGAAGTAGACCAATTATATTTATTCAATAAGCTTTGTGCATTTTTTATTAAGTTTACACTTAGAGTATCATTCTTTATTAAACTCTGTATTTTCTTTGAAAGTAATTCTGGATTTTTTACTGGTACAAAGATAACTTTATCTTGTAATACCTCTCTAAAAACTTTCAAATCTGAACATATAACTGGTGTTCCACAAGCTATAGCTTCTAATGGTGTAAGACCAAATCCCTCCGATGAGGAGGAGTAGGTTATAAAAATATCTGCCATTGAATAATAAATCGGAAGCTCATTTTCTTCAATATATCCCATGAAAAATACATCTTGATATTTCTTCTTCCATTCTTCATACTTTTCCTTCATAAGGAAGTCAGGAGTTCCCCCAATCACTAGATTTAAGTTCGGGATTACTTCTTTAGTAATTTTGTAAGCACTTATAATATGTTCTATTCCTTTATAGGGTGCTATACGCCCGATATATAATATAATAGGCCCGGTAATTTCCAATTTTTCTTTCAATCTTTTTGCTTCTTCAGGATAAGGTCGGAATTTAGCATCTATACCATTATATATTGTTATGATTTTTTCCTTATCGACTTTAGGAAGAAAACTAGCAAACTTGTCTTTAACGAAGTTTGAAACTGTAATTAGGTAAGTTGCTTTTTTTGAAACGAATTTAGTAAGTATTTTTTCAAATGGAATTGCTGTAAGTTTAGTCTCAAATGGTGTGAAATCATGAATAGTACATATAAATCTCCTCTTATTAGCGAGAATAATTGGTAATGCGGCTTTAACACTATTAGCATGAATAATATCAAATTTGGAATTTTTAAGATATTTTGTAACCTTATAATTGAATTGAAAAATCCATAAAAATCGTCTACGTGTTAAGTTAAGTTGAATAATGTCGGGATTATTCAGATTAACATTCCACATCCCTGTTATTAGTTTTACACTATGTCCTTGATCCTTCAAATACTCAAAAAGAGCTCTAATTACTTTAGCTTCACCATCTGCTGTATCAGGAGAAACTGTTAAAGAAACCAAGCAAATTTTCAATTTATTCATAGGGAATTTAAGTTAAAATAGTAATTTAAAGTATTATTTAAGTCAATTGTAAATATCCATCTTCAGTAATTAAAATGGTTTCTTCAGTTTGAGCAACAAAAATTCCCTTTTGTTCAGATAAAACATAATGTACCTGTAATTTTCCTTGTTGAATTAATTCTTGAAGACCAAATGAAATTCCCATTCTAAATTCTTTTGCTAACCATCTTTCAGCAAACGGTAAGGTTTGGTAATTTTTATTAATATAACCTAATATTTGCTTAGAAGCTTTTCTACGTAAAGGTACTCTCCCCGCATATGGATTCAATTCATAAATATAGGAATACTTTGTATTATGAACTATACCATCTCCAGTAGAGGCAAATATTTCTACAGCATAAATTTCTCCCTCTTCCATAATGTCACCACCTTGCGTTCCTAACTCGGGTAACTGCTTTTTCCCATGAACAGTCCATCTCTCAATCTCATGTCCCCCTAACTGCTTAACTGGATTAAATTTGAAACCCTTTACAATACTTTCTATTTTTTTTCCAATTTCTCTTGTGTGAACTTTTGGTTTCGCCATCATTTTAGCAGCATCTACAGCAACTTCTGTTGCTTGAATAATGTTTTCAAGTGATTTTTCCTCATTAAAAGAAACCGAAAATGCCGTATCTACTATATAACCATCAATATGAACACCTAAATCAATTTTAACTATATCTCCACTATTAATAACTAGTCCATCATCCTTAATTGGGGAAGTATAATGAGCTGCGGTATTGTTGATACTCACATTAACAGGGAATGCACAACTCCCTCCAAGTTCCACCATTTTTGACTCTGCTTTTTCCACTAGATCATATACGCTTAATCCTTCTTTTACAAGCGGTTTTATAAACTTTTTCACGTTCTGAGCAATATTACCTGCTTTTTTTAAAGATTCGATTTTATATTCTTTATCTTCTTCTTTCTCTTCCTCAGAAACTTTATTTTCAGATTGATTTTTCAAGTTTTTATTCTCATTCATTGGTATATCAAAATGTAAAAGTTGATAAAAATATTTTTTAAATAAGTAAAATATCAAAGGTAATATAATTAAAAATAAATAAGGTAAACATTAATAATTAAATAAAGTTAATTTTAATAGATCATATAACTAATTAATATATTACTCATAAAACTTGATTCATAATTAAGAATAGTATTATTTGAGTTAATAACCCCATATTTTAAAATAAGGAGGCAATAATATTTGTCTGAAAATATCAGTGAATTAACCGATTTGCTAAGAAAATTATCTGCTGTTAATAGTGATATAGAAGGTTCTGCTATTGTAAGCGTTCAAGGGTTACCCATTTGTTCTGTTTTAAGTAGAAATGTAAACGACGGTATAGTGAGTGCTATGTCTGCGGCTATTCAAAGTGTATCAGAACGGGCTGTAGAAGAGCTCGATCGTGGTGAATTAAAGCGTATCCTTATCGAAGGCGTAAACGGGATTATTATCCTTTCTAAGGCAGGTGAAAATGCAATTTTATGTACTTTATGTAATGCAAACGCTAGTTTAGGAATGGTTTTTCTTAATATTCAAAGCGTCTCGAATAGAATCGCTTCACTCTTAGACTAATTAAAAGGGTTTACATAAATCCTCCTTATTAATATCAATTTAGTAAAATAAAATCGCCCGATAATGGCTTTAAATCATTTAAGTGAAGAAGACTTTTATAAGAAGCTTTCAAATCATCTTAAGGCTAAAAATTTTAAGGATTTTACTAATTTAATTGAAAAATCTCCGGAATTAGATATCCATCTAAATCCTAAACTAATCCCAAACCGCTTTGAATATATTTCAGATTTAATATTAGATTGTTTCAAAAAAGTAGGAGAATCATATCAAACATCTGCATTAGGTGAAATTATAGATATGTTAAGGTTTTGTAATCAATTCAATTTATTTGATAAAGTTTTGTCTGTAGAGGAAAAAACAGTTATTAATAACATCTATAACGACGTTATTTTTATTTCGAATTTATATGATGTATTTGGAAAAATAACCAATTGTTTCATCCATTATGTCAGAGTTAATCTTCCAGAAATATTATATGACTATATCACTAACTTTCCATCCATATATTTTGAAAATATTGATTTGTTGGTTTATTATGTAAAAAATATTTTTTGGGATCAATATACAATTTATGGCCTTAGCGTTAAAAAGATAGGGCCTTTTAAGGGGTTTTATGATATATTTAAACGTTCTTACAATCAATCTACAACAGATTTTATTGAATTTGATATATACTATAAATATACAAGTTTTTATTATGAATTAAATGATACTAAAGAATTTACTATAGTGAAGAGGCATTTAGTCTCCCCAAAAAATATTCTAAGTAATGCTGATAAAATTTTAAAAGAAAATGACTATAAATTTTACAGCCTTTCAATGGTTTTGCTTGGTGGTATTGGCCCTCAGGGTCATGGATTTACTTATTCTACCCCTAAAAAAGAAGTAATTGAAATATGTTCAGACATAAGGGAAAACAATGCGATAATAATTAAGTATAAAATTTTTTTAAAAAATCAGTTTCTGAAAAAGTTGAGAAAAGAATTATCATCTTTAAAGGAAGATTTACGAGATTCAATTATTAAATATCTTGATTCAACCCTAAATCAAAAAGAATTGATTGGATACAATAAAAAGGACAGAGTTTTAAAAATTATATCTAATCATTTAACAAATTTCACTGAAGCATTAAAAAAAAATAAACTTAACTTTGATGATTTAATCGATATTATTTCAGAAGCTTTATCAATAATCTTAAGACCTATTAATATGGTTGATCAATTTAAATGTCGAATGAATTTGATAAATGAGGGAAAATTAGATTCAGATGATATAGCTAAGCTTACTAGTTTGAAAGGAAAGTCTCATTATGATGTTTTGAAAGAACGTTTATTTTTCCAATATATTAATAATTGGTTTTATGAATTATATTTAGCAAAAAAGGTTAAATAGATTTATCAAATTTATTCCATTTACGGGAAAGCTGCTCTATAGGTTCAAGATTGTTAAAAGATTGAGGAAGTTTTATTTAATTTTTAATAAATATGATTATTATCAATTTTACCTTCATATTATTTAAGGACTATTTCTAATAATTAAGAAAAAAAAGTTTATTTTATTATTTTTTTAACTTTACTTCAGTATTATTTGTTGGTCTCCTTTTAAAATAAAGGTTTTTCAATGAAAGAAGTGCATTTCCAATTCCGCCACCTAAGGCCCCAAATATAGCTGAAAGAATTATAATTATCAATAATAATAACCAGCCGAAACCCTCACCGAAGATTAAAGCCCCGAATTGATCTAATATTAAATAAACGTTCCTGGATACTAGACCCGATAAGATGTAAATCATCCACGATAAACTCACACCCAATGTTCCGCTTAGAATCGATCGTTTCATTGACTTATTTAGAAAACCTGAAATTATACCGGGGATAATTACTAATTGCCAAATAGGAGCTAAAGTTAAGAGCATAGTTGCACACATGCCAATTAAGACACTAGAAATAAACCATTTATCTTCTATCCTCACTTTATTAACCTCCACTGGGAAAAAAGTATAATTTGGAATCAATACAAGATGTTGGAAAATTAGAAAAAGTATTAGTAAAATACTGGTAGTGATATTTACCCTGAAGGAAAAGATCTTCAAGTTGATCAGAATAATGTTTTGAATTAGAAAGGCCTCTTTGACCGGAAGGAATTACACTTAAACTATTATTCAGATTACTAAAATCAATTATCATTCGCTCAGAAGCGCCTCCTGTCGCATAACCTATTCCTGATCTAATATTGACACGTGATGGATTAACTGTAAATCCCTCTCCATCTGCTTCATAAGGACCTTTACTTAATGAATCTAATCCCGTCAATGATGGATAGTAAAGCTGATGGAAATCACCCCATCTCCATTTCATGATATCTTCAGAACCATAGAAGTCTTCTAACCAATTTATAGTCGCATTAAGGGCTGTAAGCATTGTTTCATTTCTCGTTTCCGTAATTAAGGGAGTTGAGACATTGTCGAACCAATGGGAATCTGGGCTTTCTTTCATAAGATATTCTAATATTACTGTTGGTGGCCTCATAGGGAAATTATAAAACCCTATTTCATCATTGAAAGTATAATCTTCAAAAAAGTCTCTCCATTTACGATATATTAGAGGAGCTGCATCATCTTTATCCATTATGAACCCCCAGTTTTCTAATTCATTCAACACATTACTTATTTTAGTAGGAAGTGTAATTCCATAGTAGCTTTTAATCACTTCAATTAGATCAGGGATAAATGCCTTTGCTGCGGTAGAATTTACATCATTTTGGAATAGGATCATAGTGTCTATATTAATCGTGCCATCTGGAGCGTTATTAAGTAATTCATTTATTCTTCTTGCTCGATAACCATTAGCATATTCATTTTGAAGAAAGTATTTAACATATTCAGGTCCAGCAACCAATTGATTTGCAGAAGCTAAATAACTTTGCGCTGGGTTTATGGAACTAGGTAATTCAGCAAAAGGAACATATCCAATCCATTCTCCTTCTCCGTTTGAAGCATTATATGGAATAGAACCATTCCCAGGATGCCAAATTGGTATATTAGAGTCATCTCTAATAGGGACTTTACCTGTTGGTCTAATTGCAATATTTCCATATATATCTCCATACACTATATTTTGAGCAAGCGTTGTCCAATATTTAGACGCTTCATTAAAGTCATTTCGATTTTGAGCTCGATCAAATCCATTACCAGCTATGAAATTAAAAAATAGATCGTTAGCAGTCCATTTTGAAGCTATTATAATATCTCCTAGAGAGGTTGGTAAACCAAAACTACGCAAATCACTAAGAACTGGACCATGGACAGTTTTTCTAATCGTAAATTCTTCTGGTTCTTTATTCTTTATTTTAATAATAAAGTTTTCATATGTATATGCTGTTGATGTTTTATTATAAATGTAGTGGTCTTCACCATCAATATTATAATAATACCAATCAAGAACATCATATCCCGTGTTTGTAAAACCCCAACCTACATAATCATTATGGCCAACTGCAATCAATGGCATTCCCGGTATAATATATCCATAAATATGAAGTCCTGTATCTTCCGCTTTAAGATGTTGCTCATACCACACACCCGGCATTAACCAAGCAAGATGCATATCATTACAAAGAATTGGAGCTCCAGTATTGCTCTTTGATCCATTAACAACCCAATTATTAGAACCAATTATTTCATTTTTTTGATTTTCGATTTTATCCTTTTCAGAATCAATTTGTTGAAGTCCATTTAAGAATTTCGATATTTCAGTCTTTAAATTATTATTAGATTTAAAAGAGGTACCTGCTTTCATAGGGCTCTCGGGATACGTACCATAATCTGGAATTATAGGTATTTGGTATGGTAAGGGAAGTGAAAATAATTCATTATAATATGTATTGTTTAATGCTTCTAAAGATAAATATCTGTAAAAATCATTATAATTCCATGTCATTTGCCTTGCCATTTCTTGTGCTATACATAGAGAATCAACAGTTGACCACGTTGTAGGTTCAAAATTTAATAAATAATATTCCAAAGGTTTAGTATCTTTATGGGTATTTATATAATGATTAATCCCATCTACATATCTCTCAAAATTTGGATAAAACTCCATTGTACCATTATTATACATCTCTTTTAAGGCTTCATCAGTCTTGATTGCCCATTCTTCCATTCCCATCGCAAGAGCAAACTTATCATTAGCCAACATACTCTCGCCTAATATTTCAGATAATTTTCCTCTCACTTGACGTCTCCACATATCCATTTGGAAAAGTCTGTCTTGAGCATGGCAATAACCTTGAGCAAAGAACATATCGGCTTCATATTCTGCAAAAATATGGGGTACGCCCCATTCATCTCGTATTACAGATACTTCTCCTGACAATTCAGGGATATTCAATCGTTCTGCAGACGGAAGTTCTCCTGGTACTTTCCAAACACCATTTCCGGGAAACAAAAGATTCCCTAATGGTGGAATACCTAATAAGGGTATAGAGAATATTGCTAGAAATACAATTGTTATTACAATAAAAGAAGATAATTGTATAATCATTTTTTTTTCTGATTTCTTCATCATACAACCTATTTTTTTTAATTTAAATTTTTTAAATCTAACATAATATAAATTGTTAAATCATGTTATATAAAACATTCATCTTTAGATAAAAAATTAGCCAGAATTCCTTTAAAATAAAACAGTTACAAAATAATTATAAATACTTTGAGAAGAATATAAATACATAACTTTATATTCAAAAAATTAAAATTAGGAAGTCTTTTAATAAAAAAAATTAAGAAAAGTAGTGAAATTAACCATGGCTATACCCACACATTTAACATTTTGGTTAGAAGGATTAACAGCTTCAAGTGTAATATTAGTTGCAGTGATTCTCGGATTAATCTCTCTTTTTAAGTCAAAAAAATTAGGAGCAAAGCTTTTAACTTATTTAGGATTGACAATATTCTTTATTGGTCTTTTATATTTAGGTCCATTTACAGATTTCTTATTAGTTTTAATAACTAGCTCTAATATAAATGTCCCTCCTTTTGGAATAGCTTTTTATGGAATTTTAAGTTATTTATGGATAGCTCCAGCAATAATTTTAGCCATGTATATTGGAGGAGAGTTATTAATTCCGAAAAGAAAATGGATACTGATAATAATTTATAGTATCTTGGCAGTAGTGTTTGAATGGTTCTTATGGACAGATACCGCAAATACATTTCAATTCGATTTACCCGCTCCAGGAGAAGAAATTATTGATTCAAACTTTAATAGAACATCTCCAGCATTCTTACTTATGGTTATATTTATTGCATCTATCATTGTCTTTCATGGAATTGGATTTATAAGTAAAAGTATAAAATCAACAGGTGTAATTAAGAAGAAATTCTTACTATTGGGGATTGGATTTTTAGTTTTTAGTATAGCTGGTGCTGGTGATTCTTTAGTTAATCCAGATATTACTCTAGTTATTGTTAGATTAGGTATGATTAGCAGTATCATCTTAATGTATTATGGATTAAAGACTTAATCGATAATAAAGAGTTATTAAAAAATTCAATTTTTTTATTTTATATTTATTTCTTGAATGTAATCAAAGATAATATCAATTCTATCTTTAATGCTACCTACTAAACCTTCTTCTTCAGAAACGATTGAATTAATTGCAGTTTTTAATCCATAATGACTCTCAGAAATTAAAACCCTAATTGGGAGAGTAAGAATTTCACTAATTAGCATCAAGAATTCTTGTATTATCTTTATAATCTTTGGAAAATTCTCTTCTGTCTTTTCTATTATAGTTTGATCAGAAGACACTAATTTATCTTCTTTTTCCCTTCTTAATTCCTCCCAAACGTTATCTTTAAGTTCCGAAAAATCGATACCAAGATTCTCCAAAGCCATCTGGGCACCCTCAAAAATGAAGTTTATATCATCTTTTCCAGTAAATTGTTTTATATTTTCAACCATCTCTATTGGCGCTAATCCATCAAGAAAACTGATTAACAACTGATGATAATCATTAATAACGTCGATTGGGATAAAAAGAAAAGCAAAATCTTTTAATTGTTTGAAAATGTATCCGGCAACTTTTGCTAAAGTATTATTCTGTAATATCTTCCCCAGTATACCGCCATATTCATTAAGAAGGTGAATTCCTAAAAATCCTATAATCCTTATCATATCATCTTCATAATTTCTGAAGTAATCAAAAAAGTGCTCTGGTTCCATGTTTAATTTTTCCTCGATAAGAGTTCTTACTCTATCCTTCACAGATTCTAAAGGTTCATCAAGTAATTCTTCAATTTTATCTAAGGATAAAACTTCCTGAATTTTATCAATAAAATCTAATTTTTCTTCTTTAGGTATCTCTTCTTCTATGGCCTCTTCAAAAAGAACATCTGATCTTATATTTTCTCGAATTGGTTTAGAGGTTATATCTTTCCATTCTGTTGTTTCATATATCTTGCAGGCAAATTGAAGGCAATCTCCTCCTTTGGCAATACATTTTTGCTCTATAATATTAATACGATAATCATTCCTTTTGATTTTAAGAATAAAATTAGCAACACTCTCTAACATCCCAGTTAGTCCACACGCTAAGCCTTCTGAGTTTTTTGATTTTACTTTTTCAAAATTAAATGTATCTTCTTTGTCCAATCCATAACCCGCACAAATAGGACAACGCTTAACATTTATAAGATAATCATTATATTTTGATCCTTCTTTAGGTATTTCTTCATAAGTTAGCTCGCCTTCTTCTAATTCCTTACCAAAAACGACGACCCACAGTAGTTCAAAATACTCAAGAACTTTTTTTGGACTACCAGGCATCCATTTAAATACTGCACTATGGCGCTCACAAGATTCTGTTGATGAACGTTTTCCTATTTCTCGGAGTAGAATTAAACTATCCTCTTCATTTTCAGTAACCTCATTAATTTCTTTAAGAATTTCACGATAAAGGAGAGTATAAAACAGAGAATTTGTACTTCTTCCGAATGCTTTGGTTATTTTTTTTAATAACCACTGAAATGCTCCCAAGATTAGGCACCTCCCTGATGGTATTCATATTCCTGGATGCAACTTTTATGACCCAATGCTCTTGATTCCTTAACATCAAGATTCTTAACCATAAAGGGAGATTTTTCTCCTAATTCTTGATTGATAAGAATAATAAATTCAGATACCATTGCTGCTATTATTTCACATCCTGCAGCTTCAATATCTTCAAAATGATACTTACACAGAGGACAATCTGAATCTTTAATATAAATTTTCTTACTTATCTCATCTATTTCAATAGAAACTGAACTATTTAAAATATTTTTATATAAAGTAGCAATAACATCCTTAATATTAGAAAGATCTACATATTCGATAGGCTTCCAATATTTAAAATAGGTTTGAGCAATATTTCGCCCAATTCTTCTTAAGCTTTGTTTTATTTCAGTAATGCCATTGAGTTTTAAGAACCTTTGTAGATGATAAATTGCATTTCTCATTTGATTCATAGTTGCATCTGATTTAATTAGATCTTCTCTTGTGTAATTCATTTTTCCGCAATCACTTTAAGTAATTTTAAATAAATATTGAAAAAAAGCTAATTATTTTAATATTTTCAATTGATTTAACAGATGATCAGTATGTTATTTTATAAGTTGAATTTTAATAATAATTTGAATTAATATGAATTGTATTAAAATAATAAGTGATAATTATGGAATATCAAATGGAAATTTTTTGGTTAGGACACGCTTGTTTTAAGATAAAGCATTATAGTGGTCGAATTATTTATTTGGATCCATATCAAATAAAGGAAGGTGAAGAAAAAGCGGATATAATTGTTACTTCACACAGTCATGGAGACCATTTTTCAAAACCTGATATAAAAAAAATTTGGAAAGAGAATACAATTCTAATAGGTCCTGAAAGCATTAAGAAAGAGTTAGAAAAGTTCAATGGAAAACCCTTGAAAATAGGGGAAACACTCACATTAGAAGATCTTACAATTGAGCTTGTTCCAGCTTATACGATAAATAAACCTACTCACCCTAAAAGCAATCAATGGAGTGGTACTATTATAATATCAGCGGATCATAAAATTTATCATGCAGGAGACACGGAAAGAATACCTGAAATGAAGAATTTATCTAAAAGAAAGATAGATGTGGCAATTCTACCTTGCGGAGGAACCTATACTATGGATTTTGAAGAAGCTACCGATGCTGCTCTAGACATTAAACCTAAGATAGTGGTTCCTATGCATAATTGGGGTAAAGATTTGCAGGAATTTAAGAAAATTATGTTAAGAAAAGATCCCCAAATACAAGTTGAAATCCTTGAGAAAAAGTCGTTAAAAGTTTAAATATTAAATCTAAAATATCGTAAATTTATTTATCTCTTTATTCAAGTTTATATTACTAAATTTCTATTTTTTTCTTGATACAAAAAATCTTGATGAGATCGATATGGATATTTATAATGTTGGAGTTAGAGGGGGATTAAAGAAAACAAATAAACCTGTTTTTGATGAAGAAAATGTTGTAATGATTTATGATTATCCAACAATTTATATATGGTTTGGAAAAAATATACCTGAGAAAAGAAAAAATATTAGTATTGTGAAGGCAAAATTGCTTAGCAAAAATAAAGAGAGCATTGCAAATTTACAAATAATAAATCAGGATAAAGAATATGGAGCGTTTCTTGACATTTTTGATCTTCTACGCCATGAAAATGTGAGCAGTATTGAAAAAATGAGGCGTCCAGAATTACATATTGAATATGATGCTACCTTAGAATTTCTTGAAGCGGGTTTAGATCCTGACCTTGAAGCCGAAATAACAATTGCCTCACATTCCATTTCAGGACAAAACAAATCCTATGATGAATTATGCAGAATTTTAGCCAAGTTACAACTTTCACTGATTAAAGATAATTCGAAAATCACTAAACAAGAAATTGAACTAAAAACGAAAGAAATTTTTGCTTCCTCTTCCACTTATGATGAATTATGCTGGTTAATAGCTCAATTAACTATGTTAAAAGAAAAGAATGAATTAAAATAAGGATTGATGTAATCATAGCAGGTTAATATTCTATAAAGAAAACCAATAAAAGCAATTAAATATTAGTGCTAAATACTATTAAACAACTTAGTAAAAACTTGAGTCTTTATTAAAAAAACAGATATTTATATTTAAATGGATGAATTATGACGAGTATCGAAGAACTAAATAGTTATGGTATAAATCTCCCTGATGATTTTAGTGATGGGGTAGTTATATGTGATATATATACCAATTGGTGTGGTCCATGCAAAATTTTAAGCCCTGTATTGGAGAAACTGGCATCAGAAGGGTTAATTAAATTATTTAAAGTAGATTTAGAGCAAAATAGACCTTTAGGTGAAAGATTCTCTGTACACGCTATTCCAACATTATTATTCTTTAAAGAAGGAAAATTAATAGAAGAAAGTGTAATAATAGATGGAGAGAAAGCGGTAGAAAACGGCAAAATGGTTGGTAACTGGGGAGAAAAAAGAATAAGAGAAGTTATTTCAAAAATCGGTTAATAAAGTAATATTCTGTTTCAAGTTTAAAATTTTAATAACATTTATGCTTTATTTAACCAAAAACATAAAAGAATTAATTTTTTAATTTAATGAAAGTTAATTAATATATAGTTTTATTATAATAAAGATGGAAATTATGGCTACTATTGATTTTGATTTTCGGAATCAAATTATACAAAATGATATTGGAAATACATTAGCTTATTGTTATCAGTGTGCTACATGCAGTGGGGCATGCCCAGTCGCACAAGTAACGAACGGGAAATATAATCCTAGAAGGTTAATTTTAGATGCGCTTCTTGGGTTAAAGGAAAAAATTTTTGGTTTAGAAAATGCATTTGGTATATGGGGATGTACTGTATGTGATACATGTGATGAGGTTTGCCCCCAAAAAGTAGAATTGACTGAGATCTTTACAATATTAAAAAATATGAGTGTAGAAAAAGGTGAATCACCTGATTATTATACTACACAAGCATCCACTATCTTAGAAAATGGTAAAGCTATCCCTATGCAACCCGCTATTGAAAGAAGAAGAGAACAATTAGGCTTACCAAAAGTATTATCACCTGATGTAGAGGAAGTTCAAAAATTATTAAAATCCACTAAATTATCAGAAAAGATCAAAAAAGAAGCTTAATTCTTTCTATTACTCTTTTTTAATAAATAACTAATAATAATACTTTAGAAAAATTTATCATTGTCCATTAAGTTAAATTTTAATATTAAATAATCTAAAATTTGAATAGTATGTATAAGAGGATTTGAAAAATGAGAATGCCAATAATTGGTGGTAATTGGAAGATGAATAGGGGTTCTCCATCATCTGCTATAACTATGTTGAGAGTATTGAAGAGATTGGTTAAAAATATACACAATGTTGAGATTGTTATTGCACCACCTTTCACAGCATTGTTTTCGGTCATTCAGTATTTAAAGAAGACTAATATAAGAGTTGGGGCTCAGAATGTGTATTTTGAGGATAGTGGGGCGTTCACCGGAGAGATTTCTCCAAAATTCTTAAAAGAGATCGGTTGTGAATATGTTATCCTTGGACATAGTGAAAGAAGGGATATATTTCTGGAACCTGATGAAGTAATTAATAAAAAAATTAAAAAATCCTTGAGTTATGGCCTAAGACCCATAGTCTGTATAGGGGAACATCTTGAAGACCGAGAAGCAGGTAATACAGAAAGAGTAATTGAAAAACAACTTGAATTTACCTTTAAAGATTTAAATAAGAAAGATATGATGAATATAGTGATTGCTTATGAACCAATATGGGCAATTGGAACGGGAAAAACAGCTACTCCAGAGCAAGCAGAGGAAATTCACAGATTTATAAGGAATTATTTAGAAGAAAAATACGATAATGATTTAGAAACCGATATTAGAATTCAATATGGGGGGTCAATTAACCCAAGTAATGCTGAAGCTTTGTTTCAAAAAGAAAATATTGATGGTGGTTTAGTGGGAGGTGCTTCATTAGAAGCAGGATCTCTCTATGAAATAATTAAATCAGCAGAGAGATCGTGGAATTCAAACTCTTAATTAGAAAATATTTTATCCTAAAATTTGATTAAAACGACTAGTCAATTTTGCGGGGAATTCTCCTAAGTAAGATTGTGGATCCGCAAATAATAAGTAAAAATAAGGTTCAAATAACCCATTTACCGTAGGACCAACTCCTGATTTTATGATATAAACCCAGATCTGTTCATTTAAAATGTTAGATTGTCGATAAATCCATTCAAATGGAGAGATTTCAGGAAACACTCCAATATTTCTTAATATAACATCCACATCATCTAATTTATATTTTTTACCAAAAAGAATTATCGGAGAAAGGTCAAATGATGTAATACAAATCCCATTCAAGCCGTAAGATTTCATATTAGAGAGAAATTCATTACTTTCTTTGGTTATTTCATTTTTATTTTTCTTGATTATATTTCTTGCATCAGAATCGTTTAATATCTCTATTATTATATCAATTTCATTCTGTAGCAAATCTAAGGCAGAGTCGAGCGGGATTTTTGAAGATATTACCAAATCATAAATTATTTTGATCTTTTCTTTAACAGATTTATGCAATAGATAAGGTTCAGTTTGAACTGTGATTAAAACATCTCCCTCAAATCCATTATCTTTTTTATCCTTTTTATTAGTTTCCTTAGATTTAAACTCAAGCAATTCTATTTTTTTATTTATATTTCTTGCAAATTCAAATAATGCGGAAATTAGTCCTGCATTTAATTCAAACGTGCTAGTATCATTTAAGTTAGGAATAATTTCTCTTTTATCTCTTGAAAAATCATAAAATCTTAAATATAGGTTAACCCCCTCAGGAGGTTTCTTTAGTTTAAGATTATGATAGGGAAATCCCGTATTTGTAATAACGGAGAACTCATAATAAGTCATTTTAATGCAGTACAGTAATAATGTATTTCTGAAGAATAATTCATTAATCTAAATTTCTATATTAATAGATTTAAGTTGAAGTATTTAAATTAATGTACTTATTACGTAGGTAATATTTAGAGCGATAATTTGGTAAAAGTAATAATTTATTGAATAACGATAGCGGGCTTTCCAGGTAAAGCATGATACTTTTTTTCTGATTTTGAATCTTTCTCTAATAAAACCGATACCTCACAATTATATTTCTTTTGAACAATTGGTATCAACTCATTGAAGAATTCAAGTTCTTTTTGTTTGGTAAGATTATAGCTTGAAAATTTCCCTATATTTTTAAGAATTTTAGTGATTATCTGGCTAATTGACTTACTATAAGGCTTTAAATTTTGATCTTTCATCAAATTTTTCATAATCTCTCCTTGGTTTTTATTTTTCTGAATAATTGGCATCAACTTCGTATAAAATGCAAATTTCCAATCATCGGCAATAATGATTGTGATTTTTTTAATTTCGTTTAGCTTGGTAGCTAATTTAATGCTATTTATATCATCTAATGTGTTATTCATTAAATTCCATTTAAAATCATTTTCGCTCGTTAGAAATTCCTCATTATATAAAGGCCATTTTGCGAGACTTATGACATCTTTTTTCCCCATAGACTCCCAGATCTCTTCTGTTAAGTGTGGAGCAATTGGGTGAAATAGAAGGGTCAATTTTTCACAACAATCATCAAAAACCGCTTTTAATCCCCCTTCATTATAATATTTTGTGAAATCTGTTGTAAATTGGATAATATGATTTATAGCATCTCTTATTTCAAGGTTTTCAAAACTTTCAGTTACATTTTTTATTGATCTGTTTAGATTATATAAAATTAGTTCATCCCTAATTGTCTGTTCTTTTCGAATCTGGTTTATTTCTCCAGTAATAGTAGTATAAAAGTTTCGAACAAACCTATATGCTGATTCTATTCCATCTTCAGACCATTCTAATCCAGATTTAGGGCTAGCTCCGAAAAGTATGAAATATCTGGCTGCGTCAGCACCATATTTATTCATTATTCCTATAGGATCGACAATGTTACCTAAACTTTTACTCATTTTAACGCTTTTTAAGACATATTGTGTCCCGCATCGTTTACAATTTCTATTATCCATTTCTGCTTTTAAAGCAAAAGTTTCACAATTCGGACAAAATGGGTGTGATTTATTTATCATTCCCTGAGTTAATAATCGTTGAAATGGTTCACTAAATTTATGAAGACCAATATCATAGGTAAATTTCGTAAAAAATCGTGCATACAATAAATGAAGAATTGCATGCTCAACACCTCCCACATAAAAATCTACATTCATCCAGTAATTGGCAATTTTCTTTCTATACGGCAATTCCTTAGACTCGGGATCGCAGTATCTAAAGAAGTACCATGAACTATCCACAAATGTGTCCATTGTATCAGTTTCTCTTTTAGCTTCTTCACCACATTTCGGACATACAGTTTGAACAAAAGTTTCGCTTGTTTCTAAAGGATTTCCATGTCCTGTAAATTTGACATCCTTCGGTAGTAATACTGGTAAATCATCGTATGGAACTGGTACAACACCACATTTTTTGCAGTAGATCATAGGGATTGGACATCCCCAATATCTCTGTCGCGAAATTAACCAATCTCTTAATTTATAATTTATCGTAACATATCCACAATCTTTCTCTTCAAGTTTTTTATTCATTAATTTCATAGCATTTTGATTTTCCATACCATTAAACTCATCAGAATTAACTAATGTACCGTCACCTTCGTAAGCTCTGGACATCTTATTTGCATCAAGTTCATAATCAAATGGTTGTATTACTACCTTAATTGGTATATTGTAAGTTTTAGCAAATTCAAAATCTCTTTGGTCATGCGCGGGTACTGCCATCACAGCTCCAGCGCCATATTCATAAATAACAAAGTTACCGACAAAAATAGGGATAGTTTGACCTGTTAGTGGATTTAATGCCTCTTTCCCGATGAACATTCCTTTTTTTTCGATTTCTACATCAGTTCGTTCAAATTTGTTCTGTTTCATAACCTCTTCATAAAAATCATTGAAGTCTTTTTCATAATCACTATTCATGACCCATTCTCTTACCCAAGGGTGTTCTGGGGCAAAAACCATGAAAGTTACTCCATATAATGTGTCCACCCTAGTTGTAAATATATCAATTGTTCTTTTTTCTCCTACAATAGGAAATTTTATGATAGTTCCTTCAGATCTTCCTATCCAATTCCTCTGCATCAATTTTACTTCTTCCGGCCAATCTACCTGGTTTAATCCTTCCAATAATTCTTCAGCATAATCTCTGATTTTAAGAAACCACTGAGTTAAAAACTTTTGTTCAACTTCCGAACTACATCTCCAGCATTTACTATTTAATACTTGTTCATTTGCTAAAACAGTAAAACATTGAGGGCACCAATTAACATACGATTCTTGACGGTAAGCAAGACCCTTCTCAAACATTTTCAAAAAAAGCCATTGATCCCATTTATAATAATTTGGATCATGACTAAAGATCATACGATTCCAATCATATGACAGTCCAATTCGTTTTTGCTGTTTTTTTATAGTTTTTATATTTAAATTTGTCCAACTTTCTGGATTTTCACCGTGATCTATAGCTGCATTTTCAGCAGGAAGTCCGAAAGAATCATATCCCATGGGGTAAAGTACATTATATCCTCTCATTCTTTTAAACCTTGCGAAAGCATCACCTATTGAATAATTTCTCAGATGACCAATATGTAACTCAGAACTAGGATAAGGATACATTTCCAATACGTAAAACTTTTCTTTTTTTTTGCTCAAGTCAGCTTTTACTTTGAAAGTGGTATCTTTTTCCCATCTATTTTGCCACTTTTTCTCTATCTTTTGAAAATTATACTCAAAATCGACCATGTAGATTCAAACCATCATGTATGAAATTAAGAAAATAAATATAGTCTTAAATAAAGGATTCAATAAATTTTTTTGGAAATTCGCTATAAATTATATCGAAAAAGCTTAATTTTATAGAATAATTAAATTATCTAATGGCAATAGAGAAGATACGGGTTTCAATTGGGAGTGCTGCGGTTTTAGGACTATATCAAACTGAAAAATTTAAGGATATTCCGACTACGTGCTATATTATGACATATATAAAAGGTCGCTGTTTAGCAAATTGTGGATTTTGCCCTCAAGCTAGAGATTCTGAAAGTTCAACTGAAAAACTCTCTCGTATTAGTTGGCCAATTTTTTCTTTCAAAGATTTTATAACTAAGCTGACTTATTTACCACCTACAAAGCATTTTAAGAGAATTTGCATTCAATCATTAAATTATCCCGGAAATTTTGATGACCTGATTGAAATTGTGACTAATATTAAGAAAAGCACTAATATCCCTATTTCTATTGCAATACCACCAATGTCAAAAGAAAATCTACAAATTTTAAAGTTAAAGGGGATAGAAAGAATAGGAATCGCTTTGGATGCCGCAGATTCAAAGATTTTTGATGAAATAAAGGGATTAGGAGTTAAAGGTCCATATAATTGGGATAACCATTTCAAAGCATTGAAAGAAGCATTAACTATATTTTCTCAAGGGTTTGTTACTACTCACATAATAGTTGGCCTAGGTGAAACAGAAAAAATGGTATTAAATTTAATTGGTCAGTTAAATAATCTTAAAATTATGGTTAGCTTATTTGCATTTACTCCCATCAAAGGGACTAAACTAGACAAATTAAGTCCACCAAATCTTACAACTTTTAGAAAGTTACAGTTAGGTCGTTTTTTAATATTGAACGGATTTCTAACTTTAAACGATTTTACATTTAATTTGAAAGAGGAATTAATAAAAGTTAATATAAATAAACAAAGTTTAAGAAATATTATCGAAGAAACTAATGCTTTTGAAACATCAGGTTGCCCTGGGTGTAATCGTCCATACTATACTTCAAGGCCTAAAGGTCCAATTTATAATTATCCAAGAACCCTTTCTGTAGGTGAAAAGGAAGAAATATATGAACAATTATTAAAATATGTAATTTAATTATCTATTTCTCATTATGAGTGTCTGGAGATTAATACCATTAGAGATAAATAATGGTTATTGGAATATGGCGTTAGATGAAGCTATTTTAGAAGCAGTATTAGCTAAAAAATCGCACTTTACCTTAAGATTTTATAAATGGAATCCATCAACAGTTTCTATTGGACGAAATCAAAGTCTTTCAGAAGAGGTTAATATGGATTTTGCTGAAGAAAATGGATTTAATGTTGTTAGGAGAATAACTGGAGGAGGAGCGGTATTTCATGACAATATGAAAGAAATTACATACTCCCTAATATGCTCAATTAATTTTTTAGAGAATTTAAAGGCATTTAAAGTTATTGAGCAATTTGAGCTAATTGAGGCAGGAATTGTCTCAGCATTAGGAAATTATGGTTTAACACCAGAAAAAGGAATTATTCATTGCCCAGCTATTTTTTTAGATGGTAAAAAATTTTCAGGAAATGCCCAAATAAGACGGAGAAATCATATCCTGCAACATGGAACAATTCTTCTAGAAATAGATGCGGAACTGATGTATTCAGTGCTTAAAGCACCATATAATGTTTCTAAGTCAAGAATGGTTAAATCGGTTTATGCTAAATGCATAGGGGTAAAAGAAAAATTAAATGATTATGATGAAGCAGACTTTTTAAAAGCTTTAAAAATTGGGTTTGAAAAGATTTTAAATATTAAGTTAAAAGAAAGTACTTTTACAGAATACGAGTTGAAATTAGCTAAAAAATTAGTCATTGAAAAGTATTCTAATATGAAATGGCTTGAAAAGTATGAATGAAACAAAAGAATTATTAAAAAGATTTGAAAGTGGGGCTCAATCCTGGGCAGATTATGAAGATTATCTTAAATTGAATTCTAAAGAGATCGAACCGTTCCTACAACTAGCCTTAAAGTTGAAGATGAGGTATTTTAATAATATCCTTAAAATTTATACTCCTGGAAAAAGGTTCCCGGCCATAAGTTTAACTGGAAGTCAATGTGCTTTAAGTTGTGAGCATTGTAATAAAAAATATTTAAAAAATATGCACCCAATTACTAATAATAAAGATTTAAGATCATTCTTATTAAAGCATTCTAAAGAGGGTGGCACTGGGGCTTTAATTTCAGGTGGTTGCTTACCTGATGGATCAGTTCCCTTATTAAATTATATCGAAAGTATTCAAAGTATTAAAAATGAAACTGATCTTATAATCAACGCTCATACTGGGTTAATAGATGAGAATTCAGCAAAAAGGTTAGCTGAAGCTAAAGTTGATATAATTTCATTTGATTTAAATTTAGATGATGAGATCATAAAGGATATCTATCACTTAGATAAAAATTTAGAGGATTATATCAAAGTTTTAAACATTCTTCGAAAATATAAATTAAATATTGTCCCTCATATTTGTATAGGTTTACACTATGGTAAGCTTCATAAAGAATTAGAAACGATTAGATATTTAAAAGATTCAGATTTAAATCCCTCATTAATTGTTTTAATTGCCTTAATCCCTCCAAATGATACAAAACGTAAATTTGAAATACCTAAACCCATTGATATAGCTAAAGTTATCTCTATTATTCGTTTTGTTTTTCCGAGGACTGAGATCTCACTTGGGTGTATGAGACCACGAGGTGCTTTGAAATTGGAAATTGAAAAAATAGCTTTCAAGGCAGGAATAAATAGAATTGAAATTCCATCAAAAAAAACATTAAATTGGGCAAAAAAAGTTTTTCCAGAAATTAATTATCAATTTTTTTCTGCCTGTTGCGCAATTCCCCAAGAGTTTGAGGAATTAGCTCAAAGCAGAGACAATATTGTAAAAAAATATCAAATTTAGTAAATACTATCTTTATAAGATAATAATGGATCAAAAAATTCAAATTATCGGATTAAGAGGAATTCCCTTAGTTAAACCAGGGGACGATATTGCTAAAATAATATTAGAGGCTTTAAAAGACGATAATCTTACTTTAGAGAATGGAGATATTATTGTTATAGCACAATCAATAATTTCTAAAAGTATTGGTAGGATAAAAGATTTAAAAGAGATTAAGCCTAGCGAAGAAGCATATCACCTTTATGAAAAGATGGAACCATTATGTAAAGATTTTGAGTTACCTATTAAAAGTCCTGAATTAATACAAGCTATTTTAGATGAATCTCGCGAAATTTTAAAAGCTGAACATGTTATGATTGTCGAAACTAAACAAGGATTTGTATGTGCGAATGCAGGTATCGATAAATCTAATGTTGAAGGTGAGTCCAATATTACCTTTTTACCAGAGAACTCTGATTTTGAAGCAATTAAAATACATAATACCTTCTATGGACAAACTGGAAGTCATGTAGGAGTTATAATTTCAGACTCATTTGGTAGAGCATTCAGAGTAGGAGCCGTTGGAGTGGCAATTGGGGTAGCTGGTATTAATCCTATCTTAGATAAAAGAGGATCACTGGATCTTTATGGCAAAGAGTTAAAAACTACGATTGTGGGACAGATTGACAATTTAGCGTCGGCTGCACAGTTGATAATGGGAGAGTCTAATGAAGGTATACCTGTAGTACTCATACGAGGCTATAAATTTGATTTCGTAAAAAGTAGTAATATTAATCAAATTCTAAGAAAAAAAGAAAGTGATTTATTTAGATTAGAGAATAAAAAAGATGAATTTTTAAGTCTATTGAAATCTCGTAGAAGTTATAAATTAAAGTTCAGTGAAAAAAAGATAGAAAAAAAGGTTATTATGCAATGTATAGAGATAGCACGATGGGCTCCAAGCGCTCATAATGGGCAATTTTGGCGTTATATTCTTCTAGAGAAAAATAAACTCCGTTATGAATTAATTGAAAATATGAATAATAAGTTAAAAGAAGATTTAACCAGAGATGGAAAATCTGAGCAAGAAATTAAAGAAAAAATTAGCAAAACTAAAAAGAATTTTATTAAGTCACCATATTTAATTTTATTATGCTTAGATAAGAATGATTTGTATCAATTTAATGATTTGGAAAGGGATCAAAATGAATATATCATGGGAATTCAAAGTATTAGTGCTTCAGCAACGTATCTTCAACTCGCTTTCGAAGCGCTTGGTTTAGCATCTTGCTGGTATTGCGCTCCTTTATTCACAAAAGAAATTATAACTGATACGTTAAAATTACCTTCTTCATACGTCCCCATGGCTTTTTTTACAGTAGGATATCCTTTACAAGAAGTTAAAGCTCCAAAGCGAAGACCGCTAAATGAAATTATTTATAAAAATTAGCTTGAAAAGGGTGATAAAAATATCAGAAAAGTTTTATTTAGTCCTTGCGGGAGGAGTAGGAGCCGCGAAATTTATTGAAGGGTTAGTCCAGGTTATAAATCCTAAATTATTAAAAATTATTGTTAATACCGGCGATGATATTGAATTATATGGTTTGAAAATCTGTCCTGATTTAGATATAATTACTTATACCTTAGCAAATATAATTGATAAGGAAAAAGGATGGGGCTTTCAAAATGAATCTTTTCACTGTTTAAATGTTTTGAAGGTATATTATGATTTAGGTTGGTTTAATTTAGGTGATCAAGATCTAGCAACACATATTTTTCGTACTGATTTAATGAGAAGCGGGTATTCAAAAGCAGAAGCAACAGCAATTATTTGTAAAAAGCTTGGTGTTATCTCTGAACTGATTCCAATGAGTAATGAAGATGTGCAAACTATAATTCATACACCAACGAAAGCTATGCATTTTGAAGAGTACTATATTAAATACAAATGCGAGCCAAAAGTATTAAATATTGAATTTAAAGGAATTGAACATGCAAAACCGATTAATAAGATTTTGGAATATATCCATAATGCATACAAAATTTATATTTCTCCCTCAAACCCTATCGTTTCGATTGGTACAATTCTTAGTTTACCCAGAATAAAGGAAAGTTTAGAAAAAGTAAAAGATAAAGTAATTGCAATAAGTCCTATTATTGCAGGCACTACAATAAAAGGACCTGCAGATAAATTAATGCAATCACTCGGTTTAGAGGTTAGTTCCTTTGGAGTTGCTGAGTATTATAAGGATTTTGTAGCACATTTCGTAATTGATAACATCGATTATAAATTAAAATCAAGGATTGAAAGTTTAGGAATTTCTACTTATTGTTATGATACGATAATGACAAATTTAGAGAAAAAGAAAGCACTGGGAAATTTTGTATTAAATATCCCATCTTAATTATATATTAGGAGATTGGGGTTGTAGATTCTTGTAATTCAATTTCTTCTGAGTCCTTTTCCACTTTTTTAACGTAATCTCCCACTGAAGCCAAGATTTCTTTAATCCTCCCTTCTTGCTGTAACCGAATAATTAAATTTCTGTGCTTAATAGTCGAAACTATTTTTGAAATCACAGGAAATATTAAAATTAGAGGAGCTAATAAAATCACGATCACTTCCGGTGAAAAAATAGCAACACTTTCTGTAATTGCTGGCGGTAAGTTAAACACATCTTCTAAAAACCATTTGGGATGTATAATGATAAAACTTATTATAATTAAGAGGGTTACTCGAAAAATAAAATTGAGAACTGTTGAAAGTATAAGACTCTGAGATTTAGGTGCAGCGCTCCTTGCTGTTAATGTATCTCTGGCTTCAGAGTCTTCTTGGAAAAGTCTTTGGATATATCTCCCAAGCCGTCTAGTCTTTGATGCAGCTGTGACAAGCTTTTTTTCTTCATCTTCTAATTTACGTCTTTCTATCATTTCTTTGATATAAGAGAATCCTTCTCCTGTTTTAGAAAAAAATTTGCCAATAGTCGCTTTTTCCTCTATTTTAAGCTCTTCTCGCCTTTTTTTGGCTTCATCTTTAATTTTATCTACATTTGCTATAACAAAATGTGACTCACTCTGCAAAATACTTAATTGAGCATCTAATCTGTTTTTTCTCTCCAAAGAAGGTTTTGACACCGTGTAGGTATAGTTTATTTGAAAGGATATTTCCAAATATATATATGAAAGAATCGCGAGAAGAATTACGGAACTAGCGAAGAATTGAAAGACATCATTAATTGGTATTTCATGAAGCGAAATATCAAGAGGATTAGCAAGATTTTCTAAAAGAGGAAGAGTAATATTAAATAAAGCTAGCATTTCTCTAAATCCAAAAACCATCAATGGTATGACAATCATTAGTACTAATGCTCCTATAGCGATCATATCTTTTTTTGGGTCAGTTCTTAAAAATGCTCTAACCACATAAAGAATAGATATAATGTATAGTATTTGAAAGGCAAAAAGGTAAATATTCTCGGTAAAAATGTTAAATTCAAATCCAATTAGATCTAAAATTTGATTTAATTCAGGTGGATTACCGCTTGGAAAAGTAAACCATAAACTAATTAGTCCTCTAAAAAATTGTTCTATTAATCTAAACATCACCGGTTGTAAACCATATCCTATTAAGATGAATGAAGCAACCATTGCAGCGCCCATAGCAACCATATAAGCTGCTCCAAATATTAAAAGTGAAACAATAGTTCTTAAACTAGTTATAAAAGCATTAAAAACTAATTCACCATTTTCTGTAGTAAGAACGGTCTCAAAATGAAATATAGATGAAAATATTATCAATAACCAAACAAAGATTAATATATTAATGATTTTTAAAATAAGTATATAATATCTTGTCATTTTTTTAATACGCCTTTCCTTTTTTCTTTGCTTCCATATAATTGCTAATAATTTGATTCATCATATCATCAGGTCCGACCGTTATAAGATTGACTCCTAAATTTTTTATACCTTGCTTAACTATTAAAATATGTTCCATCATTTCCTCACTTATCGCTTCAGCAAGTGCTTTATCAGTTGTAGATAAATCTACTTCATGTATTTCAAACCAAGGACTGAAAGGGTTTATTATTATGATAGTATGATTGAAGGGTATTAATTTACGAATAGCTTGACCAAATTCATTCGGATTTACTTCTAAATCGGTAATTATAAAAACTAAACTTCGTTTCTGAAATCGGCGATTCAGATAATCCATCGCTTCTACAATCCTACATCTTCCTTGTGGTTTAATTTTAGCTACAAAGTCTAAGACTTGATAAAAATGATCCTCACCTCTTCCTGGTTTTAGAAATTGATAATTTTTTCTATCGGAGAAGGTAAACACTCCCACATTATCTCTTCGTGTTAATGCCACTTTAGTTAGTAGCATACAAGCTCTGATCGCGTATTCAAACTTAGTATTTTCTATTGCTCCTCCTGCCATAGAATTTGAGGAATCAACTACTATCATTACAGTAACATCTCTCTCACTTTCAAATTCTTTTACTATTAATTTTTGAGTACGAGCACTGGCTTTCCAATCTATTAATCGAAATTGATCACCGAATACGTATTTTCTCATTCCATAGAATTCTGAGCCTAACCCTTTTTGTTTTGATCGTTGAAGTCCGTAATTTAAGTTTAATGAACGTTTCGAACCTAAAATCTCTATTCTTTTAATATCCTCATAAGGAGGATAGATTAAAATATCTGAAACGCTATCCGGTACAATTCTTTCCACGGAGTTAAATCCAAGTCTATCTTTTACTGTAACAGAAAGAGGCCCTAGAGGATATTCACCTCTTACTTTTGGTTCAAGAACATAACTAAACTTAATTATGCCCTTAGGTCCAATTCTGGTGGATATAAAGTTTTCTCCCAATACTAAACGGAAAAGTTGTGGATTATAATAATCTCTTATTTCGAGGAATTCAAAGCTATTTTTCCCAGTATTTTCGACTATCACTTTAATGTGCACAAAATCATCCTTAAACACTTTCTCTTTTTCAAGTTCTCTCTTAACTTTCAACTCTTCAATATTCATCTGCCAATAGAAAAGTGGTAAACTAATTACTGTGCTGAAAATCAATAGCACGGCAAAGTAAATCAAAAAATAATTAACAAAGGCAAAACCTGCTGTGAGAAAAAATACTGAAAATAGTATTAAAGCTCTTCCTTTTCCTCCTAACATTATAATCCTCTTCTAATATTCTTGTACGTGATTTTCCATTGCAAATTTAAAAGTTTATTTATTTAATATATAATATTTAGATAGGGACGGGAATATCTTCGATAATATTCTTGATCACGGTTTTTACATCCAATCCTTCAAGTTCAGCTTCTGGTTTTAATAAAAGACGATGGTTCAAAGTAGGAATTGCTAAGGCGCGAACATCATCAGGAGTAACGTATACTCTCCCCAAGATTGCTGCTCTTGCTTTAGAGCAATTCATTAATACTAGGGATGCTCTTGGTCCGCAACCCAATCCAATTTGGGGGTGATTTCTTGTTTTTAAGATAATATCTCGTATATATTTAAGAATTCTATCGTCGATGTAGACCATATTCATTAATTTCTGAGCTGCTAAAATTTCTTCACCATTAGTGATTTCTTCTACTGAGGGGGATTCTCCTGAAATCTGTCTTCTCATAATATCAACTTCTTCGTCTTGTTCGGGATAATCCAACCATAACTTAAATAGGAATCTGTCTACTTGCGCTTCAGGAAGAGGGTACGTTCCTTCCATTTCAACAGGATTTTCTGTAGCTATTACAATAAATGGTTTTTCTAATGGTAGGGTTTGACCCTCTATAGTTACTTGTCGTTCAGCCATAGATTCTAATAATGCTGCTTGGGTTTTTGGTGCGCTTCTATTGATTTCATCCGCAAGCACAACATTGGCAAAGATGGGCCCTTTTTGAAGTACGAAAGTTCCTTGTTCTTGAGAAAATATTTTAGTACCAGTAATATCACTTGGTAATAAATCAGGTGTGAATTGTACTCTACGAAATGAAATACCAAGTGTTTTAGCAAACGTTTTAGCCATCACAGTCTTTCCTAACCCAGGAACGCCTTCTAAAAGCACGTGCCCATTTACAAGTAACGCAATAAATAATTGTTGTAAGATCTCTCCATTTCCAACAATTACTCTACTCACCTCTGAAAGTACTTCTTGAGCGATCCCTCGAATTGGAGAAACATCTAATTTTTCCCTATCATAATATTTTGCTTTATCTGGGGCTTCCATTTTTTTTCCTCTTTATTTATTTTGTTTTTTATTTTTATTTTTGAGATTATAAATTATTTACTACCCATTCCATCTCGAAGAATAGGTCGTCAAAATCTTGTTCACTTCGAACTTTACTCTTACCTATTTTAATAGATAATATTCTTTCAATAAATCTTGAAATTCGTTTAATTTTCAATTTATTAATTTTTGGATCTTTAGAAATGACCATATCCACTACATTTTTGGTTGTAACTTTTTTTCCTCTTAAAAGTGCGTTTAATTTTCGATCGAGCCTTCTATTTAAAAGGATCAAAGCCTTATCGTACCTATTTTTTTCTCTATACCATTGAATTTTTTCAGCAAAAAAGGAGGAAGTTCGAAACCTTTCCTTCTCTTCTTTCTTTTCTAATTGTTCTGCTTTCTTTTTTTCTTCCTTTTCGCTTTTTTTAGGTAAATATTTCTTTAGAGTATAGACGGCTAAGAGGGGATAAATCCAAGCAGTTATAGGATTTGTACTTAAATGAATGATATATTGTGTAATAATACCATAAATTCCAGCTGAAGTTAAATCCCGTGAATATTCCGGTCTTATATGCGCTTCATCAAAAACTACAACCCAATTATCCTTAGGTTCACCAAAAGTTAACCAATTTATTATATTAATCCCAAAATCGCGATTATCATAACCAGGTAACCAGAGCAGTTCATTATTGAATAAACTTGCATCTGAAGATAGGAATATTCTGGAACTACTAGAATCTTTAGCCATGAAAACTCCTTGTGAATAACCTCCAAGAGGCCATTTATCGGGGAAAGGGAGTAATCCAGTTACTAAACTTAAATCAACATAATCATCATTGAAATTGTACATCTTATCTCCATTTTTGTCTACATAACCATATTCTGTAGATGAACCGACTAAATCCCACCCAAAAAAGGAGACGAAAGGGCCCCCTACAACTGTTGAGGCTTGAGAAAGGATTACTTGACTAATTCCATTAGTAGTAGGATGTGCTTCAAAATTTTTAATTACAGGAAAATCAGGTCTTGTGTCAAATGAATCATTATCATATAAAGTACCATCAGCGAAGAGTGTTACAGGAATTAACCCTTGAAGATCGGGGTCTAAAGCACTAGCAATAAATATTTCCCATAAAAGAGTACTTGTACTTCCATGATCATGACATATAAATAATGAATTTCTTATATTTGATTCAAAGAAGTCTATAAAGTAGGGAATTTCAAAAATAGGATTATAATACTGATTGGGCCCCAGTAGGATCAAAAGTATTGATTTATTTAATCTTTCTGTTGCGCTTAAACTAGATTGTATAGTCATAACATCATAACCCTCTTGTTCTATAGTATGTTTAAAATCTGAAGCACCATTCCAATCACTATTATAAACTGAAAAGTTTTGATCATTTACTCCTTGATCAAAAATAGGACTTAACAACGGAATAAAAACAAGTATAAAAATTACTAACAGTAAAGCCTCTTTATAAATTGACCCTTTTTTAAGTTTTTTCCTTGATTGTACTTCTCTGGATTGTTGTTTAGTTGCATTTCGAATAAAAATAATTAAGCTAAATCCAATGAAAAGTGCTCCAATGTAGCATACCAGCGGGATATAGGTTATATAAATTGGTAACGATTGCCCTTGATACGATGGGTAAATCTCAATAAAGTTGGATATAAAAATACCATAAAATATTAAAAATATGGTAAAAAATCCTAATATTATTCCCTTTGAGAGCCTAACATTATTTGCATTACTATTTCCAATACTTGACATATTTTATTCTTTCAATTAGTAAATTTTTTATTATGAAAATTCACTCTTAGTTATTTAAAAACTAAGTGTTGGGACAGATTTTCCTGTAACTTCATTGTATAAATTCGAAAATAGTTCTATTGTATAATTCAACTCTTTACTAGTTGGTTCTATTCCTCCATATATAATATCCTCAATCTTTTTAATAAAGGGGTAAATCGTTTCTGGTTTTTGTCCAAGCTCATTCACACACGTTATTGCATATTCTCGAATAGTTTGATACGCTAATCTTGGTTTTTTATGTTTCAAGGTAATGATATCGTTATAGATCAGATATATGTAGGCAATAGCTTCTTTGGATCTACTAGTCTCGACAAGAACTTTCACATTCTCGAATTTTTGTTTAATATCTACTTCTGGTTCTTGAGTTTTTTTTGATCTCTTCACTTTTGGTGCCATATTATTTACCTTTTTCTGTTATTTATATCGTTTATATATTTTTTTTATTTATTTTTTTGGTTATTTGGTATTATCTTTTTTTAAGATCATTAATTTATTAGAAATTTAAAATAAAATTATATCCTGTTAATTCAAAATAGATTGGAGAAAATAATTCTATTGTGTTATAAAAATCATGTTCCTTAATTTGATATGGTCTTGCATATACAATTTCCTCAACCTTCTGAATAAAGGGATAAACTGAGGTTGGGGATAATCTTAAATCTTTTACTGAAACAATCGCAAAATCTCGAATTGTTTCATTATCTTTTCTTTTTCTACCATATTTTGCATTTATTAAATCCATATATATCGCATTGAATAAGTATGATAAAGATTCTTCTAATCTTCCAGATTCTTTAAGTATTTTAAGATTATTTATTTTATCTTCAAGAGGGAGATTGATTATCTTAGAAGCTTTTTCTTGTTTTTTGTAATAGCGATAACCATAAAATGATAAAACTCCGACAACACATCCTAAAACGGGTAGGAATATTGAAAAGAACATTAATAAAGGAGGGGCTTGAACTCCTGGATTAACGGGATTCGGTTGAGCTTGAATATCGATATAATGGGTCGTAAGCAAAGTCTTACCAAGTGAATTCGGCATCAAAATGATGATATGGGTGATTCCTGTCCATGCTGGAAGCCCATAGGTAATAGAAAAATCACCATTATTATCTGTTTGAACTTCTCTGATTAAGGTTCCATTATAAAAAATCTGTATTAATTTATTGTTTAAAACTAGGGAAGGATTCGTTCTTGATATCAATTTTCCAGCGATTATTAAATCGGTAGAAGCCCTTATTATTGTAGGAAGATCCCAAATACAGGATATATTCGAATAAATCATTGGATTGGATAAAAGAACTTCTGAATATTCTATTTCGGGTAGAGAATTATATGACAATAATAAATCTAAATTATCGATACCTATATCCGGAATTGGAATATTTTGGATTAATCCTGTTGCATCTGTTGTTACAAAATTGGTTTCAATCATTACTGGTCCGTTGTACCATCGATAATTTATGCTTGCGAAGGGTATAACATTATTATCTTCAGTTCGTAAAAATCCATTAGGATCATAAAAATCTCCAATCAATTGAGGAGTTGAAGGTCCAATAATATCAAAATAAGAATTAGTACTTACATCAATTGAATAAAAAGTACGATATTCTACAGTATCTGGGGTTGAATCAGAAACTATAGCTTCAATTTTATGAGAAGTATAAATATCCAAACTAGTATCAACAATATAATCTATTTGGAAAATTCCATTTACTGTAATATCAGTGAATCCCATATCTACAACATCATCAATTTCAATAGCGATATTATATCCTGATTTATTATCACCAGTAATCCGGTTGTATAATCTTCCTTGTATGGTGATAAGAGTATTATGAGATAGTCTAGTATTATTAAAACTTGCAGGATAAAGGTCTAACGTGGCCCAAATACCAGAAGACCGTATATTTGGATTTAAGTAATCTTGTGATTGAAAATTAATAAAAGTAAAATTAAAAAATATTCCTGAGAAGATGACTAAAATTAATATTAAACCATTTTTTCTTCTTATATTCATAAGCCTCTGCTTAAAAATGGTTAACTTCATATAAATACCATCAATCCTATATATTTATTTTAGGTTTCTCTAAAGACCTCAACTTCATTAAATTCAATATAATAATATTCTGGAGCATTAAAGTTATCTTCGGGAATAAAGCTAACCCAAACTTCTGAATTCGAAGGCCAGTTTCCTACTAATAAGGTTATATTAAAGAAGCCATTAATATCAGTATAACCCAAGGCAGTTCCAAGTATTTGTCCTAAAGGTGTTCTCACAGTAATATTTACTTCCATAAATCCCATAGCAGTTCCATTATCCCATTCTAAATAACCATAAACATATAAATCATCATCTTGGTAAAAATCATCCTTTACAACTCTTGTGTCATAATTTCCAGTAATTAATGTGCCCGCAGTGATATTAATGGGAAGGATAACACTCATAGAAGGAATCATATAATCATTTAAGGAGACACCCGCTTCATTGATGCTTCCAGTATAATAAATTAATATATAATATTGCCCTTGAGGACAATTCATGAAGATGGAATTGTCGAGGTATTGAAAATTCCCTCCAGATATTAAATTAAACTGGGGACCATTTATACTTAAATAACTACTAGTAACATCGGAGTATGTATTATCTAATAGAAAGATACCTATAATTAATCCGTCTAAATTAGTACCATTCTGTTGTAAAGTACCCCAAACATCAAATTGATGAAAACTTCTTTGAATTACATTTCTATCAGAATTTATCGAAATACTGATTGTTTCGTTAATAATTATATAAGTTGTATTAAATGTACTATAAGTGTGATAATTTGCTCGTAGTCTTATCAATCCTGCATGGAGACTGTTTGTTGATATATTAAATTGAACAAATCCGGACTCATCTACAAAGGTGTATGATGTTATAGGATTGTTATTAAAATCATCATATAGAAACACCGTATTACCAATTTTAGGTAATACATGATAAATTTGAATTTGAATATGAGCTGTTTCGCCAAAATTATATGTTTCTGGAGGATTAGTATTATTATAAAGGGGTAAGGTTGGATTACCCTCAACTGAAAGGTAAATATCTAAATTTTCAGGATCTATTACTTTAAGCTCTGAGAGCCCATTTACAGAATCTGTAAAATTATTTATTCCGCCTAAATAGAAATTATGTTCATTATATAAGTTATATGGCCAAGAGTACATAAAGATTCCCGCAAACTCAATTCTAATAGTATAATTTTTCTCAGGAGTCGAACTTTTAACAGAATAGGTTAGATCGAATACTCCGGTATCATCTAATCTAAGTGAACCACTTTCTAATACTAGGTAGTAAGATACATCAGTAGGACCATCAAACATATATACATCAATTAGAGTGTATTTTATAGGAGTCCCTAAAATTAAATCAGTTACATCTCCTTGTAAGTTGAACGTCCTTTGAATTGCTCCACTTCTCATTATTTCTGTTGGGTTAGGTCCAGAAATAAGGTTAACACTTATAGGAGTATTTACGATAAAGTAAGAATAGTTATAATTCGAACCCCAATTAGCATATATTTGATGAGGTCCTGCTACTACTGATGATCCAATATTATAAATGAATCCAGCAAATCCATTAAGCGTTTGAGCAGACCCTATGAAAACTTCTTGGGTAGTATCATAAAAGTTAACCCATTCACCATCCCCAATTGGAATGCCCCCAGATTCGAGATAGACATTTAAATTTATATTGTCATTTGGGTAGACTAATGGGTTATTGTAATCATTATAAGGGGTTCCATCAATCCAAAAATTAAATATAAGAGATGTAGGAGTTAAGACTTTTAATTTGTTTAAAAAGGATGAAGAAGTATTAATATAAGGTAAATTAAAAAAAGTGCTGTATTCTGGATGCCATGAACGATCGATAGTTCCATTAAAATCAAGTCTTAAACTATAATTTCCTAAGGGTGTATTAGAGGCAACTTCGAAATTAATATTAAAATAACCATTAAAATCCGTGTAGAAATAACTACTCGGAATTAAGTAAGAAGAATAGTCTAGTCCCCCTCTAAATAATTTTAACTGTAATTGTGCTGTTCTTATTGGATTGTTATTTGTAGGGTCTATCATTTCCCCTTCAATATTAAAGAAAGTATTTGTAGCACCCATTGCAGTTCGATTAATCTCTGTTGGAATTGGTCCTGAAAAAATATTTATTGTGGGTTCTTCGTTTAAAATGAAATAGGAATAATTTTCTTCAATACCTAGCTTTGCGTAAACTAAATTAGGGCCAATGGTATTAAGATTATTAATATTGTAATCAATAGATGTAATACCGCTAGTATTTGTTGTATTGGAACCCAAAAATACATTTCCTCTAGAATAATCATAAAAAGATACAATTTGATTGGATAAAGGAGTATCATCTTCATTTAATACTCTAACTTTTAGAGCTAAGGTTGAAAATCTACTAACTATAGGGAAATCTGGTATTTGAGAGGGTATATCATTAATGTAAAACCAAACTTTTTTTATCATACCTCTCGTAATATTTAAATCCAACCTATTACTGGAAGCATTAATAAATCCCGCAGCATATGGTACAAAATACCAACTCCCATTAAAATCGACCCGTAATTCGTGTTGGCCTATTGGAACAGAGGAATCAACATTAATAATTACATCAAAATCACCATTCAAATCGGTATAACTAAAGATTGAATCAAAAGGTGGACTACCTATTCGATTGTTGGTACCTTTTTGAAGTAATACAAATTCCAAAGTAGCTCCAATAACTCTTTTGCTATTTACTGGATCAACAACATAACCTTGAATGTTAACACTAGGATCTAGTGATATATTTACTTCTTGAGGACTAACACTTATTAAATTAACCTGAATATCACCATATATAGTATATATTGTCGTATCATTAACATTTGGACTATATTGAGCAAATATAGCATGAGGTCCAACAAGTTGCGTATCATCAATATTTACTAATATTGATGTTTGACCAATAGAATTTGTATAACCTGTCCCTAGAAATTGAGATGTAGTTAAATCGTAGATATTTATGGGTTCTCCTCCAACAGGATTACCATCTAAAGTAAGTGTTGCAGTTATATTTGCAATATTCCCCCTATATCCTGCTGTAAAGTTCGAATTTACAATTAAGGAATAATTTGCATAAGTTGGGGGAACTCCTAAATAATTATCGTAATAGATATCCATTTGAACCCATTTACCGTTTCCTGAAATATCTGTTGGAATAAACACTTCTGCCCAATTATACATATTCTTGTATTTAATAGAAAAAGCATTTCTTCCCTCAATATTATCATAAAATTCCTCTATAAGAAAACTGTTAAATCCGTCAACAAATCGAGTAGCTAGCCCAAGAGCTCTTCCAAATGCACAAAATGCAGATGCAAAATCAGCCCAATAGCCTATTTCATTTTCACAGAACCATTCAATTTGGTCATATCCATCTGGTGCGGGATTATATTGGCTAGGATCTGTTATTTTAGCAAAATTGTATTGCAAATAATTTCTAATTTTATCCGCTACGATAAAAGCATTATCTGAACTCAAAATTAAACTTGCAATATTATTATAATGAAATTCAAAATCATCATGATTATTTATATAAACATCAACAGGATTTCCATTTAACTGTAAATACTTACTTTTTATTGGATCAGGGGTATATTGGGGTTCTACGGCAATTGCATCGATCTCAGCGCTTGTAGGTAAATTTGATCCAAACATTTGATAACTCATGTTCACATCTCCTTCAGTGTGAAAAGAGATATCCATTGTTGTGCAGTTATAACTGTCTGCATATAAAATGGGAGAATTTGGAGTATATTCCATATAATTTGGATTTGACCATACACTTCCTTCCATTATATAAGGGTTGGGAAAGAATGAGGGTATTACCATCGAATTTATACCCAAATTAGAAGAGAGGGGTAATTTAAGGGTTATTAAATCCTTACCCGGATGATAATTATTATAATCATCATAGGTGGTAAAATCAATTTGCTGCTTCGCAGCTGTAGAATGCCAACCATCCCCAGTATATTCATCAAAACTTTCATAACGCCACAATTTGGTTGTCATATCAGTAAAATCATTATAATCATAAACTCTAAATACTTCTATTTCAGAAGCCATTAAAGCCGCTAATGCTTGTGAATAATCTCCTAAATCTAAATCATCAATATCACCATCAAACATATCCCCTAATGCATCTATTAAATCACTTAACTGATCCGTTGTGAGATTAGGAAACTGATTTAAAAAATCAGATAAATTGTAAGGGAACGGAGGGATAAATTTTTGTATATCGGTAACAGGCTCAGCTTCAGATAAGCGATCACTTGGAAGGGGTCTTTGACTATCCCACAATAAACTAAATAAAAAGGTCGAAAATGCGAAGGCTGTAATTAATAACACAGCTACAAGAATAATTTTAATTACTCTTTTTTTATCAAAACTGGTTACTAATAAGTCATCACGAAATTCTGACATATTAAATCAAATTTTCCCTTAACTATTCCAAATTAAGTTTGCAATATTAATTAAAATAATAATATATATAATTTTCCTACTTATAGAAGAACCATACTAGATATCAATTAGAATATTTTTTCTTAACATAACATCTTTAAAAAGATTCTTTAAGAAGACTTTTAAAAATAGATAGAAAAAGAGTAATAATTTAAAATTCAAATCCGCATTTTGTACAAATATTTTTTTTAGCATATTGAGGTTTCGGAATATAACTTATTATTTTTGTTTTATCTTCAACCTCTTTTATAGCAAAGCCAGTGGCACCACAATTTGGACATATTTTGCGTCCAGAAGAAGAACCTGTTCCTAAGGTAGGAGTAGAGGTCATAGATGATCCTGTAGGGGTTCCATATGAAATTGGAGCCCCCATACCAGAGGTTTGGGAAGTAATACCTTGAGCTAAACTAGAGGGCATTACTGCTTTTGGTTCTTTCAATTCTTGGATTCTTTTATCTTTATATACTAATTCTTCCTGTAATTTATTAATTTGAGCTTGTAGAGGACCGATTTGTTGTTGTAATGTCATGTTCTCTTGCTGGAGAAGCTGTAAATTGTTTTGAAGTTGGGGAATTTGAGATTGTAGCTGTGCTTTTTCATTATTTAACATATTAATCTGATTTTGGTAACCCTCAATGGTTTTTTGAAAATTTTGTAATTGACTTCTTAATTGATTTACTTGATTGTCCTTATCAATTAATTGAGCGTTTAAATTTGCATATTGAGCGTTTACATTATCTATCTGGTTTTGTAGCTGATATATAGTAGTATCTTTTTCTTGGACTTGTATTAGGGCAGAGTTATATTCATCTTGTGAAGGGCCTTGAGGAACATATGCTTCCTGTTGGTAATAGGGAATGTCCTGTGAGGGCATAGGTGGCATTGAAGGGGGTGGCATTGATGGTGGAGGCATAGAAGGTGGTTTTATTCGAGGTGGTGTTGGGGGTCTCGTTTCATCTTCATCTTCTCGTTCATATTCGTCCGACATTATATTCTCCTCATTATTGTATAATAAATTAATTTGATTTGTTACTTTAATAGTAGAATAGATTTATAAATTATAGTAAAAAAAGTAATAACAATATTTCTTAAATTATCGCTATTAAAAACAATCCCAGAAGTATTTTAAGTTATCTTTTAATTTTGGAATTAGATTATTATTGATGTAATTTAATACTTCTTTATCGGAGAATCGGGCTTTTTCTTCAATCATATACTCAGATTTTTGGTTTAATACTTGAATGCAATTGTATACTGCAATTGCTTGTTTGTCCACTTCATAACCACCTTCTAAAGTAATTAAGATTTTTCCATTTGCATACTTATTCGCGATAGTTGTAATCTTTTGCAAGTAATTTGCGGGTCCTTGATAGGTCCACCCCATATTGGTTAATCTATCCGTCCAATGAGTATCAAATCCTGCGGAAATTAAAATAAACTCTGGACGAAATTCATCACATATTGGTTTTATAACCTCTTCAAAATATATCATTACTATATCTTCTGCAGCTCTGGGAGGCATGGGGAAGTTTATTATTTTTCCCTCTCCTTTACTATGACCTAAATCATTTATAAACCCACTTCCAGGATAGAGAGTTCTCCCATCCTGATGAGAATTAAACAAGATTACTTCACCGTTTTCCGAACCATTAAAAAAGATATCTTGTGTACCATTTCCATGATGGCAATCCCAATCTATTATCACAACTCGTTTTATATTCTTTTCCCTAAATAAGTATTCTGTTGCTATTGCAATATTATTAAAGATACAAAATCCAGCACATTTATATGAATTTGAGTGATGCCCCGGAGGTCTAACTGTGGCAAAAACATTATTGACCTTTCCCTCTAAAATTTCATCTATTCCTGTTAAATTTCCACCTACACTATATAAAGAAGCTTCAAAAGTTTTAGCAGATACTGCAGTATCCATATCTAATTGTTGAATATGTCCTGTTACTTTCGCTAACTCACTTACTTCCTTTACTTCATTAATAAGGCTTTCTTCATGGACGTATTTTATTTGATCTAAACTCGCTTTCCTTGGTTGGATAATTTTAAAATTTGGATCATCAAATAATTTTTTCTCTTTTAAAAAGTTCATGATTGTGACTAATCTCTCATGAGATTCTACATGAGTTCCAATTCGATGTTCTAGATAAATAGGATCATAAACTATTCCCGTTTTCATTAGCAATACCTTTTCAGATTTGATAATAGTTTTTACAGTTTATAATTTGATTTAACCTAATATAATATTTTTAAATTTTTTTAAATCAGCGAAGTAGTATATTTACCCATTAATTTAATTTCTTTTTTATTTATTATCTTTCACCGAATTAAAATTCTTATATGTTAGAAATAATTGTTTTTACAGGTACACTTTTATTGTTATGGGTTAATAGCAATTTTAATAAAATTTCTGTTATGAGGATCAAGATATTTTTCAAAAGCGTTTTGAATTTCTGAAAGAGGCATAATATAAGAAATAAATTGGTCTGTATCAATAACATTTCTATCGAAAAAATCAATAGCTGTTAGAATGTCTTCACGATCATGCCCTAGTATTCCCTTAATGCACGCTTCCTTAGAATTAATAAGAAACATAGGAAGTAATATTTTGCCTTTATAAATCCCCTCTAGTATAATATTTCCGCCCTTTTTAATTAAATCTATAGCCATAAGGATTGAATCTTGATTACCAGCACAATCGAAGATATAATTAGGTTCACCATATTTTTTAAGATATTTTTTGATTTTAGCAGTATTAGTCGGGAAAGCTTCATTTGCACCGATTTTTTTCGCGGTATCCCTTAAAAATTCCTGAGGGTCAACAACAAAAATGTAATTAGGTTTCTTTTCAATAAGGAGATATTTTAAAAAGCATAATCCGATATTACCAGCTCCTATTATTGCAATATTTTGATTTTTTTCTATGTTTGATAACCTTACACCCCGGCAAGCATTTGCAAATGATTCGATCATTATAGCATCTTTAGTTGATATTGATTTAGGAATATGAAATAAATATTTTCCTGGAAGATTCACATATTCAGCAAAGCCTCCGTCTTTAAAGATGCCTAATCCATCTAATTCTCCTTGACCAATATCCAATGCTACATTTATACCACATACTTTATCACCAATAGTAACATTTTTAACTCTATCTCCGATTTGCACAACCTCGCCTGTAAATTCATGACCCATTATTAAGGGTACTTGATACATTTTTAGTTTAAAGTTAGTTATATCACTTCCGCAGATTCCACAATAATGAGTCTTTATTAATACGTCTTCAGGTCCAGGAGAAGGTTTTGGGTAATCTTCTCTATATTCTATTTTTTTAACATCTAAAAATACTGCCGCTTTCATAAAATATTAGCTAGTTCAAAATTTTTGAGACTAATAAAAGAAATAGAAGATTCATTTAAAAAGTTTTAAACAATTGATAATTATCTCAAAATAAAATTCTCATGCATAGTTTTTTTAGCAAAAGATAGTATTTTTCTTTTGTTTTAATTTCTCCTTTAATTCTCTCTTATGAATTTTCATTGATAGTTATATTTCGAATCAGATCCGTTTAAATTATAATTAGTAGAGTTATAAAATTTAAAATCTAAATTATTTCTTTAATAAAGAGTCTGCTGATGTAAATAAAGGAAAATGTTTGTTTTTAGATTCCTTTGATTTTTCTTCACGTTTATTCTTATTATAAAAAGGTGGAACATTATTAGATTTACTTTGTATTTCTTGGTACACTTTTGGATTTAATTCGTTTATAAATTGAGAAGTATTTAGATTAATCTGCCCTTTTAGATTTTTAACTTTTATAGGAGAGATTAAAAAAAGTTGTTCTTTAGCTCTGGTAATTCCAACATAAAATACCCTTCTTTCTTCCTCAAAACTTTCAATATCATCCTTCACCTTAAATGAAGGAAATAAATTCTCTGAAAGCATTGGTATAAATACCACATTCCATTCCAAACCTTTAGCTCGATGAATAGTTGATAATGTTAACATTGAATCAGAATTAATATTTGTTCCTAAATCAAATTTTCTGGTTTCTATATTTGTTTTGTTGAGAGTTAATATATCTAAAAAACTTGAAATTGATTCATAATTCTGGGAGTATATTATTAGTTGATTTAAATCTTCCAATCGATCCTGCCAATTAGAATACCTTTTTTTAAGATTAGGAATTAAAATATCAATAATTTGCATTAAAATTTCTTTAATATTTAATTTTTGGAGAGATTGAATGAAATTTTTTAAAAACTGGATAATTTCTTGTCTTATTTTTTTTGATATTCTTAAAATTACCAATTGATTTAGGAACAGATCATTTTGAATTATTTCATTTAATGGATCTTTTAATCTTGATATAGTATTAACTAATTGAGACGCTTTTTTTTTTCCAATACCATCAAATAAAGTGAAGATTCTTAGCCAAGAAACTTCATCATAGGCATTTTGAACGATTCTCAAGTGTGCTATTAAATCTTTAACATGAGATTTTTCAAAAAAAGAAACTCCTGAATGGACTACATAAGGTAGATTATTTTTTTTTAATTCTAGTTCAATTTGTAGTGAATGAAAACCTGCTCGATATAAAATAGCTATATTTTCCAGTTTTTCATTTTTTTCTTGAAGTTCTATAATTTTATTTACGATATATTTTGCTTGTTCTTCGTCATTTTCAGATATGATATGAAAGGGTATTAACCCTGAGGGTTTAGTAGTTTTCATTTGTTTTTCAAACTGTGTCATATTATGTCTAATTGATTCATTTGCTAAGTTTAAAATTTCTGGGACACTACGATAATTATATGTTAACTTAAATATACGGCAATTATTATGTTTTCTAGCAAATTGCATAATATTTTGAAAATTAGCACCTCTAAACCCATAAATACTTTGAGCATCATCTCCTACAGCTAGAATATTACAATCTGGAGAATCTTTTGATATTTTATTAATTATTTCATCCTGAATATAATTTGTATCTTGGTATTCATCAACTAATATATATTTAAAATTCGTAGCTATGGCTCTCGCTACAGATCTTTCATCAAGTAATCTGCTCCAAAATAGTAATAAATCATCAAAATCAACTAAGTTATCTTTGGCTTTTTTAGTTTTATATAGATCAAAAATCCGGTTCAATTTAGAAATAATCTTTTCACTATTATATTGAGGATATTTCCATTTTATAGTCTTTTCTATTGATTTATTGCAATTTATAGAATAAGATAAAATTTTTTTAGCAATTTTGGGAGATGGAAGAGAAATATCTTCGTTTTGATAATCAATCGCGTTATAAGTAATTTTCATAAGCAAATTTGCATCAATCTCATCTATTATGGAGTAATTAGGTTCAAGACCAAGTGATTTTGCATACTTACGTAAAAACCTATTCGCAATAGAATGAAAAGTTCCTGCCCATATTCCTATTGGCTTTATACCTAATAATTTTTCCACTCTATTCATCATTTCTTTAGCAGCTTTATTAGTAAAAGTCACTAACATTATTTGAGATGGATTTATATGGGAAGTTATGAGTTTAGCTACAGCATAGACTATAGTTCTAGTTTTACCAGAGCCAGCTCCAGCTATGACTAATTGAGGTCCTTTAATTTCATTCACAATCTCTAATTGTTGTTCATTTAATTCTCTCTCAAAATTAATGGTATTTAATTGCTTAACGTTTTTTATAGAATAGCGAGTTTGATGATTATAGTTATAATCACCAAAAATTTCTAATTGTATCTTCTCTTTATTTTTCAAATTAGTTAAATTTTGATTAATTCTCATAAAACATTGTAAACTCTCTATAATTTCTATTTTATTATTGAAGAAATATAGAAAAAAAGTGATTATTCATCTTTATTTGTAAATTTAATCATATTTGTACGTGGTTCATATAAAGTTCCTTCTCTCACTAACTCATCTAGCGCATCCTTAATCCATTTCTCATCCAATTCTTCCTCTAATGCAAGTATAGGAATTATATTAGTCTTTTCAAGTGCTTTCCATTTGTTTTCCTCAAATATTTCTTTAAGTCTTGTTAATAATTTATCTAATTTACTAATCGAGCTTCTAGATTGTCCAACCAATATCCTATCCATATCTATTTTACCTGTTGTCTCATCATATCCAGTATCTTTTAGATATCTTTTAAATAATTTAATAATTTCCTCTACATCCTCTTTAAGTACAATATCTCTTAAAGCCATTTTAGCGTGTGCTTCAGTTAACCGAACAAGAGCATCTAGATTCCTTGCTAATATCGAAACTATAGCATCTTCGCTATCATACTGACCTCTTAAATCTAAATAAAACTCTTTAATTTTTTCTTTTGATTCATCAGATAATACAGGATGACAAGTTTTTCGGGCATGTTTTATATATTTCTTTAATAATTCAGCCGGGATAGGGGCAACATCCTCCTCTTTTTCATTGTCAATCGCGTTTGGGTTGACCATTGCACTCCTCAAAATAAATTCAGCCATCTGGGCATCATCAGCGGGATTGGGTTTATCAACAACTACAAATATTAAATCAAAACGAGATAATAATGATGGGGGCAAGTGAATATTTTGTGTGGGAGTTTTATATCGATCATATCGTCCAGATCGAGGATTGGCAGCGGCAATTATTGCAGTTTGAGCTTTTAGTGTAGCAACGATCCCTGCCTTGGCTATACTCACTGTCTGTTGCTCCATCGCTTCATGCAATGCAGATCTGTCAGCTGTTTCCATTTTGTCAAACTCATCGATGCAGTTATGCACAAAAATCCCATTACATACGAAATTATGTAAATCTGGAACATATAAATCATAAACATACTGATTGGATTCAATCATATCCATTTTTATAATTTCATCTAAAAAGTAATTCCTATTTGTCAAAATGTCAATATAATCTAATGTATCCTTATCTAGAGATTCAAATAAGATGCACTTTATTTTTTGAAGTTGCTTTCTTGAAGGTTGATATTGCATGTTTTTATAAGCATGAAGAACACTCCAAATTCCAGTTTTTAACAATAGAGTCGTATTAACCGTAGAAATAATCTTTTTGCTTAATAAGGAGACTGGAACTTTTGGAACTTTATCACTAAACGATGATACTAAATGTTTTTGATAGGGGATTTCTTTAATTTTGACACTATATTTATTAAGTTCTCGTATTAATGTTTTCACATCCTCTCTACCTGTAATCCGTATTCTACTAATATTATATCCTCTGATAAGTCGCCCAAAACAATTAATTCTTCTTAAAGCTGACATTATTGCTAAATTTTCTTCATCAACATTAGATATTAGAAACTCTATATGGGCTGTTTTATACACATTATTACCTTTTTTACTATGTTTAATTGAAATACATCCATCAGAATCTATACAACCAGCTAAAAAACCTTTTAAACTTTCGTTTGGCAATTTAAATAGATTTTTTAAATTGCTACGGGTGATATAATCATATAAATAAGCTATTAGGTTTGAATCTGGACGCATACTTACACATTCACTTTCCACTATTCGCCCTTCAATTTTATTACTTTCCTTCTTTTTATATTCTCTTAATTTTCTTCGAGAAAATTCGTTAAAAACTTCTCTCAATTTCTTAATCTGGTTTTCATTTTTCAAAGATTGCTTTATTTCAATCGTAGATCTTCTTGATGTGATTTTAATATAACCGTCTCCAAATATAAATCCTAAAAAGTATGCTAATTCTGGAGTAATTTTATCAACTTTAAGAATTTCGCCGGAAGAAGTTCTTCCATATTTAAGAGTTTTATATTTCCATATATCATAAATGTTTAAATCCCTTAATATCCTTTTCATTTGTTCTGCTTTTAATTGATTACCACCAGATAAAAAGTGTCTAGGTACACTGTATTTTTGGTTAAATTCGGTAAGAGTTCTATACTTTTTATAAATTAACTTTTTCAATTGGAGTTTTTGACTACGATTTAATATTATTAACCAATTATTGGGAATTATATCAAGGATAAAAATAGGGGTTGTGTTTATAGGTAATTTTAAGGGAGCTACAACTAGATCTCCTTTCTTAAAATTTTGTGCTTGCTTCCATTCTAATAAATTTCCATCAAGTAGTTTATGATCTGGAGTTAATTGTATTTTATAACCGGATCTAAATTTTATTTCAAAAATTTTCCCATTATACATCTTCCTTCTGATTTTTGACGTTTTTGAATTAATAACATCCAAATTTGAATTAAGAGAAGAAATTTTTCCCTCTAAATTGCTAATCTCAATTTGTTCTCCTTTAGAATAAGCATTAAACATTAAGTTTTCGTCAAAAAGATTTTTAATACGAACAATTTCGTTATCAAAAGAAATCATAGATTCACCACTAAGGCACGCAACCCCTCCATTTGCTAAAACTACCGCCCCAGCTTCCAAGTTCATTTGACCAGTTTCATTATCCTTGATTACTGCAGCTGTTAAGCCTACTGCGCTCGCTCCTTTCCCAGAAGTGTATAATCCTCTTGGAGATACTTCAATTGCGCCCTTTAAGATCTCGCTCTTACCGGTCCCGGGATCCCCTACAAATAAGACATGAATATCACCTCGTTTATATCCTCCTCCCGACTTTTTCTTTCTTGTACCTGCAAATAGACTTAAAGCGCATGCCATTTTCAAGTCTTCTCGTCCATATATAGCTGGAGCAATCGATCTTGCGATTTTTTTTTGAATCATTGGTTCTTTTGATAATTTTTCGATTTCACTTTTTTCTTCTTTAGACAAATCAATTAACTCATCGCTCTTATCTTCTGGATCTATATAATTTACATCAATATATGTTTTAAAAAGTGTGCTGTTCATACCTTTAGTGGATTGCGCTAAAACTGACTTATAGATGCCCATAATTTTCACTCTATCACCTGGCTTAACTGAATCCACTAAATCATAGGTCAAAATTGCTTGAACAGACCGAGGTATTCTCCCAGGGGGTAAATCTTCTGGTATTTCTTGAATAACTATACTTTGCCAATCAATAAATTCTGAAACTTTTGAGATTAAGCGAAAATCAGATTGAGCTCTTGCTTTACATCGTTTATTGGTACAAAATTTTGGCCATTTTATCCTCGCAGTAAGTTGAATAACTTCAAATTGAGCACCACATATCATGCATTCAAATGTAGCTTTAACAAGTTTAGGTCTAATTGCTGAGCTTCTTACTAAAATACCATTAGAACAAACAAGATTATCGATATTTTTCGCTCTTAAGCCTCTTAAAGGGATGTTTAATGGGCTTTTTTCATCTTTTGTGGTCAGTCTTACAAAGTAATATTGATCAGTTATTTTAGCTCCTTGAAATTTTAGAATGTTTTTAAAAGCATCTATAGCATCCTCTAACAAAGATTCTGGGTCTTTTCTTAGCATTTCTGCAATCTGAAAATCAAAAGCTAAAAGATCTTCATAATAAATTAGTAAAGTATTACCACCTTTAGAAAAAATATCACTTATTTGATCTTGGTATTTAAAAATTCCTGGCTTTTCTTCAAATAGCCTATAAAAATCTTCAAAACGCTGAGTTTTATGAATTGGAACATTTGGACTGGATAAAGGGGTTGTCATAGTAAATCATAATTTCATTGATCGTAATATACCAAACTTGTTTTGGATGATATTTTAAATCTGATATTAACGATTTAAGCTTATTAAAGAGTAAATAAAATTTGCTGGAAAAAAATGAGAGGAGAGACATGGTTTAGTGATATAGCAACTCTCAATAACTTAAAATAAGTAATCAAAACTTAACTTTCACGTAATTTAGTTAAATTTTCACAGATAATAGGGTCTTGTGATACTTCACACCTTATTTTAAGTAACGATATAGCTCTTTTTTTAATTGATTCATCTCCATAACGTAGCGTTCGACCTAAAATTATTGCAATTGATTGTTGAGTTTCAATTGAGACTTCATCACTTAAATTCTTTAATAATTTTGAGATAACCTTCGAAATTCCAACTTTTTGAATAATTCCAACAAAAATATCAATTGTAGTGGTTCTTACCTCCTTAGTTTCATCTCCAAGTAATATTATATAGTTTTCAAAAGTTTTCTCTGTCTCATTTTCAATATGTATTTTTAGTAATTGTGCACATCCTTCTCGAATTTTTGAATCTTGATTCGTTATGTTTTTAGAAATTTTTTCTAAAGGAATTTGGGATGGTTTAATATTATTTAATGTTGAAATTAAATTCATTGTCGATTTCTTTACCCAATTATTTTCATCGTCCAATAAAGGAATTAAATGCGCGATCACCAATTCTTGATTTTCAATAAATTTTAAGATATTTCCTAAACTTAAGACTGCGGCATTCCTAACAATCCAATCATCATCATTTAAAGCTTTATTTGTCAATAAATTTGCTGTAAAAGTACTATCTTGCTTTCCAATATAACCAAGGATCTTTGTAGCAGTTTCTCGTATAAATGAGTCTCTATTATCTAATAATGCAGTTAAAGCTTTTGCGTGGATTAATTCTGGTTCATTTTTTACAAATTCCAATATTGATTTTAATAATATGTTTACTACAGACATATCCTGATTATATAACGAGTTGATTAACTCTGGTATAACAGGTTTAACTATTTTTGGGGCTACTTTTGAGGTTTTTGCAACTAATTGGGAAACTTCTTTTTTCACATTTAAATCAATGGATTGATTTAAAATTGATATAAGAGGTTCTAAATTAATTTTCTGGGGAAATTTTTCAACAAGTCCATCCAAAGAAGCAATAGAATTTACTAGTATATCACTATTTGGAGAAAGTAAAGAATTGATTAATTTGGGAATTATAAGATCGGGGAATTTTATTCCTAATTTAATTAACGTTTTTGATACAATACCTTTTGATATAAATTTCACGTCATCCTTAGTTTCAATCAATTTTTTATAGATTAAATCTGAATGTGATTCATATTTACTTACTATGATATCTGATATCGTCTCTTTTAAAGTTGAATTTTCAAATTTGATATATATCAATAATGTTGTTAAAATTTCTTCAGGATCACTATTCCATAATTTACCTAATAAACTTAAGATAGTGATAGCGGATTCTAGATCATTTGAATCTATTTTTCCAATAATGGAAGGTAATTTTAACATATTTGGGCTTTCTTTGAAACAAGTTTCAATTGCTTTTGAGGCGGAATTTCGTACATCATCATCAGGATCACTTAATCCTTCAATAAATGGGTCAATTGGTATAGAATGTTTTTTAAATTGTCCTATTTTTGATAGAGCTTCAAAAATTGATGCTCTTATAGCACTTGCTGGTGCTTTCATCAATGGAACTATTTTTTCGATAAATTTAGAATCTAATTTTTCTAGGGTAACATTTTTTATATTTCGAATAGTTGCTGCTCTCACTTCCTTATTAATATTATTCAAATTTTTAAAAAATAATTCCGGAGATAGTTTAAGAGAGGTATCAGTTAGGGTATTTAATACTTCTACTTGTACTTGAGTGCTAGGATCTACTAATAACTTAGTAATATTGAATTTTTGAATCAGATTTTCATTCTTTTTTATTAATTTTGATAGTATTTTCAAACTATATAACCTAATTCTCCATTCGGGATCTTCGATTAAATTAATAATGTACTTAATAGGTAATTCCTCTAATAATAAAATATCAGCTTCATATAATAATGCTAAACTAGAATAAATCTTATCATAATTAGGGGATTTTAAGGCATTTTCTATCCAAGGAAAGACTTTATCAGGACAATCTTTCAGCAGTTTTTTTAAAATTTTTTTACATATACTTTGGAGTTTAGGGTTTGAGGAGCATAAGCCATCTATTAACAAATCCTTAAATTTCCAGTCATTAAGTGAAAGATCAGTTTTTTTAGGGATTCGTTCATACATCATCATTAAAGTGTTTTTAGCATGTTTTTGAATAGTTGGATCTTTATTCAATAAAAGATTGAATAATGGTATTGGATCAAAAGTTTGCCCATATTCAGTTATTTTTGAATATTTAAGATTTCTCGTAAAATCACTCTTTCTTGACAGGAAGTAATAACTAGTAAAAATTATTAAAAAAATCTCTTCTATAACAGCGGGCCATGCGAATAGAATGTAATTAGAAGTAAGATTAAAAGTGAGGGCCCAAGAGTTAAATGTATCAGATAGTTTATCCGCATTTACGATTATGAAATTCACAAGAACATTTATACCTATCGTTGCCATCAAATAAGCCGCAAAATAGATATCAATTCCTCTATATTTGATTTTACGCCCCCAGAATCTTGTAAAATATCCAATTATACCAAAAAGGAGAGTGACAAAAACGAAATAAGAAGTCATCGTAGATATTGCTAAAGTTCCTGAAAAAAAGAAAATAATCGTTTGAAACATTGAAATCCATGCCCAAACAAATACAAAAACCATCAAACCTAATACTATAAATGGTCTTGGGTTTGTGATAAACTGTGTGAAGCTTCTTTTTGAACTCTCAAATCCCAAAAACAGAGATCTTTTTATATCTGGAATATGATAATATTCATTTGTTATACCAGCGATATAACCTTTTGATCCATAAAATGTTAAGATCATCAATGGGTAAACAAGCATCCATGATATCCACATTAGCAGAAGTGGAACTCCAATAAAGCTAAATAAAATAGGAGGTATAATGAATATCGAATATAATAAAAGTGCCATTAAAACTGAAATTTTTTTGTTGTTAGTTCTATTTATCAAATTATGCCCAATGAATTTATGGAATGGAGTTAAACCTTCATCAGTTTCTGGACTTAATGCTATAAATATGAAATCAATTAGCGGATAAAAAGAAATATATCCCAAACTTAATGCAAAAGGAAGTAATAAAGCTAAAGAATTTATTTTTTCTGGAATGATTGAAGTTCCCTGCCAAAATTCAGGAGTTTCAACAGCAAAAATGAAAGCCATTGCTATTACAACACTAACAGCTAAACTAAAGATAAAGCCATAAATTAAACACTGAAAACGATCCTTAACATTAAATTCTCCTTTCTTAACTAATGCTACCTGTTTATAAATAATAATAAAACCAATTATAAAGAATACAAAAAATATTATCAAAAGAATTATTTCAGCAATCAATTTTAATCCTTCTAAGGTTTATTAATTGACTAATAGATTTTTATTTCAGTTTTTTTAGTTATATTAGTAATTGAAAGTATAAATAATTATTAAACATGGTATACAGTGATTTTAAAATAATAGAAAACCAATTAATGGATTCTTTAATTAGATTTAATTTTATTTTTAAAAATCAATATATAAATACGGAGTGCATATCAAATTTTGAAAAATTCTCATTAATGGGAGATTCCTATGGACCATTTGAAAAAGGAAAAACATATAAGCTTCGATTTTTTGAAGCATTACCATTCATAAAGTCTAAGGTGTTAAAAGTAGCATCTGAAGAAAAATGTGATAATGTTGATGTTCAGAGATATGCCATTAGTGAGCGTGATGATCAAAAGTTAAATATGAGAGAAAATAGATTATTTTTAAATAAAATTAAGGAGTTTAAATTATTTATAGAATCTGATGTTCAAGAGAATAAAAAACCAAAGATCGATTTAGATCGTTATATATCCTATTTTGTAAATATTATTGATAGTAGATTACTTAAATTGCTTAGACTAGCCAGATCTGAATTATCTTTAGGCGATGAGAGAAGGATAACAAATTCAGAGAAAATCTTATACGAGAAATTATCAATTCTTATCAATCAATGGAGGACCTTCCTTTTAAATAAGGAATAATCTAAGACAGATTACTTTAAAAAATTAATTCGTGTTCTCCATATTTTTTGAAATAAGCAATGATTTGAGATTTTATAGTCTCAGGTGGATTCAGCTTCGGTAACAATTCTATTGCATTACTCATGGCATAATATGGTACATTTTGTGCTTTTATTGCATCTCCTACTGATTTTCCATCATCCCTTATTTCATTTCTATTAGTCAATCCTATCGCAGCTATAATTTTGACATTCATTTCAGAAAGTATATTAATACTTTCAATCAATGAATTGCCAGTTGTTGTGACATCCTCTATTATTATAACACTTCCTTTAGGATATCCAAGAAAGAATCTATCCTTGATTTCTCCATGATCTTTAGGTTTTCCCCTTCCCATGGAAAGGATAAACATTCCAGGTTTGAGATCCTTATTTTTAAAAGCCCATTTATATTGTAAAATTATTCCTAATTTCGTTGCTCCTTCAGGAACTCCATAAAAACAAGTTGGATTAAGCTTTAAATATTTGACAAAACTAAATATGAATTCGGTCAATTGGTCAATCAAGAATACGTCTTCAGCGATACTTCTCCAATTAACATACCAACTTGATGTTCTCCCCGATTTTAGCTTTATTGGATTCTCAAAAAATCCTATTATATCATTCGTAAGAATAAAATTAGAAAATTTTTCTTTTTGTTGTTCCCAGATCATTCTTAATAGATTAGTCTTTTAGAATTAAATAATCTTTTCTAGCTTTAGCATACTCTTCACCTGAAATTTTACCCTCCAAAAAATCTTTTTCTTTTTGCCTCATCATATTTCTTTTTTCTGCTAGCTTTTTCCTTTTTTCAACCTTGTCAAAATTCTCTAGAATAGAATCGCACAACTTAATTATTTCCTTATTATCTTTATTTTTTAAATTGGGAATATAAGGTTTTATTGGATCAACTAATTCGATTTTCTTTTTTGATAATTCTTCTATTCTTTTTAAAGCCAATATAATCTCTTCATTATTATCTCCATCTAATACATCTATTAATCTAGGAATAGCAACTTCTTCAAGAATTTCATTAAGGTAAGCCTCGATATCTTTCTTTACATTAGAATCCTCATAATTATTCATTAAATTATTTCGGATATATTCTATAAATATTAGGGGTAATTCAACGGACCATTCTTGCATTTTTTCTTTATCGATTAATTGAACTATACCACCGTCTTTTTTATTGAAAATTTTCATAAATTTATCATCACACTCCTTAAATCCAATCTCCTGTAGTCAATTTTTCTGGAAGATATTTATCAGTTAAAAATTCAAAGCCAAATGTCGAGAGTGCTTGAATTTCTGCTTTTATTTTTAGATTTAAAGCTAATTTCAAATCGTTTTCCCATTCCTTATTATTTTTTACAAAATCTTCGCTTAATAATTCTTTTGTTCTTTTTATATCTGTCTGATTCATGGGAATTCTGCAATCATTAGGGATTTTATATTTCTCTAAATCACGGGTCAATACTCCAAGAAGTTTAATATTGGGAGTCGCTAGAAAGGGTGATTCATAGCTTAACCTTTTAGATCCTCTAAGATAAACTGAGTGAATATAATGACCATAAGGATCACTATCTACTAAAGTGAATACGGGAAGATTTAATTCCTTACTTAATTTTCTTAAAAACATCCTAGTAGCAATATCTGCGGCACCTTTAGCAGTTAAAATAATACATGGATAATTTTTCCAGAAACGTGCTTCAGATAACCTTATCATAGCAGCGTCTTTTTCTAAAACTAAAATAAACTCAGCATCTGATTCCAAGATTTCAATATTATCTAACATTGGGCTAATAGTCCAACCTCCACTGCCAAGACCTTCTAAATCAATAATATCATTTCTATCTCTAATCCGGAGTCTTCCTATACATGACCCTTTGGCGGAAGCAACAATATGTGTCGAATTTCTTGTAGTGTAAAGCATTGTAGCAACATCTTCAATGCTTTTATCACTATTTTTTTGATCTCCAAATAATTGAACGGAAGAATAATAAATTTCTCTTTTAGTGGCGTGAAGATCTTTTATTAATAACTCATTTACCTTCTCAAGAACTTTCATTAATCGTGTAATATCTGCTACACTTGCTAAAGAGTGAAATTGTTTTTCCATAATCTGTTTTCCAAGAAGTAAAAGATCATTCTCTTCATCCCATATTATATTAGTACTAGTCTTCGAAGGTAATTGAATTGAAGGTCTTCCTGATTCAGAAATCATCTCTATAATTGAATCAACCAATTGATGAATTCTTTCTAATATCTTTTTTCTCGAAAGATCATCAATTTTTACTGTATTTTCAGGTAATTTAACTTGTTTTTTTATCTCATCTTGTCCTTTTTTTAAATAATCTTGAAATAACTTTTTTGTTTCTTTTAAATCCCATTCTTTTTTATTACTCTTGCTTGCCATTTAAATCCCCTTAAGCTAAACTCCAATGTTTTTTACCCTTTTTAGTTTCAACAAATATTAAACCTTTTCGTTCTAAATCTTTTAATTTAAGTTGAAGGAAACGAGCATCCATCATATCCTTTATCTTCATCTTAAATATTAAGGACGTTATAGGTTCTCCTTCATTTGTTAACACATCTAATATTTTCTCTGTGGTAATAAGTGGTGTTTCTTCTTGAATAGAACTAGGTTTAACTAATGGTTTAAGAACCTGAGGTTTAACCATTTTTTCTTGCTTTATTGGTTCTTCCTTAATAATCGGAATTTGCGTTAGTACTATTTCCTTTTTCTCTTCAATTCCTTCTTCTTTTTCTTTTGAAAAGAATTCCTGAATCTTTTTAATTATTTCGGTTTTACTTGCTGATTTTGTAATAATTATGTTGTGATCTGAACAATATTCTCTAAGTTCTTTAACAGTCCAATTTTTTAATGTTTTTATGGATAGAATTTCTTCTTTATAATGATCCATTACTTCAATTTCTTGCACTCTCTCAATAGGAGTCTCCTCAATTTCAATTCCTTTTTCCCATTCAATAGTAACTTCTTGAGGTTCTTCTTTGGCAATAGTTTCCCTTTCAAGTCTTTGAGGAGGAGTAGGTGTAAGCTCTATCTTTTTTGGTAAGGTTTTCTTTCCAATTGCTTGTTTCATCATTTCTTCTAATTCTTCACGAGAAAATTTCTCTTTATATTTTTCATTAGTGGAAGTAGCAATAGTGTAGATACTATTTATAAAAGAGGGTATATATTTTTCTATTAAACTAGCCCTCTTTTCACTTTTTTTAAAAGTGGCTTTACGATTTAAATAAACTCGTAAACGCCTTCCAATCGCTTCAAGACAATATTTTATTTCTTTTACTAAGTCTTCATCATCAGCTAACGCGTTTTTAGATTGAGATTTAAACATAAGATGTACATAGGGGCCAGAAACATTTACTATTAACTTTATAGGTCCTTTAGGAAGGTTATTATCATATATCTCTAATTTATAGTTCTTCCAATTAACGCTTTGTACTGCTTTAGTTATAGCGCAGTCTGCTGAATCCCTTAATTTTGGTGTACGATTTACAAATCTAGACAGGACATCTCTGGAGCGTTTGGGAGTCTCAAGCTTCTTAGGATCATTACAATAAGCTAAACCAGCTTCCACTACATACGCTAAACCCTTTCCACTAGTTGGAGGTCTCGTTTCCGCAGAGACAAAATCATCATCCTTGGTATAATTTTGAGAAAAAAATTCTAAAACCTCTTGATAACTGTCCTTTTCGACATTTTGGAGGGAAATAAGGTTATTTTCAACAATTTTAATAGCCTGCTCTGTATCAACGCTTAGATCATTGATATCTATGCTTGCAAGGATTCTTGAATTGTAGTTCTTAAGTTCATCAATAGTAATCGGGATTTTATCTATTTTTTCTATTTTATTTTTTTGATCCTCCTTTATTATAGCTTTTTTTTTCTCTTCTTGTAGGATTTCGGAAGTTTTTATTAGAACTTCTAAAGGTTCTCCAAAATCATCAATATTCTCCGATACTTTTAGACCTATTTCTTTAATTAAGGTACTTTCTAGAACAGAATCTCCAACTGGAATAGCTGTATCGGTAGGCGGCGACATATATTTCATTGATTTGAATGCATGAAATAATGAATTAAATTGTTCATTTGTCAATTCAGAAGGTTTTGATTTAGACATTAAAATTTCATTAATAAGACTTTCAAAATCCTCTCTATTCTTTAACTTCTTTATTTCAAGAATACCCTCATTAACATTTTCAAAAACTTTTGCTAATTCACTCTTAATTTTTTCTTTTTGTTGAGAAATTTTTTCTAATTTGCTTAATAGATTATCAATTTCTTTTTCAATTTTTTTAATATCTTTTTTTATTTCTGATTTTTCTATTCTATTATTATGTTTTTTAATTTCATCATTAATCTTTTCTTTATCTCTATTTAATTGATTATATCTATCTATAAGCACCCAATATTTGTCCTTTAATTCGTTAGATTGCACTGTATAAATTATTAGTTTGTCTCTAGGTCTTTCTGATCGACCAAATACACGTTTTTCAAATCTAAGCAAAAATGTTTCATCATTTTTTTTATTTGATTTTGAAATAAAGCTGTTTCCAAGATTTAAAAGATTAAGTTTGTCTTGCAAATCTCTTTCAGCATGATTTATTATATCTTTTGCAGTTTTAGAACTAATTCTAACAAAATTTTCTTGAAGAAAAGCCGATACAGTCAAATTTTCAGATTTAGCCAATAAATCTTGTAAATCTCCAATATTGGTTGATGTAGGGTGCGGCTTTGCATATTTAGGTTCTCTTGGAAACGAAGAAACTAATCTTCTGTAGATCCATTCATCTCCATAAGGATCTATAAAAATAACAGTTATATGAGGATTCATTAAAGCTGTTTCTTTAATATAAGTATCTACATATCCTCTAACATATTTGACATTCAGGTAATTTAATTTTATATACGTACCATGTAAAAAAGGGCTATCTACTTCTGTTGGATGTATTAAATATTTCTTTTCATTTTTGGAAGTTGTAAAAAATTCAGATACGGTAGCATAAATACTTTCAAGATTTTTCGATACTGCAACAATAGGCTTTCCAGTTGTGTTTTGGGCATCACTAAATGCACTTGGTGCCCCAAATCCTTGACTACCTCTAGTTTGTTTTAACTCAATACTTTTTGAAGATGCTAAATATTTGCCAAATTTTCTTAAGTCTACTTTAGGCATTCCGATTCCATTATCAAAAATTTCAAATGTGTAGCTCATTACGTTTTTCTGCGATAGCTCGGACGTAAGAAATGATGCAGCTTCGTATTCTCTTAGACGAATAATTACAAGTGGTTCGATGTCTATAATTGATTCAACGGGCTTTATAATTTCATTCATATCAAGGATGATACGTTTAACTTCTTCCTCAACTTCTAACTCGGATTTGTCAATTATTTCTCCCGAACCTTCTTCTTTATCTTGAAAAGAATCTATAGATATCTCTATTGACTCTGCAGGAGCTAGACCAATTTCTTTCATCAATGTTAATTTGGCTTCATTGTTTAATGGTTTAGCAATTTCATCTGCTTTAGCCTCTTGAAGAATTGAAAGATTTTCTAATGTAAGATCTTGATCTAAAGAAAATAAAGCTTTAGATTCCTCCTTTTGTAGTTCATTCCAGTGGTAAGTTTCAATAGCGTCCAATGCGTTATCTAAGAATTCGGCTATATATTGTTTGCACAGGTTTAGGATGCCTATAAAACCTTGAATGCTTCCAGTAACCGAATTCAAACCCAACTAGTTGTGTTCTTTTACGCATGAACTGAGCTATTGTTCCTTGTTTAATCCTGCCTTCTTCCTCTGATGAAATTTTTTACACCTGCCTTATTAATATTTTAATTATAAAATTCACATAATTAGATGAAGTATAATCTATATATACATAAACCTATTTTTACTACATAAGACCTATTAAATATTCTAATGTCTAATAAATTAATCAATTTTTAAAATTGTATTTGTTCAGTCATTTTGAAAAGAAATTGATTTACTATTTAAATCTTTTCTTCATTTGTAAAAATTTATAAAGAACGAGTGGATTTAAGTTCAAATATTTTTAATTCTATAATTCTCTAGGGCAACATCTAGTATTTTTGATGCAATATATCTTTTAGATTGCTTTTCTATATGTGTAATATGTTTTTCTTTATCAATTATATAAACCTCATTATATTTACTATTAAATCCAATATCATCTCTACCAACATCATTTGCGATTATTAGATCCGCTTGAGACTTATTTAATCGATTATAAGCACGATCTATTAATTCTGTTCTTGATACATTTGTTTCTGCTTTAAATGCTACAATATATACTTTATAATTCTTTTTTCGTGCCACATCTATTATTTTGGGAGTCAATCTCATATTAATATTAAGTTCTTCAACATCATCCGACGAGATCTTTCCTTTAATAAAATCGACGGGTTTATAATCACTTATAGCTGCGGCACATATAAAGAAATCATATTCTTTGTACGATAACTCATCTTTAACAGATTTTATAAAATCATCTGAGGATACTACGTTTATTGTATTGATATAATCAGGAATTTTTACCATACACTGCCCTGCGATTAATAAAACATCAGCACCTCTAGCTGCAGCTTCTTTTGCAATCTCGATTCCCATCCTTCCAGAAGAATTATTAGATACAAATCTTATCTCATCAATGTATTCTCTAGTCGGTCCAGCAGTAATTAGTATCTTCTTCCCTTTTAAATCCTTTTTAGCAATCACTAGATCTATTACACGATCGATGATATCATCAACTTTTGCTATTTTTGCTTTTCCTTCTGAAATTCTTGGTCCAAGAATATCTACTCCGTATTTCTTGAGTCTTGAGATATTTTTTTCAATAATTGGATGAAACATACTTTCATGCATTGCTGGTACAATTATAATAGGAATTGAGGACCCGAATGCTGTTGAAACAACCGTTGTTACTGGTGTATCATCAATTCCATTCGCAATTTTAGAAATTGTATTAGCTGTTGCGGGGCAAACTAATATTAAGTCTGCTTTTCCTACTTCTCTTGGACGATCTCCTGCTATATAAACATGTTCGACTTCTCCTGTTAATTTACTAATTACGGGATTACCAGTTGCCCAATGCATCAATGATGGATTTATTAATTCTGTCGCAGCTTTTGACATTACAGTAATTACATCTGCACCTAAACGCATCAATTCTCTAGCTATAATTGGAGCAGATATCACAGCAACAGATCCTGTTAAGCATATACATATGGTTTTTCCTCTAAGAATTGTGCCTTTGCTTTCAATAATATCTTTAGAGGGATGATGTAGATTTTCTCGAGCCATATTTCGATAAATATTAATCTAGATTTTGTATATTTGAATTATGTGATTAATATAAATATAAAGTTAAAAATTTTCCTTTATTCACAAAAATATATATTATCTTCTTTTATATAATAAGCCTGAAACAATTTGAAAATTAATGTTGGATCTAATAAAGCGCATTTAAAAATCACTGATCAATAATTTTGATTTTCAATTTTAATATTGAAGCAAATTTTAAATATTTATTAATTGTCTCTTGTCTTAGAATCGATTTATTATCAAGCTTAAGAATTAAAGAAAGTTGTTTGCCATAATAGGTTCTATTCAATTCACTTATATCAAAATTAAAACCCTTTTCAAACGGAAATTTATAGATGGATGAACGCTCAAATTCTTCTTTTCTAATTTTTAAAATTTCTGTAGAGTATTTAATAAACTGAGTATGGCGCATTTTTTTCAAATCAAATATTATAGTACTTCCTAATTCTTTTTTTTGGAGTAAATCTTCAATGTAATTGTGAATTTTTTCTAATAAATGCCTACGAAATTCATGCAAATTTAATGAATTTTGTAGTAAATTGTTTATTATTTCATCTAAAGGTAACTCTAACCCTGCTAGTTCAGTGCTTAAATTTAAAAGAATTAAAAATTGATTGGTTCTTTCTTTTGGATTAGATTCTAATTGATGATAAACATAATCGCGTTCCTTATGAATAAAGTCAAACAAAAACTCTTGAAATGCTTTTACAAAGTCATTATAATTTGGTATAAAAATTCTATCTTCATTTTCAATCAATTGCCTATTTACTTCAAATGGATTTATACTTTTTTTTATCACTGAATTGACTAGAGAAAGAGGATAATATCCTTCAATAAAATCCATACCCTTTGCAATACTTTTAATTGCATCCTTAAATGAACATTTTGTTATTACATTGATAGTTTTGATGATATTCCGTTCAATTTTAACAGGAGTTTTCCGGCAATAGCATAGATCAAAGGGTTTTAAATCATGAAAAAGAGGGTTATTTTGATCAGGAATGACTATTTGTGCCCCAAAAGCGTTAACTAGACTTCCTTGTCTAGGCTTATTAGCTAAATCCCATTCAATTAATATAAGATCATTAATATTTGAATAATTCTGATCTATGTCATAATTATAATCAATGGATTTACTTATCACAGAATGGAAGTCAATAGGATTTATTTCATATTCATCATTTTCCCCCCAAAACTGCTTTTTATAATAAAAAATGTCGGGAAAATTGCTAAAATCGTCCAGAAAGAGTTCTTTTATAATTAAGTAATTTACTCCAATTTCAGAAGATTTAATGATAGAATCACTTAAATCATAAAATCCAAGATGATTTATTATATACTTGTAAGCGGGATTTTCGAAATTCTCTTTATCATGATTAACAATATAAGTGTTTCTTCTTTTTCTAAAAGCAACTCTAGTTTTCTTTATATTAAATTTATCAATAAAGAGTTTAATAAAGGAAAACTTTCTCAAGTATACCTTCTTTTCTAATTCTTTAATTTCATTTTTATAGGCTTTATATCTTTCAATGTATAAATCTTCTGGAATTTCAAATACAATAAATTGTTTCTTCATCAGCTTTAATTTATCAATGATACAGAAATTTTCAATCTCATTTAAAAAATAATTGACTATTTCTGCCTTAAACTTCTTAAAGTCACTAAAATTTATTATAATATCAATTCTAGGTTCATTTTGTGATATTTTATCATAATATTTTTTAATAAAGAAGAAAGCAAAATATTTTTCATTTATAACTTTTGAGTTTGTAAATTCTATTAATTTCCTAATTAAAAAATTAACAAATGTATTGTTCTGAAATTTATATTTTTCTAGAAAGGCGTAAATTGATTCGATAATTCTTAGTATTTCATAAAAAGAGTATAAGGATATTGCTCTTAAGAAGCGTATAGTTCCTTGTTCAATATAATTATTATATTTAAGAAGATAATGATCAAATTCGTTCTCATAAGAACTTTGCAGAAATTCAAAAAATTCAATATATAAGTTATTTGATATGGCAGTTTGAAGAAAATTTTCAATAATAAGTTCACTATCTTGTTGGTTGATAATTGCTTTATTTAGGTAATTTAAGCCTTCAACACAATTATCATCCTCAAAGCATTGATTAGCTAGTTGGAGGAAATTTTTACTTTTTTTTTTTGATCCAAAATCTTCTGAAGTTAGATAATAATTATCGATTTTGTTAATGAGTCTTATAGCGATATTTTCATCCATTAAAGTTATTACTCTAATAATATGGTTACATATCTTATCCTCTCGTTCTGTATGGATTAAAAATTTTGGACAATCATGAAAAATTTCAAATTTTTTTTCATCTATAATTAAATGGAATTCCCTATCATTGTCTAAAATAATACTCCTTATCTTAATTGGATCTTTTCTAAGTGAAATAAATTTAATTTTATTTTTTGGAAAATCTAGTGATTTTCTATAGAGATTTTCACTAAATTTGCTATTTATGATTTCTGATAACGTTTTATTATTCATAATTAAAATCTAGATTTTATTATATCAGAAATTAATTTTGGAAATTCATTCCAATCTTTGATTGTAAGTAATTGTCCTCCGGCTATTTTAATCATTTTTTCAGCTTCCTTCAAATTATAGGAGCTTTCTGGAGTGATAAGTATGAAATCAACCCCTAGTGAGCGCATTACTTTTAATTCTTGCATGGCTTCCCTGATATCGAATACTTCTGCATCTGTAAATAGAACGTTTAATTTTTCACGGGAACTAGATTTTTCTTTAAATTGTTTATTAGCCCATTCAAGTGCACTTTGAATCTTAGTACCACCTTTTGCATTTACCGATAATAGCTCATCAGCTAATTTTTCTAAATCAGCTTTTTCATCTAATTGTTTTAATACATGAGTATTTGATTCAAAGAATGTTATCCCGAATTCATCTTTACGCATTCCATAGCATAACATAGTTATGCAAATACTCATATAAGCAAGTTTCTCTCCCGTCATTGAACCACTAATGTCAAGTTCAAAACAACAGGATCGCATTCCTTTAGCGGTTTCGAAAACATAGAAATCATCGTAATCAATATGTTCTAAATCTTTTCCTTTTTCTAAAAGATTAAATATAGTTTCCTCTAAATCTATATTGTCAAAATCATCTCCAATAGTATAAGGTCGAACGATATTGATGGGTATAGGTCCTGTAGTAGCACTCCCTAAACGCGCTCTAGAATAATATATACCTAATTCAATCAACATTTTCTTTGCTAGCTCCTTTACTTTTGATTTAGATTGTTCTGGTAAGCTATTTCTATGCAAAAACCACTGTTTTAAAAGATTCTCTCCACTTCCCGCAGATAAACATGAAATTAACTTATCTTGACCTTCATTTCCACCAACTTGCTGTGCGCCTTTTAATGCTTCACTTAAATTAAAGTGACCCAAAGCACCTAAAGCATCTCTATTGTTATTTGCAAGTGCGCTACTTAATAACTCTTTAAATCTCTCCTTTGTTATTTGATCTTTAATTTGATTTATTAAATTTTCGATTCTTTGAAAGTCTCCAGTATTTTTTTCAATCATTTTTTTTAATAATTGGTAATTTGGCTCAATCAGCTCGTATATTTCTTCATCAGACATTTCAAGTTTATTCCCCATCGATTTAATATCTTCTTCCTGAGGATTCAATCCTATTTTTCGTAAGAATTCTATAACATTTCTCAGTTGATCTGGTGTTTCACATGCCTTTAAATTTTGAGAAATAATATCTGGGATTTTTTGAGCAATTTTTTGGCTACAATGCATATTTGAACAGCTATTCATCAATTGTTGTAATTTATGAGAAAGACCTTTAAATGCCTCAAACTTCATTTTCTGTTTGTTAGCATCATCTATAGCATTTTTCAATGCTTGATTAAACAGAGAATTCCAAGCTTTATTCGCATATGAATTTTTAGTCAAATCTTCTAAAGAGAGATTCATATTTTCAGAAGAAATTGCTTTATTTAATTCATTTAGATACGCGGATCTTAAATCTGTCCCAAAATATTGATCTAATGAATTTGTTAAGTTAAAATTATGTTCAAATGTAGATTGTTGCAATGAATTTTTTAAAACTTTATTTATATCGAATTTAGGGGTTTCACCTAAAGTTTTGGCAGCATTAAATAACTGATCGAGATTATTAATTTGATTATGAAGTTGATCTTTTACTTTATTTATTTCTTCCTCAATACTCTTTTGACTGACTGATTCGTTAAGGAATCTAATAGATTCTAACAAATCCTCCAATTTTCCTGATTTCAATAAATTATTTAAATCTTCTGAGATATTTTCGTTATTGAGAGCTTTACTGGTGATTTTTTCCCATTCTCGAAGTGATTTTTCCTGAATTAGATCATTCATTTTTAAATTATTCCCAGCAATTAAATCTTGGGGAGTAAGAGAATTTATTTTTTCCTCTAGTCGTTTTTTTGCTTCTTCTATTAGTTTTTCTAAAGAATTAATTTCTTCTTTGTATAATTCTGAATCATCATTAAAAAAGTTCAGTGCTGAGTTATAAGGTTCTAATTCACGATTCAAATCGATTTGCTCCAAAAAATTCTCTAATTTTTGAATTGAATCTTCATTAATCAACTTCGACATTTCAATTTCCTCAATAATTTCTTGAAGTTGATCCAATTCTGATTTAATTTCTGATTCTAAAGTTTGGTCTACTGAATTATTAGAACCATTAAATTCATTTTCAAAAAAAGATTGCACCAAATCCTTTTTATAATTTGGAAATAAAATCTCAAAGGCAATATCCTTAGCTAAATCTTGATTGTCCGGAAAGGAAGTGACAGTACTGATTTCTATATAATCATTAGGCGAAACATGTCCCTTTCTATAATATCTTGATAATATAAGTTTTGGTATAGCTAATACTTGTCTGGAAGATGGAATTTGGACAATGTCATGATGATTTCTCATTCTTCTTATAAAATCAATGGCGAATTCGCAAGGGTTTTCTGGAAAAACAGCCATGACTTTAAATTAAACCTCCTAGGTTCCTAATGTTTTATGAATTATATTCTCAATAACATTTTCTACTTTCATTCCAGGTTTCGGCTTAATACTTCCAAGTAAAACATTTTTAGTGATATCAGTAAGAATTTCATAAATTGTCATTTTTTCTTTAACATTTTCTTTTTTCTCAAGAAATCTTGTACGGGCTACTAATTTAGCAATAGCAATACCTGCCCTTATTGAAGCAGGAACTTCAATATCTATTTTATTTTTTCTGGTTTCATTGATTATTGTATAAATCAGTTCTAATTCGGATTCTTCAACTATAAAATGCTCAGGTAGGTTGATTCTTATAATATCTAGTTCCGTAGCCTTATCTGGGTAAGTTAATTTTATCCAAACTTTAATTCTATCTTTAAGTGCTTCTGATAATCTATGCGTTCCAGATAATTCCTCAGGATTCATTGCAGAAATAAAGAAAAAATCCTTGTCTGCTTTTATACGCCCTAAATGAGGGATACTTATTGATGCTTCTTCCAATGGTTCTAATAAAGTATTTTGGGAATATTCTGTAGCTCTATTTATTTCATTTGCTAAAAAGGTACCACCTTCAAGCATAGCGCTTAAAAGAGGGCCAGGATTAAAAGCTTCTAAAACAAACCCTTTTTTTAAGGTGATTGCGGGATCAAAACTACCAATAAAATGGGAAGGCTTAATGGATTCGTCCATTGTTAACCAATGAAAGCTTTTATTTTTATTTTCCTGGGCTCGTAAACTAGCGAAATATCTACATAAAATAGTTTTACCAACCCCGGGAGGACCAACTAAAGCAGGAAATAATCCCGTAGCTTCAGCATCTCTTAGTAATTCTAAAGCTTTTCCATATTGCCCAGTAAGTACAATATCAATTTTTTCCTCAGAAATATCCTTGATAAGATGTTGATTAAATAACTCCTCAAATTTTTGCTTATTTATCATATTTAAGGTTCAAAGAAATGATTCCAATTTAATAGTATTATCTTGAATGAATAATAATTATTGATTCTTAATCTATTTTATTATATAATATAAAATTTTCATTCTGTATTTAAAATAAGATTAATTATTTACATACATAATTTCTAACTTCAAAAATAGGGTAAAGTAGATTTTTAAACAAAAAAGTATAAAAATTTTCTGTTAATCTTCAATCATAATATGAGAAAAAAAGGGCAAATAAACTTATTGAGCTATATTTTACGTAGAATACTAATCGCTGTTCCTGCCCTTCTGGGGCTTGTAACCATTATATTCTTTCTTAGTCGAGCAATTCCTGGAGATCCTGTATTATATAGGGTTCCTACAAAAGCACTTGGTACTTTATATGAAATTGAAAGAGAAAAATTAGGTCTAGATCAACCTGTCTTTATTCAGTATTTAAAATTTATGTGGGTTATGTTTACAGGGGATTGGGGATTTTCATTAGGTGTTCAACCAGATATTGACGTTTGGACTCTATTGTGGTTAAGATTGCCAAGAACTTTAGAAGTAGTCGCCATAAGTATGTTAATTGCGGCATTATTGGGAATAAAAGCAGGTAAAATCGCAGCGACAAACCGAAATAGTTTTAAAGATGTCATAATAAGATTTGTGATTTATACTGCAATGGCAATACCTGGATTTGTAGTTGCAACCTTCATAATTACTTTTTTCGAAAGTACGAGGATTAAAATTTTCCCATTTTATAGCTATAAATCTATAGGTATAGGAGACCCCCCCACTATAACATATATAAGAACCATTGATTGTATCCTATCGGGGAATTTTATTATGCTTTTTGATTACTTATACCATCTATTTATTCCAATCTGTACTATGGTTATAATTCAATTAGTTATAATCGCAAGGCAGACAAGATCGAGCATGATTGGTATTTTACAGATGGATTATATAAGGACTGCTATTGCTAAAGGGGTTAATCTTAAAACTATATATAAGAAACATGCACTTAAAAATGCGATTCCCCCGGTAATTACCAAAATTATGATGGGGTTTCCCACACTTCTAGGTACAATGATTCCTGTAGAAGTTGTACTTGAATTAAAAGGTTTGGGGCAATATTTTGCGATGGCTATGTTTTATTTAGATTATAGCGTGATTATAGCTATGATTTTTGCATATGGCGTGATAGTGATTATTTTTAATCTAATGGCGGATATCTTATATGGTGTGGTTGATCCAAGAATTAGATATACTTAAACATTCTTGTTAGTATTTACCTAATTAAGTATAATTTTACTTTTTATTTTAGAATGGATAATGATAATTATATAATTAAATATCTTAAATCGTTAAGATTAACAAATAAAAGGGAGTTATATTATTTTATTAATAAAGAATAAACAAAAATTTCTGATTTAATTGGTGAAAAAAACATCTATTCAAACATCTCTTTCTGAATTTATTAATGGTAAAGCAGAAAATGGGTACACATTAAACCTTTCGAAGAATCATTTTGAGAGAGAGAACTTAAAAAGCGTATATCCCTTTGTGAAATGGGCTGGGGGAAAAAGACAATTAATCCCAGAAATTAAGCAATATATCCCTAAAAAGTTCAGAAATTATATAGAACCTTTTGTAGGAGGTGGCGCATTATTCTTTTATTTACTTCCAGATAAAGCCGTGTTAATTGACAACAACATGGAACTAATCAACTGTTATAAAGTAATAAAGGAGAATGTAGATGAATTAATAGATATTTTGAAAGATTATAAGTATGATAAGGATCTTTATTATGAAATTCGAGCCTTAGATCAAAATTTAAACATTTATAATAAATTAACTGATGTTGAAAAAGCAGCAAGAACAATTTTTTTGAATAAAACAGGATATAACGGGTTGTATCGAGTAAATAGTAAAGGTCGATTCAATGTCCCCTTCGGGAGGCATAAAAACCCTAAAATGTGCGATATAAAAAATCTGAAAGCTGTACATAAAGCTATTCAAAACGTAGAAATCTTGCATGATTCTTTTGAAATCTGCCTAAATTACGCTAAAAAAGATGATTTTTTATATTTTGACCCTCCTTATTATCCTCTTTCTGATACTGCTTTATTTACTAGCTATACTAAGGAAAATTTTGATAAAGACTCCCAAATTCAATTATATGAAGTGTTTAAACAGCTAGATAAACGAGGATGTAAATTATTGTTAAGTAATTCTTATTGTGATTTTATTTTAGATTTATATAAGGATTACAAAAGTATTACAATTAAAGCAAAGAGAGCAATAAATAGTGATTCATCTAAAAGAGGATCTATTAATGAGATTTTAATTATGAACTAAGTACTAATTCCTCTAATAAATTTATTTAACCTTGAATTCATATTTTTATATTAGCTACAATTTTTAATATTAATTGACTAAAAATGCAGTTAGAACTTAATCCTTATCCAGATTATAGGAAAAGGATAAATAAGACAAGAAATAAAGTAATAAGTCAACCACATGAATTATGTATTGAAAGGGCATTACTAATTACAAAATCGTATGAAAAAACTAAAGGAGAGAGCCCAGTTATCCGATTTGCTAAAGCGATGGAATATTTCTTATCGAATATGACCATAAAAATATGGGATAACGAGATTATAGTAGGAAGTAGATGCACTAAATATGTTGGTACCCCTTTATATCCTGAAGTTAGAGTAGACACTATTGAACAAGATTTAGATCTTTATAATACAAGAGAGGTTCAAAAATTCTTAATTTCTGAGGAGGATAAAAAAACTTTAAGTGACTATATTATTCCTTATTGGAAAAATGAAGATGAAACTGTAAAAGCGCGATTCTATTCAAAATTATCTCCTGAATTAAAACAACTTATATTAAATTTATTATACGTGGTTGATACAGACATAACAAATGGAGTAGGTCATTTCATTCCTGGTCATTTTAATGTCTTAAATTACGGTATTAATGGTTTACTTGAACATGTGAATACTAAAAAACAACAACTTAAAGAAAAGGATAATAATCAAGAGTTTTTAGATTCCGTAATCATCTTACTAAATGGAGCACGAACTTTTATAAGAAGATTTTCTAAATTGAGTAAAGAATTAGCGGACAAAGAAAGCAATTTAAAGCGAAAAATGGAACTATTTGATATATCAAAAATATGTTTAAAAATCTCTTCTGAACCGCCTGAAACTTTCAGAGAAGCTCTTCAATTGATATATTTTACACATCTAATAGCGGGTTTGGAAGATGGAGGTTTTGCGATTAGTCTTGGACGTTTAGATCAAATTCTTTATCCATATTATACTAAGGACAGGAAAAAAGGAATAATAAATAATGAAGAGGTTCAATTTCTGATTGAATGTTTTTACTTAAAATTATCCACTCTATGGAATTATGTACTTCATAAAGGTATAATTGCTGCAGAAGGTCCTCCAATTGCAATCAATTTAACGATTGGAGGTATAGATAAAAATGGAAATGATGCTATAAATGATTTATCATACTTATTTTTAGATTCTTATGAATTTCTAAAGACAATCCAACCTGCTTTTTCAGTAAGAATAAATTTAACTACACCAAATGATTTTATCAGAAAGACTGGTGAAGCTATTAAATCAGGAGCTAGTATTGGACTATTTAATGATCTAGTTATGATCCCCGGACTAAAAGAGCTGGGATATACCATAGAAGATGCTAGAGAATATGCACCGATTGGATGTGTAGAACCTGCACATCACTGTAAGACCTTTGGTTGTACTAATGCAACTCAAATAAATATAGTAAAATGCTTGGAATTAACATTAAATAATGGAATAGACATGTTTACAAGGAATAAATATGGGCTTGAAAATTCCAAACCAATAAATTCATATCAAGATTTATGGGATGAATTTACTAAACAATTAGAATTCTTTTTAGAAAAAATGACTCTCACTATGAGCGCTCTTGAAGAATCCATTGCAGAAATTAACCCACAACCATTCTTATCTGCTACAATTGATAATTGTATCGAACGTGGATTGGATATAACCCAAGGAGGGGCCATTTATGATTTTACGACGACTCAGTTGATTGGTTTAGCAACAGTTGCAGATAGTTTAGCAGTAATAAAAAAATTAGTGTTTGAAGAAAAAGTACTTACATTAGAAGAATTGAGGAATATTCTAAAGAAAAATTATCGTGGGACGTATAAAGGTAAAAGTGGAGAAGAATGGAGACAATTTTTTATAAATAAAGTTCCTAAGTTCGGAAACGATGACGATTATGTTGATAATATTGCCTATGATGTAGCAAAACTTTTTTGTGAACGATTACGCAAATTTAGAAACTATCGGGGAGGGAAATATAACCCGGGAATTTATTCAACATCGTTTCATTTAGCTTTTGGGGCATTTACAGCCGCATCTGCAGATGGAAGGAAATCAAGAGAAGCCCTTTCAAATGGTATAGGTCCTACAAATGGGATGGATAAAAATGGGCCTACTGCGATTTTAAATTCAATAATGAAGTTGGAAAATGAATTGATGACGAACGGTAATTCAACAATATTATCAATTCATCCTAGTTCTTTCAGGGAAGATTTATTCGTACCATTAATTAGAACTTTTTTCAAAATGAATGGTGGTTATCATGTTCAATTTAATGTTGTTGGTAAAGAAATGCTTTGTGAAGCTCAAAACCATCCAGAGAACTATATAGGTTTAGTAGTAAGGATTGCGGGGTATTCTGTACTCTTCAATGAATTATCTAAATCGGCTCAAGATGATATAATCTCTAGAACACAATATTAAATTGATTTTGATTAATCTTAATTTCTAAATGTTAAAATCAAAAAAATTTTTAGTTAGCCTATTTTTTAACTAGTATTATTATTATAGAATGGGCCTGTAGATCAGTGGAAGATCGCTTGATATGATTTGGGTTTTAAACTTAAATCACAAGATTCGCATTCAAGAGGTCACGGGTTCAATTCCCGTCAGGTCCACTAATTAATATTGGATTATTGATAACAATCAAAACTAATAAATCAAAGGATATATTCTTAAATTTATATCTTTTGGGTAATAATATGTAAAAAGGAGAGAGTCATGGCTCAGGAAACTAATTATCCTAAACGGTTTAAATTTGAAGATATTCAAAATAAATGGATAGAATATTGGAATAAAGAGAAACTTTACGCATTTGATATTGATAAAAATGGCCAAATATTTTCAATAGATACGCCTCCTCCATTTGTTAGTGGTGTACTTCATATTGGTCAATATTTAAATTATGCTTGGATTGATTTTGTTGCACGTTATCATAGAATGAAAGGAGAAAATGTTTATTTCCCTCAAGGATGGGACTGCCATGGATTACCTGTAGAATTAGCAGTCACCAAAAATTATAAAGTAAAGAAAGACAATAGAGAACTCTTTCTTCAAAAATGTAGAGAATGGGTAGAAAGTAATATTGAAAATATGACAAGACAGTTAAATATTTTAGGATATTCTACTGACTGGAACTATACCTACCGAACAATGAATGATAATTATAAATATAAAGTCCAATTATCACTTCTCTATTTTTTTAATAAGGGTTGGTTATACCGAGAAAAATTCCCAACTCATTTTTGTGTTAATTGTGAGACTTCTTTAGCAAAGGCAGAAGTAAGTTATGAAGAGGAAGAAGGAAAATTGTGGTTTATCAAATTACCCTTAGCAGGAAGAGAAGATGAATATCTTACTATTGCTACTACTCGCCCTGAGTATATGGAAGCTTGTGTTGGGATATTAATAAATCCAAACGATGGGAGATACTATGATCTATCTGCTGCTGAGGTTAGTATTCCTTTTACCGATAGAATAGTTAAGGTTTATTTAGATAGTAATGTGGACATGAATTTTGGCACGGGAGTAGTTTATGTATGCACTTATGGAGACGAAATGGATATTAAATGGAAGTTGCAATATAATCTCGAAGAAATTCAAATTTTTACGGAAGATGGGCATTTAAATGAGAACTCAAAATACAAGGGTCTCGCAATTGCCGACGCTAGGGAGCAAATTGTAAAAGATCTTGATAAAATGGGATTAATCGTAAAAGTTGAGGATTATCCACATAGTGTTATTATTCACAGTGAGCGTTCCTCTTGTAGAAAGCCTATCGAATATTTACCAGTTTATCAATGGTTCATTAATATAAAGGATTTTACCGAGGACATTCTTGAATCTGGGGAAGTCATGAAATGGTATCCCGAGAAACAAAAACAAAGATTAGTTGATTGGGCCAAGGGTTTAGATTGGAATTGGGTTATTTCGCGACAAAGAATATTTGGAACGCCTATTCCTTTTTGGTATTGCGAAGATTGTGGAGAGATTATTGCACCAAAAAAAGAGGATTTACCGTTAGATCCTGTCAAAAAGACACCACCATTGAAGAAGTGCCCAAACTGTAATAGTACCAAATTAATCGGAGAGAAAGATGTATGCGACTGCTGGATAGATTCTAGTATAACTCCACTTGTAATCTCCAAATGGGAAGAGGATTCAAATTTTTTTAAGAAAGCCTATACTGACGCAATAATGCACAGATCCCAAGGTTATGAAATAATTCGAACATGGTTATTTTATACACTTTTTCGATGTAAAATGTTAACAGGCAAACCCCCTTTTTATGAAGTAATGATTAATGGTATGGTGGCTGGTCCTGATGGGAGGATCATGTCAAAAAGTCTTGGAAATTATATCTCACCAGATGAGGTTGTCCCCCAGTATGGAACAGATGCAGTTCGATATTGGACTGCCATGGGGTCTTTAGGAGATGATTATCCGTTTGAGTTTACTTGGATAAATCTTCAAAATAAACAACCTGTTTCGAAGGAACTTATAATGAAGGAGATGCAAAATTTAAGTAAAGATAAATTTAATAAGAAATATCAAAGAAGGTATGAACAATTAATTGGGGCATCTAGATTACTAACTAAAATTTGGAATGCTTATAGATTTTTATATTTAAATTTAGATAAAATAGAGATATCAGATTTAATCTATAATTCAAAAGAGCTATCAGCAATTGATTGCTATTATTTTTCTGAATTCAATAAGATAATAGAAACCATTACAAATCATTTTGAAGGATATAATTGGCATGAGGCGACCATGATCTTGCGCAGTTTTTTCTGGAATGATTTATGTGATAATTATATTGAAGCAATTAAATACAAGTTTTATTCCGAGGATGAATCCTTAAGGAAACGTTCTTTAAAAAATGCATTAATTTTATTTTATAACATCTTGAAAGTTTTTTCAGTAATAATGCCATTCATTACTGAAGAAATATATCACATTTTATATAAGCAATTTAAGGAGCTTAAATCAATTCACCTCGAGAATTGGGCGCAATCTTTTACAAACTTAAGTGAGGAGTTAATTCAATATGGAAAATTAGGGATAGACCTTATTAGAAATTTAAGAAACATCAAATCAAAGCTTCAAATCCCTTTGAATCAAGAAATTTCTGAAGTTTATATAATAAGTGTTAAAGATAATGTAAATTATTTAGAATTAATAAAATCGGATGTTTCAAACACTCTAAGGATCAATAATTTGATATTTTTAAAAAAACCACAGAAAAAAACGATCAAGCGGACCCCCGATTTAAAAGAAGATTACACGGATTTAGGATTATCAATATATTTCTTTAAATAATTTTTTTCACTTCTTTAAGGTCATGAAAAAAGTCTTAAGTATCATTATTCCCGCTTTTAATGAAGCTAAATCAATTAAAAGTGTATTACAAAAGATTCCCCAATTTTCGCAATTAACCTTAAAAGTTTTTGTAATAGATGATGGAAGTACGGATAATACCTCAGAATTAGCAAGTAAATCAGGTGCGATAGTGATTTCAAATCCAAAAAATTTGGGTTTAGGAATATCCTTTAAAGTGGGGTTATATCATGCATTAGAACAAGGTTCTGAAATTATTGTAATATTAGATGGTGATGGTCAGTATAATCCACATAATATTGGTGAGTTAATAAATCCCCTACTTAATAACGAATCGGATTTAGTAATCGGAAATAGGTTCTTAAATAAATCTATTTCAGAAATGAGTATTATAAAAGGTACTGCAAACAGAATCATTTCTATATTCATTTCCAAAATTTTATTACTTTTAAATGAAAATTATGATGTTCAATCATCTTTTAGAGCTTTTAATAAAAATTTTGGAAAGTTTTTATATCAAAAATTAGAGGGAAAATATAATTATGCTCAAGAAATGTTTATTATCGCAATTCTCTTTAGATACAAAATTACACAGATTCCAGTCAAGTGCTATAAAAGAACTTATGGAAAATCAAAACTAATAAAGAGCCCACTTATTCATCTTTTTAAGATCTTATATATTACCTTTAAAACTTATTTTAAAATCACAATTTTCCACTAAATATCATTTCTGTTCTGTTTCAAGGCCTAATTGTCCAATCATAACTTTTTTCAATTCCTCTTTATTTTTTGGCAATCCAAACATTTCAGAATATTTATCTGTAGTGGTTAATTCATCCGATCTTCCTTTTTTAACTGCAGAAACGAGATCGTTATCAATTAAATATTTAACGTGTTCATATGCTCCTGTACCTCTCAATTTAATAACCAAAGATTTTAAAATCGGTTGCTTCAATGCTATTACTGTTAATGTCCTGAGGTAGCGTTCAGCAATACCTCCTCCACTTGAGAATTTAGCAACTCTTTCAACATATTCTGATCTTAACGCCATTTGATATTTTTCTCCTACTTGGTTAATGATTAACGCAGTAGGACGGTCCATGTAATCAAGAGCTAATTCCTGGATTAAGATTTCAACCTCCTTTTTAGGTATCTCTAATTTAGTTGATAGTTCTTCTATATCCAAGGGCTTACCGGAAGCATATAGTGAGGCTTCAATAAGGTTACGATTTTGTAAGGCTACTTGAGCTTCCAAATCTTCTTTGCTTAATTCAATAGAATCTCCTTTAATAGAATCATCATTTAGTTCATCTTCTTCATTAACTAATTCCGCTATTTCATCTTCCTTATCATCTAATACCTTTAGTTCGGCCTCTAAATCATCTAGTTCATCTTCTCCATCAATTATTTCCTCTAGTTCATTTTCCTCATCGTCTAATTCCTCAATTTCACCTTCATTATCATCTATTTCCTCTAATTCAGCTTCTTCAGAGATTATTTGCGTCAAATCTTCCTCTTTATCCTCAGATTGATTATCCTTATCACTTTCATTCTCTTCAATATCTTCAATTTCATTTTTGTTTGTATCATTCATATCTTTTCACCTTTATGCAGATAGGAAATTTTACCTTAAATTAATGTTAAAATCTTTAAAATCTTCATCTTGATGGAGTAAAAGTTTATTTCCAGTAGACAAAAACATTAACGCTAAAAACAATTTTACAAATGCGAACTTTCGATCAATATCACTCGTCTCCTCTTCCTTTATCATTTTTGCTAGTTCATAGAAAGATAATTCTTTCTCATCTAGACTTATTTTTGCTTTAATTTTATTATGCCATGATTCTAGTAATTCTTCGATGCTTTGTTCTCTTCCACTAATATGTTTCAGAAGTTCTCTTGGTAAGCTTGCTTTTGAACGCATCTGTATTCTTTCTTGCTTTAATTCTTCTTTACGTAATGCTCGTCTTCTTAATTTCTCTCTGTTTTGCATAGTTTCTATTATAGCCGATCTCATAGCGTCAAATAATTCTTCTTTAGTGGAAATCATTAATTTTGGTTGAATAGGTTGAGGCAGTGCCTTGGGAATTGTTCTAGAATGTTGCTGTCTTAACTTTTCCAATTCTTCCTTTTTCTGTATCTCCTCCTCTTGTCTTATAATGCTCGATATTTTATAGTGATGAAGAGACGCTGAAGTTTTAAGTGCAATCCCTGAGATCTTATAGTTGATTAGGTCTTCATGGAGCATATTATCAAAAAATTTATCCACTAAAGAGGCTAAATCATAAAACGCAACATTTGATTCTTTTGCTAATTCCGGGTCTAAAAGACTTGAATAAGGTGGTTTTTGCCAAAACTTTAAATCTAACTTTTCTTTATGAAGAAGAGCAGGATCGAAATCCTCTCCTGCGATTAATTCCTCCTCCAATTCTTCAGTTTCTTCGTCATTATTTTCTTCTTTTGTGCGATCAACAAACTCAGAACTGGAAGTGACCTGCTCTAAAAGCTCAATTATATCATTCTTCTTAGCCTTAGTAGGTATTTTTATATTATTTTTAGACGCAAATTCTCTCAGTTGGCTTACAGTCCATTCCTTAAATTTATATTGTGTATCTGAATCCTCTTTTTCTGAAATCTATATCACCAGTTTCTAAAACTTATATCGTGCTTTTGATTTAATTTAGTTCTCAACTTAAAAAGTAGTGGAAGTAGCGCAATTATTCTTACCATCTTATAACTACTATAACACAATTTATATTAATATTCTTCCTTACCAACAATTCTTAAAATATTTAAAACTTATCAGAATAGATGTATTGATTTTATTTAATGCGTATAAATTTTTATTTCTAAAATCTGTCTCACTTTTAGTTAAATCACAAAAGATTTAAAATTAACGTGTTCATAAGATTATATAAATAAATGACAAAATTACTCAGAAATGAATATCCATCCATTTATTAAAGGATATTTATTATTAGCTCTGCGAATTAACAAAATATCTGATGAGTATGTAGATGCGTATTATGGACCCCCAGAACTCAAAACTTTGGTTGAAAATGAGCCGGTAAAATCAGCAAAAGAATTAATCAGGGTTTGTAAGGTTCTTCAAAAGGATTTGTTAAAAAGAATTAATGATTCTTCACGTCAGAAGTATATTGGGACGATGCTAAACGCTATGGAAGTATTTCTTCGTATTCTTAATAATGAACAAATAGAATTTAATGAACAAGTAGAAGCCATTCTTGGGGTGAAGCCAAAAACTTATGAAAACGACTCTGAGTTTTATACCCTTCAAGAAGAATTCAATCAAATTTACTTAGGAAAAGGAACTTTAGCAGAGAGGATGGAGATTTATAAAGAACGAAGGCGTATTCCAGTAAGTGAAATTATCGTAAATTTTAAAAGAGCTCTTAATATAACACGTGGACGCACAAAAGAAGTATTTCCCGAATTGCTTCCAGAATCGGAGTCGTTTAAAGTTCAATTAGCTATAGAAAATATTGGTTGGGGTTTTTATAATCGGTATTTAGGAAATTATAATTCGATAATTGAAATTAATCCATTTCAACCATTATATTGGACCGTATTCTTAACTGCTGCGGCACATGAAGGATATCCAGGTCATCATACAGAATTTTCGGTTAAAAATAAACTTCTTTGTGACCAGTTAAATTGGAATGAACACAGTATAATTCTTATGAATACACCTGCCGGTACAATTACAGAGGGAATCGCAGAAACCGCTTCTTACGTTCTTTATAAAGCTGAAGAAAAAGTAAGGATAGAATTGGAAGAATTTTGTCCTGATCCCGATAAAGAAGACTCAGTGGATGTTTTAATAAAGCAATCTGAGATAAAATATAAAGTTAACAAATTTATGGTTCACCTCGCTAATTTAGCAAATATCAATGGTTGGGATAGGGAAGCGCTACTTAATTATGGTATGGAATTCGGCTTTATACCTAAAGAAAATTTACAAAATACTATTTCCTTCATTTTAGATCCAAAATTTCGAATTGTCTTTTATACATATAATTCTGGAAGAGACCTGATTACCAATAAGTTTGGATTTCCACCAAAAGTAGATAAGTTTAGATCATTATTATCAAAACCCACAATAGCATCTGATCTAATCTAATTTGTGGAATTTTTGAATAAAAGTGGATTTTAAATAGCCTCATTAGTATTAATTGTCACTAATCTATTGAGGAGATATTAATGCCCGTTGACATAGGATCGATAGTTCCAAATTAGGTTAAAAATTTTTTCATATTTATCTCTTCTTTTTTAAATTTCTCATAAAGTCTCTCTTTTTTAAATAATTAATAACTCACTTAAAAAGACGGGATTTTAAATAGGCTTATTTAGTATAATTTATAACAAAAATCAATTACTTGAGGGAACTCTTATGCCATTCGAAGGAGGAACATTTCCAAATTAAGTTCAAGATTTTTTATTTTTCTTTTTTATTACAATTTATTAAAAATTAGGAAAAAATTAGGATTTAAGGCGCTTTCGAAGGATTAGAGTCGATATTACACTGATGACTCCAATTATTAAGAAAATATGGTATCCGGGAATTGCGGGCGGAGGTTGTTGCTGTTCAGAAGTTTTCATTATTATAACAAATGCGGTTCCAATATTCCGTCCTTCACATGGCAGGGGGCTCAAGATACGCATTCCGATGTTGAGGGATATTACTATTACCCGTACTTTAACTGGAATGATGGCTTTGACGCTCATTCTGGGATACACGGATACTATGTATATTGGGGAACCAATCCTAATGGGACTAGGGAGCATTTTAGCGTAGCATCGAATTTTGATCCTCCCCCTGTTCAAACAGGAACTTATTATTTAAGAATCCAAACTGTCGATAACCTCGGAAATTCGGCTCCATGGTCTACGATTTATATGTTCAAATATAATGCAACTCTTAATCTCGTAGTTGATCCCCCACTGGATGATCCCCAAGAAGAAGAACCCGAAGAGGAAGAACCGGATAATCCAGATGTGACATTGGATGCGATCAATATTATTGATTTGTTATACGTTGTTAATTTTCTGATAATTATCGGGTGTGCGGCTATAATAACGTCTCTAACACTAAAAAATGTACTCACAAAAAGAAAATTATAACCACCCCAATCTAGTAAATTTTCATTTTTTCTTTAAATAGACTTAAAATATTTTTCTTTAAATATAAAAAAATTAATCAAAGTTAGTTGTAAAATAGATGTTTTGGCGTAGGAAAATCAAAATGGTAGACGATAATAGCGAGTATGAATTTAAATGCCCCGACTGTAATTGGAGTATCCCGGCGGACGAAGTTAAACAAAAAACCGGGTTTAAAGAACAGATTTTCTTCTGTGAATTATGTGGGGCGAGGCTTATAAAATACTCGATAAATAAATTTGAGGAAGAGATTGAAATTGAGCAAAAACCAGATGAGGAATCAAGATTATTTCCCGTAGAAATTATTGCCACCGATCCGGACTATAATGCCGGATTTATCGATGACCTCACTCTTGTGCTCTCCCGGATGATCAATGTCAATATCCGAATGCTCGAAAAAGCGCGCAACTTAGACTTAGAAACGACAGAATTTGAGGAAACCCTACTAAACTACATCGCTGATACCATTATGCCCATCCTTAGGAACGACATCAGTCCCCTCTTCTTGAAGCAGTTGAACCGTTTGAGTTTACCCGAGTTTGAATCCAACATGAAGAAATTGCACACTAAACTCGCAGACATCCAAATTTACCGCCAAAACTTCATCATCTACTTTAGATGGCTAATTAGACAAGTGTTTTTGATCGTCTCTAGTTCTTGGAATAAAAACGACCTCGAAAAATTCGATGCCACCATTATTAACGACTTAAAGCACTATGAGTTTGATGAGATTTTTGCTTCTATACAAATTGCAGAAACAACAAATTCAGAAGATGATGCCGAGGAGCTAGAGCTTAACGAGGTGATCGAGGAATTTTCCTCGGTTATTAATGCTCAAATTGATAATTTAGACCAGTTTAAGCAATTTCTACAATTTACTCATGGGTACGTGTTTATTAAGGATTTTGTGGTTGAATTTAATAGGTCAGGCAATTGGATTAAAAACTTAAAGCCCACCAAACGGTTTATTGACGCGCTAAGAATGAAAGAACAACAATTAAAGGGCAGCGAATCAAAAACTAACAAAATTCAAAATCAAGTAAGGGTTCTTTCGCAATACGCAACACTAATAACTCAGATTAAACAGCAAGATATCCTCACTAAGGCTATTAAAAGTCTTATGTCCGAAAATAAAGGGAAATTCAATGCGTTTGATATTCAAAAATGGTTGTTAATATCTGATGTATCTGCTTGGAATCAATTAAAAAATATGTTTCCAAACAATGAATATCAAGAATATGTACGAACTCAAATCCGTGTTTCCATTGATACCATTATAGAGATAGCAAGGAAGAAAGGAGGAAAGTGTCATACTAAAAGCATTAAAAACGCTAGGTCGAGGTTAACCCTTGAGTGTGCGGAAGGACATCATTTCTACCCTACATATAACAGTGTTGTTTATCAAGATACATGGTGTCCACATTGTCATATCTATGTAGGGGAAGCAATCTGCAGACAATTTTTCGAACGCATTTTTAGAAGACCGTTCCCTAAGAGTTATCCTCCTTGGCTTATCAATGAGCTCGGAAATCAAATGGAGCTTGATGGGTTTTGCAAGGAATTAAGCCTCGCTTTCGAATATCAAGGTATTCAACATCGGAAAAGAGCATTTGGTCTGACGGATGAGGATGTACAAAAGATACAGCATGAAGATGCATATAAATTAAACAAATGCGACGAAAATAATGTCCTCCTACTCCAAATTCCCGACGATGAGATACTCCCCTATGAGAAAATGCAAGACTACATTATTCAAGAATATGAAAAAAAGTCCAAAAAAAGCCTTAACAACGTCCCAAAATTTGATTATCACGACTTCATAATTCATGAAAATAAACACGCAAAAAAATTTCGAGAATATGTCGAAAGGAAAGGCGGCACATTAATAACTCCTTATTTTTCTGCTAAGAAGGAAATCACAATTATGTGTGAAAATGGTCATGATTGGACCACTACCCCCGATTCTGCTTATAGAGATAATTGGTGTTCTATATGTGCTGGAAATGTGAAAGGATCTAGTAAAGAATATCGAAAAATGGGAGAACAATTCAATTGTGAGTTAATTAGCGAATATGTAAATGCTAAAACTCCTTTAAAATATAAATGCCCAAAAGGACATAAATTTACTAAAGATCCCTATTGGCTTAAAAGAAACCTTGAAAAAGTCAAAGTTTTATGCCCACAATGTAAAATGGAACAGTATGCAGATAAATTCATAAATTTTGTAGAGAAGAGGGGAGGTCGTTTATTAACTTCTTACAAAGGACGGTTTAAAACAGTTAAGTTAGAATGTAAACTTAAACACAAATGGAAAACTACACCTGCAGTAGTGCAACAAGGAAGTTGGTGTCCAACTTGTGCTGACGTGAATCATCCCAACAAATTAAGAAAACACAAAGCCAAAATTGAGATTCTTGAGATTCTTAAATCCTTAAATTATGAACTTCTCTCAGATTATGAGAATAACACCAAACAAATCCAAATACTATGCCAACACCAGCATAAATTTAGTATGACTCCAAAATACCTCAAAAAATTAGTACAGCAGCAAATTGAACCTTGCTTTAAGTGCAGAAAAGCAAATTTGGATTAAAAAGGATAAGAATTTAATTAAAAATTGAGGTATGCTTAGTTTTCTTCCATTTGGGGAGGGACATCTGGTAAATCGAGTAATCGCTTCGCTTCCTCCTCAAGATCTACGCTAAATACGTCTGTAATTCCGCTCTGTTGCATTGATACTCCATATATTCTGTCAGCATTCACGATATTTTCTTCTCTATGACTGATAACTAAGAATTGCGCTTGGCTTGCAAATTCCTTTAAGGTCATTGAAACTCTATGAACATTTGGGCCATCTAATTGAGCATCTACCTCGTCTAAAATATAAAAAGGACTTGGCATGAATTCCTGTACACCAAAAATGAAAGATAGGGCTACAAGCGTTTTTTCTCCTCCGCTGAGAATTTCAAGGTTTGAAATTTTCTTACCCCGAGGTCGTGCTTCTATGGAGACACCCCCTTCAAAAGGCTTGTCGGGTCGGTCCAAAATCATCTTAGCCGAGCCCCCAGGGGAGAGATTCTGGAAAATTCGGCTGAATTCTCGGTTAATTTCATGGTACGCTTTCATGAAGGTTCTGGTCTTTTCCAGCTCGATTTTTTCGATGGCATCCATGATGGATTTCCGCTCACGTTGAATGGTTTGGCGACGCATATCGATTTCATCGAACCGTTCTTTCACCGAATCGTATTGCTCGATGGCTTTGAGATTGACGGGTTCAAGGGCTTTTTTCTTGTTGTTAGCATCGGAGATGTCCGATTGTAAGCCTGTTTCAGACAACTCATCGGTTACGGGGGGTAATGCACCATATTCTTTGGATCTCTGGTAGAGGGTTTCGATTTGATCGGTGGTGATAATCTTTTTTGATTCAAAATTGTTTAGTTTAGAGTTTTCCATCGAGAGGTCTGCTTTTAAGTCGTTAAGGTTTTTTTGATAACCTTTCTGTTTTTTCCAGGATGCATCTTTATCGCTTGTAAGTTTATCGATCTCTACTTGTTTTTCGCCTTTCTTGGTATTTTCTTGTTCCAAGTCATTTTCAATTGTCCTTGTCTCTTGCAAGTAATTTTCCATTTGTTTTTCCGTATCTTTAATATCGGAGTGTAAAGACAGGATTTTTAATTCTCGTTCTTTATTTTGGTTTACTTCATTTAATTTATCTTGGGTTTTACGTAGTTCTTTATTAAGAGTATTTAATTCCTTTTGAGCGGCTTTTTGGGCTTCAATTTCGGCATTTTTTTCCTCCCGTAATTTATCAATTTTTTGTTGAGTTTCATCTATTTTAAGTTGAATCTGCTGAACTTGAGTATTGAGTTGGTCGATTTCATTGGATGATTTTTCGATATTTTTATTAGCTTCTGTATTTTCTGTTGTTAAATCAGTAATAGAATTAATAATCATCATAATATTTTCAAGGCCTCTCAACTTGTCTATTGTTTGCTGTAGATTTTTGTTTTCATCATCGATTTGGGTAGTTATCTTCTTGGTATTTTCCCAGAATGTATCTTTTTGAAGATTTTTAGTAGAGATTTTTTCATCATTTGAACTTATTTCTGATTGAAGCTTTTTGATGCTTGCTTCTGTGAGCAAAATATTTTTTTTCTTGGATTCGATTGAATTATTTAAATCTTGAATGCTTTTCTCAACATCAATAATTTCGTCAAATAAGTTCTGGATTCCTCTCAATTCTTGCATATTTTGTTGGAGTTTTTCAAGTTCTTTTTGTTTAATGTCAACTTGTTCATTAATTTTTGCGATTTGCTCCCAATATTTGTCTTTTACCTCTTTTAAGTTCTTAATTTCAAGTGTAATATCTTGTTCTTGTTTACTGGTTATAGTGTTGGTTCTTTGGTTAATTTCGGTTTCATATTTTTGGGCGTGTTCATTAATTTCATTAATTCTAGTCTCAATCGACTCAAGTTTCTTATTACTTACTAAAAGGGTTTCTGAATCACGCTCATCAATAATCTTGATTTTAGCTAGTTCTTTTTCTATTTCATTTAACTCGTCATTTTGCGAATTCATATTGGTCGAGATTTCATCTAATTGTTTATATAGTTCTTGACTTTTTGATATGGTTAGTTTTCTTAAAGATAGATACACATTTTCAAGAATTTCCATTAAATCTTGGACAAATTTATCAAAATTTGTAGTTGATTGCTGGATTTCAACGTCTGCGGATTCCTTAACTTTTAGAATGAGTTGATCTATAGTGCTATCGACATTTTCAGTAAATAATGCCAGAGTTTGAAGTATTGAGCTTAAGGATTGAACCATTTCGGGTTGATTTTCACTTTGAGTACTTACACCTTCTATAGTTTTCATGATATCGACAATGTCTAATACGAATTTTCTAAAATCTTCAGCAGAGTATTCAATTGCTTCTGCATTGGATTGTTGGATGTTAGTTTTAATGGATTCTACAGAAATATTTATATTTTGGGTAAGCATGTTTAAGATTTGGAGAATTCCAGTAACATCTTCCGTATTTCTTTCATATTCCTTTTCTGAACTTTCAATTTTATGTGTTATATTTTCTCTTTCGCTTGATAGTTCTTCCAAACGACGAGTTATATTTTCTTTTTTGGTATTTAGATTATAATTTTCTTTAGAGTGTGTAGTTAAACTATCATTTAGCGAAATAGTTTTTAATTCTAGATCTTTCTTTTCCCTTTCTAAACCTGTCAATTCTTTTTTGATTAATTTCAATTTAGTATTTGTATTTTCGATTTTCATTTTATTATCATTAATTTCAGACTCCATAGCATCTTGTTTCATGAGTAATAAATCTAAGTTTTGTTCATTTTTTCTGTACTCTGAATCCTCTTCTCTGGCTTTTGCTTTTAATTCACTTATCTGTTTTATAATATTATCCTTTTCTTTCAGCATTTCCTTCAAAGCATCTTCAGTATTTTTACCCTTACTTAATTCCTTAATCTTATTTTCTAAATCCAATTTCTTTTTTTGTAGTTCCTCAATACGCTCTTTAGTGATTTTAATTTCTGTAGTTTGGGAAGATAAAGAGGATTGGAAATTTGATAATTCCGAATTCAATCTATTTTTCTCTTCTCTCAAAGAAAGAATAAATTTCTCTAGATCCCGCTGTTTATCATTTTCTTGTTCAATTTGAGCTTTATAATCCTCAATTCTCTTTCTAATTGCTCCAGCTTCTGCATTGGTTGCCTTAATTGCCTCTTCTACACTCTCATAGTCTCCTTTGAGTTTTGTTAGATCTTCTTCTAATTTTAATTTTTTATCTTCATTTTTCTTTATATTTTCCTTAAGAACCTTAATCTGCGCTTTGTTAGAAGATATCGCTTGTTTAACATTAGAAATTTCAGCTTGATTGTTTGATTTTAAATCATCATTCGTTTTTATAGCTTTATCAATTTCAGCTTGTTTCTGTTGCCTATTCTCGATTTCTTTTCTGTATGATTCGATGGAGTTTTCATTATCTGAGATTTCTAAAGTTAAAGCATCAATAATCGAATCGAAACTCTGTTCCTCTTCAAGTTTCATTTGAAGCGATTCTAGTTGCAGAATTTCTTGTTTTAATTTGTTTATCGATTTCTCAGCAAGAGTTAAAGAAGTCTGGGTGGAAGATAATTGAGTTCTTAATTGTGTAATATTTTCATTTATACTTTCCCGCTCTTTTTCTCTTTCAAAAATGGTCTTTTGAATATTTTCCATTACCAATGATTCTTGACTTAATTGTTCTTCTTGTCGAGACACTTTTTCTTTAAGTTCTTCAATTAGGTTATTTGATTCTTCTATTTTCTTTTCAAGCTCATCTTCTTCCTTTCTTAATTTTGAAATGTTTAAAGCAATTAATTGGGCATTATATAAACGAATCTTTTCATCTAATTCCTTCCAAGCGATAGCATCATTTTTTTCTTTTTCAACTTTCTTTAGTTGAGAGGATACTTCTTTAAATATTGCCTCAAATTGCCCAAGATCTCGTTCCGCTTTTTCCAATTCTTTAATGGTAGAATCTTTCATCTCGTCATACTTTTGTAGACCAATCAATTCTTCAATGAATACTCTCCTTTCTTCTGGATTCATATGGGTCATTTCAACTATTTTACCTTGAAGTACAAATTGGTTACTTCCATCAGGATCTATATTAGCTGCGGCTAAAGCACTAAGTATTTGCTGGCGTTGTACTTTTTTGCCATTCATTTTGTATCCTCCACCCCCACCTCTCTTGATTGTACGTGTGATCTCAAAGGTATCGCCACCGCCAGGAAAGATATTTTCTGAGTTATCAAAAAATAATGACACAGATGCTCTATTTGATGGATTTTTTCCCCTAGCTCCCGCAAATATAAGATCTTCTAAACTTTTTGCCCTCATAGTTTTTTTACTTAATCTACCTAAAGCAAAGGTTAAGGCATCTATAATATTTGACTTACCAGCACCATTAGGACCAACAATGCAGGTAAAACCACTAGAAAGTCTAATTGTTACAGTTCTATCCCCAAATGATTTAAAACCAGTCATCGAAATTTTTTTAATATAGGTCAAAATTAGCACACAAATTATTTATCTCTTTAATAAAAATAAAGTATGAATTCAACTATTTATATACTCGATATTTAAAAAGATAAGAAATTGTTATTTAATTTTTGTTGAAATTTATTATTAACAATTTTTTAATCATGATGAAAAAATTTTTAGTTAAAAATTGAATCTGCTATTGCTTTTAATTGCGTAGGGTTAATAGTTATGAAAAAATTGTTTGAATCGATAGGATATTTTGAAGAGTATTGATTTATACCGGATAGACTTTTTTGTGATTTATTTAAAATACCAATATTTGTTAATGTTGTAATTATATTACTAAACTCTTCTGTACTCTTTTCATAGCCTACGGATTCGCAGGATATTTCGTATATATCAATCAAATCATCTAAAGTGATATAATAATTATTAGAACTTAAAAAAAAGTTAGAGAGATTATCTAAAACAATTATATTAAGCAGATCGGCTTCAGAAAAGAATGAAAGGATGTTAAATTCATCAATAAGATGAGAAGCGTCGAATTGATTTTGGACAATACTAATAATTTCTTTGTTATCTCGTTTAGTAGATTGATTGAGAACAGAGTATAATCCTTTTAATACGTCCATTCCTTTACCTGGAACAGGAACATATTGCTCAAATATTAAATCCGTAATAAATTCTATTAAGTTTCTATCAATTTGGTGTGAAAATGTCAATCTAGCTCTTTGACTTAATATATCAAATAATTCTTTATAGGAAAAATAATTTAATTTTTTTTTTAAATCAAACTCAGCTAAAAGATCTAATGTTGTTGGTTTAATTACTTTATTAATGGTTGAAATAAAGTTAATATTAGTCTCTTTTCCATATTGGAGGAACTTCCTAAACAACTCTGGTTTGATATCTTCAATATTGTTGAATATAAAAATTAAATTTCCTTGAAATTTTTTACATTTCAGTTTGAATAGATTCCATAAATCGGAAATTTTTGAATTTAAAATGGTTTTATAGGCAAAATTTACATTTTGAAATGAGTTAATTTCTGATAAAAGAGAAATCATAATTTCTTCAACGCTTTTTTCACTGCAATTTATTGTTATTTTATGGATTTGAGAGGATTCATAATTAAATTCATAAAGATCTTTAATAACTTTATTTATTATCACTTTTTTTCCAATACCTTGAATACCTTGATATAAGATGTTCAAAGAGAACCCATCAGAAAAGGTATCTTTAAGTAGTGAATATAATGATTTGGTTTCTTTTTCACGATAAAGTACTTTAGGTGGTATAAAATTCTGGTCAAAAATGGCTTTTGGCCCAATATAATATTCATTAACTTTAGTTTGAGTTATCATATTTTGTTATTTTTTATGATTTAATTATGATTTAAGTATTTAAACCCCCCCAGAGAGAGATCATTGGAAGTAAATCTATGTAATAATTTTTAAAAATAAAGCTGATTTCTTATTGTCTTTTCTGAATTTCAACTTTCATTATTTTAATTTGGTCTGTTTTAACGATTTCGTTGAATCTTATCCTTCTTAGCTTATTTGGAAAATCTAAATCGATTTCGTCAGATATAAAACCACTTGAGTTAGAAGGGCCTTCTATTATTTTAAGTTTTGAAGGAGAAATGAAATCTTTTATAAAAGAGATAATTTTACTCTCTCCTATAAATTTACGATTAAATATCTCTCCAAAAGTATTACAACCGATTATTGGGATTCTATTTTCTAAAGCTCGCGCTTTTAAATAAATGTTCCAATTCTCCATTCCTTCCAACCTGATTTGTGTGGGGGATATAAGCAAATTTGCCCCATTATTAACGGCTATTCTGGGAGTCTCAAAAAATGCCATATCAAAACAAATCAATATGGCAAAATGATAATTTTTAAGAGGAAAAATTTTAATTTCGTTACTGGATTCAAACAACTCTCTCTCATAAGAGTATAAATGAATTTTATCTTGTCTCCCAATTTCATCACCAAAATCATTAAAGTAATAGCTTGTTATTTTTGGCATTTTAGAGTTTTTTCTTTTTTCCCATATTGCTCCAGATACTATAGCAATGTTATAATCTATCGACAAGTTCTTCAAAAAATTATAAATCTCCCCTCTTTCTTGTTGAAAATTACTATTCATATCTTTATAAAGGGGGAAACATCTTTCAGGAAAACATATTAAATCACAATTATTCTGCTCTTCAATTAATAATTTGAGCAATCTTTCAATTTCAGAATAACAACTTTTTATGGTATTTAAGACTTCAGGTTGAATACAAGCGATTTTAATCATTTCACTTTACCAAGATAAAATTTTTTATTAAGTTCATCGACAATTTTGAAGAGCTCATCTAAACTTGAAATCTCATAATCCGGTTTAATATCATCTGGGACGATTACATCTTTTTTCTTGCTATCGTATTTACCACCACGATGAATATACACTGCATGAATATTATTCAACTTAGCTGGAATTATGTCTTTAGAGATGTTATCCCCTACATAAATGGTTTCATAACCTTTCACTTTAAACCTTTCTAAGAAATATGAAAAAAGTTGCGGGTTTGGTTTTCGAACTCCAATTTCATCTGTAATTACTACAAGATCGATTAATTCATCTAATTTAAGCCTCAAAATCTTTTCATATTGTTTAATTGGAATTCCATCGGTTATGATTGCAGTTTTAATTGAAATTTCTTTAAGTTTTACTAAAGTATTACGAACGTCTTCATATAATTTAATAAATGTAATCTTTTGAGCATGATAAGCCATTACTGCTGCTGCTATATATTTGTATTGTTCATTAGATGAAATTGAGAGTTTTTCTACCTCATTTAATCTCCGAATAAAATAATCATAGTGCATTGACGAATTGGAACCATATTCTTCTACAATTTCTTGAATTAGGATAATTGCCTTTTGACGATCGATTTTTAATCCTAATTTGATCATGGCATCAATACCTTCAATTCTAGCTCTTTGAGAGAGTCCTGTAGAATCAAAAAGACAATCGTCAAGATCAAATCCTACTAACTTTATTGGAGACATGCTTACTTATAAGCAGTGAAATGATTTTATTATATTATAGAGATACTGAAGTTTTACGATATATTTTAATCTAACGTTAATAGATGATTAGTCAAGATAAATTTATTTATCTTTAAGAATATATAATTTTTAGTATTGATAAAATTAGCGTAAAACTAACATATGATACAACTATTTTGAAACATTGTTATAACTTTAAGGAGATTGGATAATTGAAAACCGCTGTAGCGATTTCATATTTTCATCGAAAGATCGGGCCAATGGTATTCTATTCTTATCCCGAGGGTAATTTAGAGAATAAACTTGCAATAAGAATCGCTAGTATTATGGATCAAACTGTAAGTGAAGGTTTTTTTACTCATTCTTTTGAAAATAAAAATTCAATGAATTACTACTTTGAAATTCATTCAGACTGGGCACGTGGTAATAAGGAAATGTTAATGGTTTCAATTATTTTCAATCACCAAACAAGTCCAGAAATAGAACAAAATGTTTTAGTTCTTTGCTCAGAATTTTTTGAGAAACTTCAATCCAATGAAGAAATTTATACTGCTTTTTACATAAACGATATTAATAATTTTGAAGAAGATGACAAAGAATTAATTTATAAAAATAATTCATTGATAAAACTATGGCTAAAAGAACTGTATTGGGCGACACTTGAGGAAACAAGAGAAAAAAGCGAAGAAGAAAAAATAGCATTACTATTAAATAAAAGACCTATATTCCTTACACTAAAAAAGTTATCTAAAGGGCCTATAACTGAAGAAGGTTTAAAAGAGTGGTATAATAAAACCTTTCCTGATTTAAACTTTAGAGAGTTGATAAGTACCTTAGAAGAAAAGCAATTTATTTTTATTAATCAAATTGGAAGAGTAGAGAAATATGTTTTATTATTAAAAGAAGTTAATGCAGAAAGAATCCCTCCCGATAGTGTAATAGAATATATTGATGAAACTCCAGAACAGGTAGAAAGAGAATTAATTGATCTTTTACTCCCTAAAGTACAGGAATATTTTAGTAAATATGAAAAGAAAACTAAACATGAATTAGAGGAAGATACCTATACCTTATTCCAAATTGTTTCCGATCCAAAAAAGTATAACGTACTTTCTGAATTAAGAAATGGATTAATCTCTAGAGATAAATTACCTAAATTAGTATCAAAAAGAACATTAGATCACTTAAATTCTTCTTTAGAATTTTTGAAAACATATGATGTAATTGAAGAGTTAAAATATAAAAATGAAAGATATATTGTTCTTAAAACAAATATTCAAATTACAACCGCATTTCCAGAGTATCTAAGAAAATTACTTCCAAAGGAATCTAAGCCAGTAGTAGCCAAAAAATTCATCCCAAAAAAGGAGTAATTTATATTTAAATCATGGTTTAGATATAAAAAATAAAAAGATTGATATTTGTCTAATTAACAATGAATATCTTAATCGTGGAATATACCGATTAAGAAAATTTAATTTACTAAAATTAATTTCAAAAATAAATAGTATAAATATTATTAATCTATTTTATATTAAAAATTAAATAATAATTTTAATTTCAGAATTTTCTATTGCTGTTTTTAGATAGATTAGAAAAAATCGATGTTATATGAATAAAAGTGATAATTCTTTAAAAGATCTTAAATATCTTTTAGGAAGTATGGGGATTGATATTTTACTTGCAATAGATAAAGGGGCAAAAAATTTTGAAACTATTGAGATTCTTTCTGGAGTCCCTCTAGCATGTATTAGGGGGAGAATTCCAGTGCTTATTGATTTTGAACTAATAGCAAAAAATAAGGAAGGATACTTCTTAACAGAAAAAGGATTAAGCTTAAAAAAATTAATTGAAAATAATTCTTAATTAAAACTTAAATTTCAGATTGGGGCGACAACGTCATTGCTATGAGCAATAGCTCTAATCATTTGTCATAAGTTCATCATTAATTTAAATTTTAATCATGAATAGTTTTATCATCAGTATTAATTCTTATATTTTTATAATATTTCCTCACATAATATCCCGGTGATTTATATCCTCCACAAGCATTAATTAATTTTTTTAAACCGTCCTCTTCATTAATCTTTTTTACGATAAAATTATGGTCTTGTTTTGAAATTTCGTCTCTTTTTAATAAATAATTTAGGACTTCTAAGGCTTCATCGTTATTTTTACATCGTCTTATGAAGTCTAATGCTCCAGGATTGCTTAAATCTTCGCAATAATCATAGTCATTAGCGGAATTAATACCTTCTTCAAATTCGTTATTTACGGCTTCAATTTTTAAAACTTTTTCTTTATGATCAATTTCTGAGATTAAATTAGGAAATTTTTCTCTTAATTCTTCCTTATTATAATTAATGCTTATCCCATCTTTTTCATTAACATCAGATGTTTTTAACGTTATTTCTTCCTTCTTTCGTTTTTTATACATAAGAGGTAATCTAAGAATTTTAAAAATTATTTAATCTTCAAAAATTAAAAATTTAATTTAAATTAAAAAAGTATTGGTTAATTAATATCAAGATATTTTATAATACTCCGTTCTTTTGTTAAGATCCTTAGTATAGAAAAGAGGAACGTATCTCTTAACTTTTTATCTGCTTTATCCTATTAAATTAATAAATGATAAAATTAATTAATTTTCTATTACTTCAATAGTTATAAAAATAAATCATAGGAATATCATGAAATCAGGATATAGTTACGTAAAAGAAACTTTTGAGAAGCACCAAAAAGGCTATGAAACTCCTCATTGGAAAAGGGGAATAGAGTTTAGAAAAGGAAAGTCAATACAAAGAGTTGAAAATCCAACCAAAATTCATAGAGCCAGAGAGTTAGGATATAAAGCAAAACAAGGTTATGTTGTTGTACGAGCTCGAGTTCGAAAGGGTGGTATGCATAAATTAAGACCAACAGGAGGGAGAAAACCGCGCGCTTTAGGTGTTACTAAATATACTACTGGTAAAAACTTACAATGGATCGCAGAAGAACGTGCTCAAAGAAAATTTCCCAATCTTGAAGTTCTAAATAGTTATAAAGTATATTCTGATGGTAGAAATTGGTATTATGAGGTTATTTTAGTAGATCCTAATCATCCTGTTATAATAAATGATCCTAAGATTAATTGGATTTGTGAAAAACCTCATAGCAATAGAGTAACCAGAGGTTTGACTTCTGCAGGAAAGAGAGCAAGAGGTCTTCGAAAGAAGGGATGGGGCTCTGAAAAAACACGACCAAGCATTGGAGCTAATAAAGGTCGTGGTAAATAGATCTATTATAAGATTTTTTAATTCTATTCAGATCTTAAATGCACAGCCTTATTTCTCTAAAAACAAATTTAAAATCCGATTTTTTATAATAAGAAAAATCATTTAAAAATCCCGATTTAAAATAGAATTAATTCACTTATTTATATTTTATTTATTGAGATTGTCATTCCACCGTCTATGATTATATTTTGTCCAGTAATGTAATCAGATGCAGATGATGCTAAAAATAATGCGACATCCGCGACTTGTTTAGCTTCTCCAATTTGGTTAATTGGAAGTTTGATATTTCGTAATTTAATCCATTCCCTAATAAAATCCGGATCATTATTGTATATCGGTGTAAGGAAAATCCCTGGACAAATAGCGTTTACAGTAATGTTGCTAGGCCCTAATTCAAGAGCCCAAAGTTTTGTAAAAGCAATAAGAGCCGCTTTACTAACACTATACATTCCAATAAAGGGATTTAAACCACATTCCGTACCCGCACATGAAGTGATGTTAATTATCTTTCCTGATATTGGCTTAAATGGCTGCTTACTCATTTTTTTGTAAAATGCTCTTGTTACGTTCCATGCGCCCTTTACATTTACATCCATAACTTTATCATAATCTTGAGTTTTAGTTTTGAGACTGGATGATCCTCCTCTAATTCCAGCATTATTTACCAAAATAAATAAGTTCCTGAATTTATTAAAAACATTCTTACTCATGAGATTTACTTGTTCTTCATTAGAAATGTCAGCTTGTTCAAGGAGTATATCTACTTTATTCGATTTCAAAATTATTTCGCGAGTTTCTTCAATACTCTCGAGGTTGATATCATTTAATATTAGATTCGCTCCTTTACTAGCAAAACTAATCGCCATTTCACGGCCAAACCCACTTCCCGCTCCAGTGATAAGAGCTACTTTATCCTCTAAAAATCTTTCATTTTCCATTTTTGTTTCCCTTCTATTTTGGTACAAGTTTTAGATAAAATTTGATTAATATCCTGCTCCAAATAACCCTTTACTGGCCTTATATGTTCCTAAGAACTTCCCAGCAGGTGGTGATTCAAAAGCGATTGATATATCAAGAACACTTGGAAGACCAGAGTCAAACGCACGTTTTAATGCAGGTTTTATATCTTCAGGTTTTTCTATTTTTTCACCATAACATCCAAAACTTTTTGCAATTTTAGAATAATCAATATTAGGTAAATCCACATCGCAGTACCGCTTCTTCATGCTATTTTTCTGATAGGTTTTTAACATCCCCCATGCACTGTTATTTCCAACACAAATTACGATTGGGAGGCATAATCGCACCGCGGTTTCAAGCTCTTGAACATTAAACATGAAAGATCCATCTCCATTTATACATACTACTGGTTTATCTTGCTTTGCTAATTTAGCAGCAATAGAATAACTAGATCCTACCCCTAGATGGCCCATTCCAATGGAACAGAAGGTACTCCGGGGATTACGATAATAATTTGATATCAATCCAAAAGTAAATATGGCAATATCGCCACCATCTATAACTAAAAGGGTATCTGGAGTAATATAATCTAAAATCTCTACAATCATGCGTTCTGGTTTCATGGGAACTTTATCTGAACTTAAAATTTTTTTGATTATATCTTTATCAATTTCGTTTGCTTTTTGAAGATAATCATTCCACTGAGACCATTTACTAACAAGGTTTTTTGGAAGATTCTTTTCCATACTAATTAATAATTGGTTTAATACGGCTTTTACGTCACCAATGATAGCAATCTCTGCCGGTCTATTTTTACCAATTTCCGCTGGATCAATGTCAACTTGTATTACTTTTTGATCTTGATTCCAAACCGGATCAGTACCATAAAAAGTAGTATAGTCCCAACGACATCCTAAAGATAAGATGACATCCGCCTCAGCTGCAGCCTTTCGAAATGTACTTGAAAATGGATATGATCCAGCATATGTTTTCTCATCAGTTGATATTGCCCCAAGACCTTTAACAGTTGTTAATGCTGGGATATTATAGGTTCTGGATAACTTTTTTAGCTCATTCGAAGCTTCAGAAGCGATAGTTCCTCCACCTGAGATAATTATAGGTTGCTTAGCTGTTTTTAACAGTTCAATGGTAGCTTCAATCGTTTCAGAATTCCCGCTAGGACGATAAATTGGTCGATATTTTTGAGGGGGTATTATCTTCTTGAAATCACTTTCTTTTGCGTCTCGAACTAACGCCGTTTCCCTTAATTCTAGAAAAACTGGGCCTGGCTTCCCGGATAAAGCAGCCTTAATACATCTTTGTACTGCAAAAGGGATTTCATATGGTTCCTCTACAGATATTTGTAATTTAGTAATTGGCTTCATTAATTCCATTTGGTTTAATCCACCTTGCAGAATGCCTGTGTCATCAAACATTCTAGCAATTTGTGCACCTATAACTAGCATAGGAATAGAATCTGCTTGAGCAGCAGCAACCGCAGGTACAAGATGGGTAACACCAGGTCCTGCGGTACCAAGACAGACTCCTATCTCACCTGTAGCTCGTGCCCAAGCATCCGCCATATGTGCTCCAGCCTGCTCGTGACGAACCATTACAGTATCGATCCCTTCTTCACGACCAAATCTTTCAACAGCATCGTAAATTCTTGTTAATTCACCACCAATAATCCCAAACATTTTAGTAATTCCTTCATTGAGAAGGCATTTAACAAGTAAATCGCCACCATTTGATAATTGTTTAGACATAGTTAAATCAAATTTGGAATCTAAAAAAAAGTTTCTTAAAAAAATTTAAGTAGAATTAAAATGAAATTAATTCAAGATAATAACCTAAGAGCTTTTTCGTATTTAGATAGAAGAAATTTACTTTTCCAGCCTTTCCGGTTTGAATCACATCAATCCTATAATTATTTTTAAATTCTGTTATAATCTTTTCAGCATTTTTAGTATAAAGCCCCAAATGATGCAATCCTTCATTACCCTCTCTTAGAAACTCTGAGTATAAATGATCACCTGTTGATTCTAACAGTTCTACAACTTCAAATTGTATATTATTTATTGTTTGCATTATCTTTTTCATCTTAAATCGAATCTCTTTACCCTTATACTCCACATCTGACCATTGTTCAACTATATTAATAGGTCCTTTAAAGTTGAAATACTTTTTGTAAAAATCAGCTGCTTTTTCTATATCCTTAACAACCATTCCAATTTGGTCAAATTTTTCTATTTTCAAGGCCGACATTTGTAGTTTACCTCAAAAAAAAATTATTTAATCGATTGAGCAAAATCCAGAGGTCCTGTAGGTTCTTTTAATGGAAATTCTTCTTTTAAAATCATTGTGTTTAATTCTTCGGCTAATTTAATAGCACCGTATCTATCAGATTGGCGTAAAACAATTGGTAATAATTTACCCTCGAATTGTATATTTTTCATATCTAATTTAAATGCTTTAGGACATATTTGAACACAACTTCCACAATTAAAGCATCTAGTTCTATCTATTGCTTTAACTTTATCATTTTTGAATATAAAAGCATTAGTTGGGCATACATTTTCAACTTTACACTCTTTACATGCTTTACAGGCTTCTGAATTAAATTTCATTGCAAAGTTGTTATCCCATACATCATTATAAGTGATCTCTCCTACTTTTTCTCTACCAACAAGGCTTAAAATAGTTAAAGGTACATCTTTATCTGATTTTACAATATTATAAAAAATTCTTTCATTTAGAATTGGAATTGGAATCGCGAGACTACAGATTGGTTCTAATCCATAAGAGGTTCTAAAAGCACCTAAATATTCGGGTTTCATCCCTTTCATAGGCGCAATAGTCATCATATTGGGTTTTTCTATGTAATTACGAGTTCCTGGTCCCATTAAGTATCCAAGACTTCCATTAACTAATAGAGGTGTACCAACACCGAACGATTCAAAATTAGGATCATTTTGAAATGGATTAAGTGCTCCGCATCCAGAGAATGTGATTTGTGTTTTATTCGGTTCAAACGGTAAACACGAGAAAATTGTGTCTACGTTGTATGTCTCACAATTTATCATCGCATTGTAATTTTTGATGGCCTGTCTTGTACCCATCAATTTGGCAAACTGCATCTCATCTAAAGTTAAAAACCGTTCTAATTTTTCTCCTTCACTACTCTCAGCAATAATTTCAACCGGTTTACCTTCTACAAGTTCTCTAAAAAGAGAGCCCCCACAATAGTTTACACGTGTTTTACTCTGAGCAGTACCATAAATAATTAAGTCTGCAATTCCTAAATATTCATTTGGACAAGGCCCTGGAAATGCTTGAATACCATTTATAGTTATATTTGTAAATTTTCTCAAGGTTTTAGGAGGTGATAATCTAAATGAAAAAATTCCCATAATTCCACTCATTAATCCTTTAGTGGCAGTTGTGACAATATCTATATCTTCAAATCCTACTCTCTCCCCATTATTTATTCTATCGATGAATTCTTGTACACTTATAACTGTAGCTGTTCCCAATTCAATTTTCTTTTTAATTTCTGAGAGAGTTCTTTTCTTAGTCAAGAGTTCCACTCATAATGTGAAAAGTTATATCAATTAAAATATTCTTTTATAATAAAATTTTTTTATTTAATCAATACTTAAAAATCTTTATATACAACTGTGTAATGTAATTCTTAAAATCGAGGCTCTTATAAGATTGTCATATTTTGAATCAAGATTAAAGGTAGATTTCAATAATTTCGAAGAAATTGAAAAAACATTGCGATTCTGTGAAGATTTAGGATTGAAAAATATTATTTTAGAGTCAAAAAATGAAAACTTCAAATTTACTTCAGATTTAAAATCTAAAATCGGGAAAAGAAGTAAAATTAATGTCTATTATCGTACATCTTTAAGACCAAAAAGCTTACGAGATTTTAAACTAAAGATATCACAATATTCTAATAGTAATGAAATACTATCTGTTGAAACATTTGACAAACAAATCCAAATTCAAGCTGCTAAGGATTCAAGGGTGGATATTATAAGTTACTCATTATTTGATATATTAAAAACAATTAGTCCAGGAGTTATTTCATTGACAAAACAAAATAATTCTTTTATTGAATTTTCTTTAGCACCGATTATGACGGAAAATGAAACAATTCAATCAAAAAATTTAAGAAGGCTATATCGGGGAGTTCAAATGGCCATGAATTTAAGAGCAAATTATATAATCAATGGAAATTTTGAAAATATGTATGATTTTCGACACCCTAGAGGGCTTATAAGTGTGTGTAATACCTTATTAGGAATGCCTATCCAGAAAGCTAAAAAGGCATTTTCACATAGCGTAGAATTGCTCATTAAGAAAGTCGAAAATCGCAAAGATGATAAGATTATTGAAACAGGAGTAGAATTACTTAAAAAAGGAGTAAAATAATGGTTAAGAAAGAGCGCCATAGATATTTATTGTTTAAGTTACTGCTAAAAGATGATTTCAAAATTGCCAGTAATGGAATCTTAAAAGCAATCTGGGAAGCAATTTGGCGCTTTTTTGGTCTGAAGGAAGCAAGCAAAGTAGGTTTGTGGCTACTTGAACTGGATATACACCATAAGTTTGGTATTATTCGATTTTCTCATAAGACAAAAGAAATAGTAATATCAGCTTTAACCCTAATAAGAGAAATTGAAGGGAAGAGAATAATATTATCTCCGGTCAAAACTTCTGGTACAATAAGTTGCATTAAAAAGTTTAAGGAAAATTTCATTATTAACAAAGAAGATAAATTTCATGATTAAATAGGAGATATAAAAATGGATGAGTTAAATAAATTATACATCACATCTGCGAGCATAAAAAAAGTAGATGATTTATCCATTTTTGAAATTAATTTTCATCCTAATACTTTAGATATATCACCTCGTAATGAATATTGTTTGGTCGTAAAATTAGAAACCAAGAAATTTATAAGAATAACAATTTACCCAATTTTCAAAAACAAGATATTAAAACTCTCTTTTAAAGGATATGATCTTGAAAGAAATGATATTGATAGATTTTCGCAAGAAATTAAAAAATTTGATATTATCCATTCTACAGGATTAGTTGCTATTAAACACATTTTAGTTTTTGAATGTTATTTAAATTTAAACTTCGAAGAGGAGGAATATCAATATTTAAAAACTCTTTTAGATAAAAATAAAAATAAATTCGAGGATATTAAATTAGAGGAAATTATTCTAGAAATTAATAAATAGGTCATTATATGGATATATGGAAGATAAACTTGGAATATTCAAATGAAATAAATAGAAAATTAGAGCTATTTGATGCAAAACGTTATTTTAATGGTTATTTAAATATAAAAAGGACATACTTTAATCAACTAGCAAAAGCAATAAAGATGACCAAGAAATATAATGTTATTCATGGTATAAGAGAAGTGATTGGTCCTGATAAAGAAGACTGGACATTAAATGCATGGATGCTATTTATTATAACAGACACTGAAAAGGATAATCCTTTCTGGCTTTTTATTAAAAGAGAAAAAGATTTATCTGGTTCATTAGTCGCTATCGGACCCAAAGCATTTGCTGATTTTAATGAAAGCAATCAAGATGAAGCAAAACGAGACATTAGACGACTTATTAATTATCTTATTACTTATATAAATAAGTTTAATTGTGTTATCTTCCTTCCTAATTGATTGTAAATAGAAGTTATTCGTGTTAATTAGACCTGATTTTTTTTTACTAATTTTGCTAAATAAAATTAATATATTTGATCAAAAATTAAGTAAGAAAAATAAACTGAAGGTAAAATATTAAATTAAATCTTAATTATCCATTTTATAATTTTATAAATGCTAAATTGGACAATCGATAAAAAAAAGGCGATAGAATATTGCACAAATTGAAAATCAAGATATTAACATTGATTTTATTAGCCCAAATATTAATTACGGGGCTATTTCTTGGAATATTATGTAGAGCTGATCCGCTTTCGATAAAAGCCGAATATGGTGATCCACCTGAAATTGATGGGATTGTTGATATCGGCGTTAATGAATGGGAAGGCGCTGTCAAAGAAGGATTATATTTATATCGAAATTTAACAAACCCAAAAAATGGTTTACGAATGGATCTTTGGATATTGCAAACTGAAAATAACTTATTTATTTGTATTCAATTTGAATTAGAAGATCATAATTCGCTAGAGTATTTTCATGAATTTGTTGGTTTTTTAATATCTGATAGTGATACTACAAACCATGAAGATTTTATCGATGCAAAAATTGTCCAATTCAATAATATAAGTAGTGGAGATTATTTTTATACAGATTTTTATATTAATAACGATAATTTTTATTCTGATTCGATTCAAGATGGGAATGGAGCTGCTAAATTAGAGGAAAACCGCATTATTTATGAATTTTCCCTCCCAATTAGGAAAAATGAAACTAATACCGAAGATAGTTATCTAAATTTCGGACAATATGCACGAAAAGCTTTCAAAATTGTTTTTGGTACGTCTGAAGTATCATATGATGGATTTTCAGTTCAAAATAATGTGATTATTGAATTACAGTTTCCACCATTTATTCCACCTTTATCAATCACAGAAATTCTCCTACTAACATTTAATATAATTATTTTTGGGGGAATTGGAGGTTTTTATATCTATTATATTTACAAATTAACTCAACTCAAAAAGGAAATAAAAAGGATAAAGAGATAACATGTCAAAAATAAAAAAAGGGAATGATATATTTCAAAATAATAAGGAAAAACAAGATTTTAGCGATAAATTTGCCTTTAAATCTGTTATTATTTCGGCAATAATTGGGGGCTTATTTCTAATTATTTCGATTTTAGTTAATGGTGAAATTATTATAATTTTTATTAATGATAATTTAGTTTTTCAAATTTTTGATATCATCTTTAAGGTTGTTCTAATCCTTTTATTCTTTATTTTTATGATGGTTAGCATAGGTAATTATAAGGAACTAACGGGTAAACCTTTAGATTTTAAATTGGTGATCGTGGTCTTTGCTATTTCTCTTATCCAAGGATTTAGAAATCCATTAGTCCTATTTTTTAGTTTGGTAGGATTAGTCTTTTTAGTAATTTATATGTATTTAGTTCAAGTAAACTAGGGTTTAGGTTAATTTTTATTTTTATATTATTCAATAGAGATAAAGTTAAGTAAGATTGGATGATTCTACATACACAATACTAGATTTATGAAAATATAAATTAAAGTTTACCTCGGTTCGATTAAGATTGCTTTTCCAGAAGGTATTATCATTATAATTTCATCTAAAGATAATATATTAATCCACTTTTTTAATTCCTCTTCTAAAGATTTATAGAAAAAGTCTTTAATTTTTTTAGCCATCTTTCCTTTAGATTCCCCTGATTTTGAGGGCTTTAGTGTGATGTAATCTCTATTTTGGGTCTTTATCGCCTTTGGAGGACCATATTTAAGCATAGGGTATAAAATAATAGATTCTTCAGTAGAATCTTGTTTTAATTCCACAAATTCTAATTTTATAGCTAATTCTGTTTTAGCATCTTTAATAATATTTTTTTTTCCTGAAATCATAAATGAACCCTTTGGTAAAAATTCTCCAGATGGGGGTGTTTTCGAAATTTGATCAGGAGTTATGTAAAAAATGTCAACAAAGCCCCAATTTTCCTTCCATGCACGAGAGTAACTCGCAACGAAATCTGCGGTTTCTCTTTTTGATGTTTCTGAAATTGTTTTATTATTTGGATTTTTAATTATTGCCAATGGAGAACCAGGAAAATTAGTATGGAATACAAGATCATATGGTTCAATATGTTTTTTATAAATCGTCTCATTTGAGCTAGCATCTCGCCCACCAATTACTAAAAACCCTTCAGATGTATAAAACCAACGAAATCTTTCATACCATTTTTTTTTTGGTTTTTTAATTAATTGAGATATTTCTTGTATTTCATTTTCCTTTTTACGTTGTAGCTTATCTAATATTTCTTTAGTTTTTTGAATTGCTTGGAGTGTCCCATTACTCTTTTTATCTACTCTTTTTCCTTTTTCGTAAATCCTATTGGCATTTTCACCAATTGACTTACTTAAATCTATAAGGACCTCATCAGAATGAATTTTTATTACTAATTGCCTTGTAGAGGGAACAATTCTAATAAAAGATTTTAAGTCCTCATAATTTTTTTTTTTAGCGGTTAATAATTTTGTATTAATATCCTCCCAGTTATATCCCTTTGATTTTGCGTCTAAGATTACATTAAGAAGTTTCTGTAGTGAATGAAAATTGTTATAAATATAATCTCCATATCGATAGTAATTTTCCTTTTTCTTTCTAAGCTCATCCAAATATTCTTCTTGACTTTTTAAAACTTTTTCAAATTTATTAATTTCTTGATGTATCTTTTTTTCTTTAGGTTTCTCTAATTGTTGATAATCTAATTTAGAAAAATAATTGTCAACGGCTTCATTGAAAGATTTATAATCCTGAGATTTATAATTTTTTAATATCTCTAATTTAAAGGGTATGAAAATAAGCTCTTCTCCATCATCATTTTTAACGATTTGAGCATTTATATCCCCAAACATCAATTGATTTCTCAAACTCTTAAGAGCTTTAAATAATAAATCCCTTTCTATTTCATTTAGAGATTGTCCAATTCGATTTTTATCTAAATTTGCACGGAAACAGACCTCTTCACTATATAATCCCGAAATATTGACATTACGGGCTATGATTCTGATAATTTCTTCCTTAGAATTTATAATAATTTTGTCAAAATCATCTTTATCAATATTTAAGAAATTATTTCCCTTAATTTTAGGAAATTCATATTTTTTATTCGGTAAAACATCTCTATCTTTAAACTTTTTATAACTTTTTGCAACCTTTATAAAGTTATTATCATCTAAAAGGATAAAATTCCCTTTATTAAATAATTCTATTATAAACTTCCAAGGGACACCTGTAATATCAGTTAACTCGAAAACTATAATTCTATCAAAATTATATTGATAAATTTTTAAGATTTTTCTATTTCTAAGGAATTTCCTTAATGAGAGAATATATTGACTGGGAAATTTTGGAATTGGGTAATCATAATTCGTTATATTTATTCGAGAGTCATTTTTAATAATCAAATTTTTTGTTTCATTAGAAAGAGTATTGATTTTTAAAATTATCAAATCATCTATCTGATATACATTATTAACCCTACCATTAGTTAGTATTTTATCTAATTCCTTTACTATTATAAAAACATCAAAATTGGAGAATTTGGTTATTTTTTCCATCCTTAATTCAAATCACGAATAAAATTAGTTATTTTCTTCAAACTATGTAATATAATGATTTTTATAATAAATAATATTTATAATACTAATTATGGTTAAAAAAGAAAAGCGACCTAAGAGAATTAATATAAAGCGAGAAAGACAGAAGCTACTAAAAGAAAAAAGAAAACAACTTCAGAAACAAGATCTTCAACCAGATAAAAAGTCAACAAAAAAGATAGATATTAGATTGGAAAAAGAGACTAAACTATATTGGATAAGAGCAATTACAGGTATTTTAAGTGGTATTATTGGAAGATTAATATTTGGATTGTTAGGATGGTGGTTATTCTTATGGATGCTTGTATTTTGGTTTTTGACACCTTTCATTGTAAATAAGTATATCTTAAAGTATGAATATAATAAAGAAGAATGGAATTGGAAGAATATAATCAAACCAGGTCTAGGTATTTACTTCTTATTATTTATGATAGCTACAATATTTATTCATACATTCCTTGCTTTTCTTTAAATTTTCTTATAATTGAATTAATTGTCTTACCCTTTTTTCTATTTTTTCTCGTGAACTGAATACTATCTCATCTAATTTATAAATCCGATTACAATATATGCATTGTATTTTTAAAGGTTTCTCTTCTAATACAGAAAATTCAGAATCTATTGGTTCTTCTGAATTGGAAATGCAAGTATTATTCTGACATAAAATCAATCCTTCTATTTTTTTCGGTAGTTTAACTTTGATTTTATCCATTACCTTATACTCTTCTATTAAAGAGATTGTTGCATTTGGTGATAAAATGGAAATTTGTTGCATTTGAATTTCATCAAGAAATACCCCTTCTATCTTTATGATATCCTTCTTTTTATATTTTTTTGAGGAAACATTTACCCCTATTGTCATTAAATTTGGGGATTCATCAAGTCCTGTTAGATTAAGAATAGTTAGCGCATACCCCGCATCAATATGATCGATAACTGTGCCTTTTTTAATTTTATCAATTTTTAATTTTTCTTCTAACATTTTTTGATAGTAAATTTAATTTATTCAAAAATTTTGCTAGTTCATTTAAATAATATATTTAAAACTGAAAAATTATAGAAATAAAAAACAAAATTAAAGTTACAACGAAATTATATAATAAATTATCATCTATTTCTAAATTGAGATAATCTATAAAGCCGATAATCAATGCCCCCAAAATTGGAATTACTACGAAGCTAAGAGGACTGATAGAAATAATTGGATTGATTATTACTAATGAGAGATATCCAGAAAAAAAAGCAACTATTATGCCAGTGAATAATCCTTCGTAAGTTTTGTTAGTATTTCTTATCTTCTTCATTCCAAATTTTCGTCCTATTAAATTTGATGATACATCACTAAATATAGCCATACTCATAGACACACATATAATTAATGGTCCAATTGGTTGGAAAAGTCCAAATAGTATAATAATTGAAAAGCAACCAATTCCCATAGATATATGAGGACCTAATCTCATTCTTAATTCCTTTGGTCTCAGTATTAAATTCACTGGTTTTAAAGGATAAAACTCAGGTTTTAAAATTCTTACAAAATCTGCTGTTAAAAGACCAATTAATGCGATACTTACTAAAGATACAACTAAGTATTGAGTAAAAATCATCTTATCTGATTCAATGTTATAGAGAGAATAAAATAAATCTGAAATAAACTCAGGTAATGAATCTAGAACATATACAAAAAAATTTTGGACAAAAAAACCTAAAGTAAAATAAAAAAAGATGATACTTAAAACTAATAAATGAGTAATTTTTCTATAAATCTCGTATTTAAATGGAAGCTCCTTTAAAACGGGTATATAGTATTTTCTCCAAGAATCATTTTTTAATTTAATCTTTTTTTTTTCTCGAAAGATTGAAAGGAAGAATAAAGGTATAAAAAATATAATAAACAAAACAATGAAGATATCAAATGGGAAAATAATAAGAGAAAGGTTCGAAATATTTAGAAAATTTACTATGATTATGTTAAGAGAAATACTGACTATTAATACTAGCGAATTTGCCAAATTATTTATAAAGGCTCCTTTCTCACCTTTCTTTTTTGCTTGATAAGTGATATATAACGCAAGAAAGCCATAACTATACAGTACGCTTATAATTATAAACGTTAAGATATTCAATAATTTCAGAACTCTCTAAATTTTATTAGTAGAATTTTTTTAAAAATTTTAAGATTTTCTTCTGGAGAATTAAAAAAAATAATAAAAAATTTTAGAATTGGGTTTCATCAATTACTGGCATGTCCGCGGATTTAAGTGCTTTAAGAATTTCCTCAGTTGGTAATTCATAATCCGTTAAATCTCCCGCCATATATTCTTCATATGCAGAAATATCAAAAAATCCATGCCCACTAAAATTGAATACAATGACTTTTTTCTCATTGTTTTCCTTTGCCTTTAAAGCTTGATCTATTGCTTCCTTAATCGCATGAGCGCATTCTGGTGCAGGTAAAATGCCTTCTGATTTGGTAAAAGTTATGCCAGCTTCAAGGATCTCGGTTTGATGATGCATTGCGGGATACATTATTTTATTATTGCATAAAATAGAGATGATTGGAGCAATTCCATGGTATCTTAGACCACCAGCATGAATTGGACTTGGTATAAATGTATGACCAAGTGTATGCATTTTTAAAATAGGTGCTTTCTTGGCAGAATCGCCGTAATCCCACCTATATTCGCCCTTACTAACACTAGGACAGGCTTTCGGCTCAACCCCAATGATCTCGAGATCTGGTAATATACCGTTTAATTTATCTCTAACAAAGGGGAGGATTAATCCACCAAAGTTTGAACCACCCCCCATACAACCAATAAGAATATCAGGTGTTTCTTTAACTTTAGCTAATTGCATTTTTGTTTCTTGACCGATTAAAGTTTGATGTAAAAGCACAAAATTAACAACGCTACCTAAAGAATATCTCGCAGTATTACTCCTTAGGCTATGTTCTACCGCTTCTGATATTGCAATTCCTAGACTTCCCGGATGCAGAGGATTTGTTTTATAAAAGCTATTTCCGGCCTCAGTAAGATTTGAGGGGCTTGGATGGACTTCTGCATTATATGCTTTCATTAAAATTTTTCTTCCTGGTTTTTGAAGAAAACTAGCGCGAACCATATAGACAATGCATCTTATTTTAAATAAGTTACATCCATAAGCTAAACCTGAACCCCATTGACCAGCCCCAGTTTCAGTAATTAGTTCTTCTACACCTTCTTTTTTAGCATAGTATGCTTGTGCGAGAGCAGTATTGGGTTTATGGGAACCCGTAGGAGAAACTGATTCGTTTTTATAAAAAATTTTTATTTTATCTCCTTCTAACCCAATTTCTTTTTCTAATCCATATGCTCGATGAAGCGGGGTCGGTCGATAAGATGTAGCATAGATTTCCCTTAAATCCTTTGGTATCGCTATTGTAGGTTCCTGAGAAACGTCTTGGAGAACACATTCTTTTGGAAAAATTGCAAATGCTAGTTCTGGAGGAGCTGGTTTACCATCAAGAGGATTAATTAAGGGCGTCATGGGAACTGGAAGATCAGGTAGAATATTTACCCAAACTTTCGGCACTTCTTCTGGTTGCAATAATATTCTTGCGTTTAATTTTTCTGTCATTTTTATAAACTCTTTTTTTTCTAGGTACATTTTATACAAAAATGTGTCATTATAAGATTGGAATTCAAAATTATTAATGCAGAAAAGGGAAAATCCTAATATGTATACAAGAAAACAGTATAGAGAATAAGGGAAAAATTAATTGTTTAGTCCAATGAAAGGGGCGTAATTAAGAACGCCAAGGCCACTGCCAACACCAAGAAACAATCTTTAGAGTAGCCATTTATTTAAATAATATCATTAATTAGTTAGATACGATTATTTTTGTAAATATTTAAAATTATTGAAAAAAATTATACTATATTATTTAATTCGGTTAACTCTATTAATTGCTAATCTTCGATTTAATACTCTTTAATTAATTCTAAATATTTACCTATATTTTCAATTGGGATGAATTCTTTTGTTTTCAACTTAAGTAGAAATAGCTTAGAAATTTTTGAGTAGGTCTATATTTATGTAGAAATCGTTCTTAGTGGTATTCTTTTAACCGTAATTGATAAAGTAGAGATCTTTATAACTAAAAAAGGGTTGTATTTATAAAAAAGATCATGCTTTAAAGCGAGAAGGGGGGTTAAGTAAAAATTTGATTATAAATTAAAATTACTTGTAAATAGTACAGAGAATTAATCTTATTCTTGAAGTATTATCGTATTAAAAAGGGTTCTTATTTTAAGAATAAATATTCTGATAAATCCCTTTCATTCTATTTAGGTTCAAATATTTTTGCTAAATTTTTTGCTGCAGCTCTCATTACTGTAACTGTTTTCATCATGGTATCTATTATAGTTCCTGCACAAACGATTACTAATCGTCCCGCATTGCTTATTACAATATATCCATTTTCAGCTCTTACGATTATTTCACTTAATTCCTCTTGAAAGAGCGTTTTTATAGTAGAACTCCCCGTCATCAATAATGCACTTGCTAATCCACAGAATTGATCCCCATCAACTTGATACTGGGGTAATGCTGTAAATGCGATTTGATAACCTTCAATACTCACTAACGCTATAGCCTCTATATCAGCATTGGACGTAATGAATGTTATTTGAGGACTAATCTTATCTATTTCCTCGGGACCAATTCCTAAATCACTTCCGAATTCTATTAAAATTCACCTTCTGAAAAGATTAATTTGATAATTCTAATTTCAATAAATCAAAACATTATTAATATACAAATGATTGTTTTTATTTCTTTATTTTTTCTATCTTTTGGATTTTTTAATGATTGTATTTTAAAGATTTTTTTTATAATTTTAAATATTATTTAATAAAATCTAATTTATTGGATATTATTAACTTATTCTTAGCTTTCTTAAATATAGCATTAGTTCTATTATCAAATTACTAAAAATTAAAATAGATAATTTTTATTGTTTATAAGATTAGTATCTAAGGGAAATAAAGTATGATAACAACAAGAGAATCTATTAACTATCAATTTTCTTTAATATTTGGTTATTCAAGCCCTAATGATATTATAGTTGGAAACGTTTTAGGGCCTGGGAAACTAACTATAGAAAGATTAAATAATTTGTCAGAAGATGTAATACGATTTCTTAGAATGTATAATGCAATGTTAAGAGATTATACAGGATCAGAAGTATTTTCTATAGAATTTGAATTATCTAATTTAGATGAGAAAGATACTGCTATATCTATTTATCCTAAATCAATGATCCTTATACCGGGAAATTTTAAAGATTGTGAGGGTCTTTTATTAGCATTAAAACCTGAAACAGGATATTTAGATACTCATAAATCCAAAGAATCTATAGATAAAGTCTGTGAATTATTCTATGAAGTTGAAGAATTCGCAGAACATCCTGATTTAAGTAAAACTAATAAAGTTAGTATCTTAAATAAATTTGCGAGAAGATTTAGTAAAAAGTTGTTCGCAGACCTAATAGAAGATAAATGGAATAAAAAATTAATCGGATTAAATTATTCCTTACCTACTGAAGAAAAAATGCTAAAAATTTATGGAGCGATAAAAAGCGATGTGAAATATTTGTGGAGCAGGCGACCTATTGAAATGATATTTTCAAATCATGATTTCAAGTCAATTAATACTCAATTTGAAGGCTCTACTAAAATAGAGCATTTAAAATATTTAATTTCAAAACCTAGTTCTATTTTTATAGTTGATAAAACCTTAAAACTCGGCACTGATCTATTAAAACTCGCTAATACTGGAACGATAGATGAAATTCAAGAGAAATTGATGTTGTTTTTAATTAAATATATTGAAATAGGACTTACTAGAATTAATGAAAAAGTATCCGTTAACGAGGTTATTAGTTACATTAAAGGCTATTTAGAGGATTTGAGCAAATATTTTGATGAAATAGAAAAAATATCTAATGAGTTTATTGTATCTGGTGAAGTTGATGAATTAAAAAACCTAATAGAAAAATATATAGTTTTTTTTAAAAATAAGTTAATAGACTCCAATGAAATTTATGAAGAAATTTCTGAATTAATAGCATACTCTTTAAACCTATCAATTGATACTAAGAAGAAACTAAGAGCTAATGACTTGAACTCTGCATTTAACTACTTTTTTGAAATTAACAAAGTTAGCTTAAATCTTTTGAATGATTCACTTCCAAAGTATTTTACACGAAGAAGATTAACAACTTTAACCGAAAATTTCCTTACAATTATAAAGAAGAAGTTCAATTTTGAACAAGAACCTTCAAAAGTATTAGGAAATAAAATATTAGAAAAATTTGAGGATTTCTTATTAAATCAAATTGAAATAAATCCAATTTTAACTTCTGAAACAAGAAATTTTAATGAAGAGTTAATAACCAAAGAATTTAAAAAGATGATAATTGGTAGTTTAAATCAATTCTTTGAAAATATTGAACTTACAATAAGTGATCTAATAAGTTTTGCTGAAATTCAGATGGAAAAAGATGCAGACACTATTAAAGATCATCTAAAGAAGTTTACAACTTTTTCAACTGAGTTAAATTTCTTGTTAAATTATGTTTTGAGATATTCTACCATTAATAGATTCCTTAAAGATGAACCAGAAAATGAAATTGTCGATCCACTCATGTTTATTAATAAATTTCATCGATTTTTAGAGAAACGGTTTGGAGGTATAAATTTAGAATGGAAACAATATATTTTAGATTGGTTTATGGATTATTCGAAACAATTTTTTAAAATAGAACAGAAAATGACGTGGAATTTAACTGAGAATATTTCTTCTTTGATAAAATATCTTGAGGAGAGAGAAGCATTAGAAGTTAAATCCGAAAATTTTTGCAATTTTTTAGATAAATATATAGCTAAAGTTAATGATGAGGGAAAAAAGGAGGCGTTATCAGACTTTTATAAAAAATATGAATATAGTATTGATATAAAGTATGAATTTCCTAAATACGTTCAAAACATTATCGAAGAAGAAATTGCGTTATTCAACGAAACAAATGAGGATTTATTTCCAATTGATTTCTTAAGAATATCTCAACAGAATCATTTTTATAATTTTATAAGAGATTATGAATTAAAATATTTTTCAAAATTAATTCCTAAGCCTGTTTCTTTAATTCTAAGACATGCATTTACAGAAGAGGAAAAAGATTTGTTTAATGCGGATTTATTTCATGTTTTTAAATTTAAATATTGGCATAAAAAATGTATGTTTGAAATTTCAGATAATTTTAAAGAGGTTTATCGCGATTGGTTAAGAAAAGGAAAATAAGTGGTATTAGAAGGAGAACAATTGCCGCTGAAAGTACTTCTAGGTATTTTCAAACAATAGATTTAATAATTTCACATCTTAAAAGAGAAGCGGATAAAAAAATGATATTCGAGTTGATACAAAAGGATCCTTCAATAAATAATCTTTTAATTGGAACTGCGGCAGTGCATTTATATAATTATATGGGGATAAAGGTTAAATTTCAAATAGACACTGAGAAATTTTCAGATCAAACAACGTTGGAAACTGAACTGCACGAAAAAGGAACTTTAATGAATGAACTCGAATTAACTTTAAAAGATTCATTTAATTTAGAGATTAATCTATTAAACAAAGTAATAGAGATTGAAAATCTTTTTTTAAACTTATTAATAATGGAAGGGGAAAATGAGTATCAAGGCATTCAAAGGGTAAAAGAACTCACTGATATTGAGCAAAAAATCGAACAGGAATTATTAAGTATTATCTTAAGATACCCATCTTTCTATTTTTATGATTTTATTGGAGACCTAATAGGATTCACTGAAGATATTAAACTAGATATTTTAGAAGAAAGTTCGGGGTTAAAGGATTTGTCGATTGACATTGAAAAGAAATTAGAACGTGAAGAAAAGGAAGATAAATTTCTTGAATTATCAATATTAAATCGTCTTATTAATAAGATTCAAACTAATTTTGAGTTTAAATCTTATAAAGAACTTCAAACTCAGACTATGTCATTAAGAATGATTAAAAGAAAAATATTAGATTATGAGTTAAATAAATATCCTATCTCACTTTATGGCCTTAAGTCATATATTGAAGGGAATAATTATAAAAAAAGAATATTATCCCTAATCGAAGAAGCTTTAAAAGAAAAAGAAAGTTTTGAAGATTTTGAAGGGAAAGTATTATTTGATTTGAAAAAAGAATTAATCAGTAAGCTTAAAAAATCCCCCAATGATCTAATTTATTTTTTACAGAGTCTTAACGATTCCAGCTTTGATGAAATTATATTTTTGATTAATAGGCGGGGAATAAAAGATATACTCCATCTAATAGATATAGACGAGAATATACTTGATACTATAAAGAAAAATATGATTAGATACAATATTAAGGTTCAAGATCTAATATTGCTGAATGATCTTAAAAAAAATCCAGTATATTTAGCTAAAAAGTTTCTATGTAGTTTAAAACAACCCTATTTGGACATTATTAGCACCTCAAAAGATATGTCAGATTTCGATCTCTTTAAATTAATTCATCGAGATGAAGCAGATTTTCAACAAGTTTGGAGAATTTTAGAAGAGGAATTGAATATTTCGATAAATGATTTAAGAGAATTTGTTCGAAAGAAACAAATAATAGAAAAAATATTTTTTCATGATTTAAAATTAAAAAATTATTTACAGATTATTACCCTAATTAATTTTGAAAATATATTAAATAACATTGCTCTTGATATTTTTTATTATGTTCTTTCCAAAATTATAAGACAATTAAGTAGAATTATCGAGTTATTCGCTAAGGTTTCAAATGATAAAACATTGTTCCTTACTGCTTTAAAAAGAACTGAAAAAAATATTGATAAGGAAGATTGGAGTTGGATTAAATTAGAAGAATTATGCATTAATCGAGTAATAAAAAGACAAAATGAATTGGTTGTTGTTCTTAATGCAAATAATCAAGTTTTCCTTGTAAACGGCTTTATTTTATCAAGATTGACAAATGATTCTTTAAATAGCAGCATAGTAAAGCTAAGAAATAATATAAGCTATATTTATGAAGATATATTACCATTAAAATTAAAAGCAGATTTGATATCGCCTATTTCTTATTGCCTTGCTTATGATATCATTAAAAGGTTTGAACATTATGATGAAGCAGAAATCCTAAAAGTAAAGAGTATTGAGGAAACACACAAAAAATTAGAAGAAGAAAAGAAAGTCGAAATGCGGGAAAAACATGAAGAAAATACGTTTAACTGGATCGAACGTAGGATTACTTCAGCATTAATTGGAATAACTCGCCCTGGTATAAATCCTAACCAATTTTATTGGCAAGAAAAAGATACTAAAATTGCTACAGAGAATATAAAAATTCATAGCGAACTTGAAGGTGGACCTTATAATAAAATATGTGAATTTTTTCTTTTTTCAATAGAAAAAATTCGGTTATATGTACCTGAGATGAATTTTCCCGAGGAACAATCCATAAAAGAAGAAATATTAGAAACATTTTTTTCTGTATTACACGGAAGATTAGGACCTAAATTAAATCAAAATGATTTTGAGAAAATTCTTGATGGGGAACGATATGAAATAGGTAAACAGACCGTAAATAAAATTGGGAAATTATTAAATAAGGCTTTATATATTAAGTTCAAACAAAAGCGTCGAAATAGCTAAATTCCAAACTTTTCAATCACAAAACTATTAAAATTATTGTGTTTTTTTTAATTTACAATACTTAAAATCAAATTTCATTATTTTTAATGCTATAAATTATGTCATGGATTAAAAAAGAGCTCGGTTATATTAAGGATTCATTTTCCCAGATAGTTAACGGAGTAATTGTTTTTTTACTAGCATCTTCGGGATTATTATGTGCTATATATTTAAGATTTTTGGACTTAAATGGAACTATCATCTCGTTTGTGGGTATTTTTGTTGAGATTATAGCTTTAGTCTTAAGCTTTTTCATCCTAAAAAAGCATATTATTACAAAAGAAGAGAAAAAAGAAGATAACTCAAATAAGAAAAGCTTTAAGTAGAATAATTACGATTGATATAATTTTCCCAAATTCTTTCATGATTTCCTTGAGCTAATAAATATTCTCTCACTTCATTTAAAAGAATTGAAGGATCAAATTCCCATGCTTCTTTTTTATTAAATGAAATACATTTAACTTCATCTAAATTAAATTTAGATTTCACTAAAAGGCCATAAGTGGCAACTTGAGGTAAGGAATAAATGAAATTCCCTTCGGGTTTATAATCAATTACTTTAATTATATTATCTTGAATTTGGATAAGATCAATATGTCCTGTCAGGTAGGTATTATAAAACTTCTTCCAAATTGGAATTTCAATTGCTAAGGAATTTTTATCCTTAATTAAAATATATTTAAGGATAGGATCGTGCCCAGGTAATCTTCCAATTTCACTATTCTTGAAACTTTGAAAAACCGTTTGGGCGTATCTAGGTAAAGCCGATGTTGAATCGAAATATATAATTTTTTCTTCTCGAATTAATTTTTTGCCAAAACTTGAAAGAAAACTAAGTTTCATTCCTTTTATCTTAAATTGCGAGATCCTATGATATTCTCTAGTGTTAAAAAGATTATTAGGTATTTGTCCTTGATAAATTCTTTTAAAATACGTGCCAAGTTTTAGAAATTGCTCCCTTCGCAGGCTTAATTGAGAGAGTTTAGCCTTATGGTGACTTATGTTCCAATTAAACGCATAAGGTATGTTTTGATGGATGAAAATCTTTTTTTTTAGCACTGCTTTACCTCTCAAACGATAATTTGAATTTAGAAAGTTACTAGATTTTTTCTAAATACAATAAATTATAATAAGATAAAATTAAAAAAAAAATGGTATTAACGAATTATTAATTTGTGGTTATTTTTTGGCAATTAAGCAAAAAATTTTTTAGAAAATGTATATTCTTATTATTACTCATCCTAAAGATGGATCTGTAGCCAAGCATGGATATGGCGTCGGACTTCTAATCCGAAGATCGCAGGTTCAAATCCTGCCAGATCCATTTTCATATAGATTAAATGTTTGGTTCAATATTCTTCTCTTTATCAGGTGATTAAAAGGATAAAATCTTAAGCAGGATGTTCATTAAGACTAAAATGTAATTAAGTTCTGGATTTTCTTTATTTTTAAATCGAGGATTGTTAAATCTGCTTTTGGAGAAAAGGGTTTAACCACTTTTGCATTTATTACTTTCTCAATTAGCCATCCATTCTTAGTTAATTCTAAATCTACTTTTTGGATACTTTTTTTAATGGAGTTAGGTTTCTCAGAAAATTGATAAATATGAATGATACCACCCGAATCTTGCATTAAATAACATGCAACTTTAATGTAATCTAAAGCATTTTCAGGTAAATTCATTATAATCCTTTCCGCTTTACTTTTAAGAGTTAATCCTATTTCATTTAAAGGATTGAGGAGTTCTAAAACATTAAGCAAACAAGCGCTGATTTTTCCCTTAATTTTATTGATTTCAAGATTTTCTAATAAGTAATAATAAGCATCAGGATTAACATCGAAAGCGTTAACAACAACATTATGATGTTTAGCAATTTGAATAGAAAATGGACCAACACCTGCGAATAAGTCAATGATTTTCTCACCTTCTTTATAATCCAACATAGAAATTCTTTTTCTTTCAAGGACTAGTCGTGGGGAGAAATACACTTTTTTTATATCCAATTTAAATTGGCATTTATTTTCCTTATGAACGGTTTCGGAATTGTCTTCACCAGATAATATTTTAAAATCTCTTAAGCGATAAAGCCCTTTAACCTCACTTTTTTTTTCGAATACTTTAATTATAGTTTTATTTATATTGATTAATTTTTCAGCTACTTGTTTTTTTAATTTATCATATTTTTCCTTTGAGAGGGCATCACTTTGTTCAAATTCCAATATCGCAATATCTCCGATAATGTCATAAGAACGAGGGACCAATTTCTTTATTTTTTTAGGTAATTCAGTAGAAAAAGTATTATATAAAGATCTGGTCTTGCTATAAATACTTAGGACAGATTTCCTAAGTACGACCTGACATTCAAATTGTTTATTTAAAATTTGTTTAAACTGTTTATTTTTTAATGCATTATGATGAATTGGAAATAAAACATAATTATTTTCATATAATACTTTTCTTTTTCTATCTAATTCAATCTTATTTCGAAATTCTTTCTTTAAAACTTGGAGTAGTTTATGAGCCCAAATTTTTTCGATTTTTATATAACTTGATTTATCTCTCATTTGTTCTTCCAACGTCGTTTAATTCTTGGAAAATTACGATTAGTTTTTTGTTAGGGTTATATAATTTTTCAATTAATGTTCTATTGAGATCACATGACGCTTTGGTACAATTTATCAGGACCGTTCGATCACAAATGTAATTACTTTTTCTAAAAACAATATCTTTTTTACTTTTTAATGTTAATCTTTTATTTCCATATCCGATAAAAGTTTCTTTAACTTCATCAGCTTTAAGAGTAATTTTTATTACTACCCCGAGTTTTATTCTTTCCTTTAATGAATTATTAAGATCTGAGCAAGCTTTGGAAGCTTTTATCCCTAGAATACAAGTTCCTTTTTCTGTCAAAAAATTATCCTTTGTTAATTCTATTGTTGTCTTGTGGATACATCTTACCATTGGGTTTCCATAAGCAGTGATAGTATCTAAAACGTTCATTTTATTAGAGGAGTTTAAGATCTTTAATCAAATCATCAATATTATCAAAAACTGTAAACTCTGACAGCTTAATTTTATTAAAAATGTTAATTAGCTTATTGATTGGATGGTTTTTAGGAAAATGACATTCATCATTAAACTCATTATAAAAGGTTTTAGGGATTAAGGTATAGCATCTTTCGTAATTTTTAAAAGATTTTACTAAAAATGCTTCAGTAGTTCTTAAAGCATTATTATAAATTGAATTTACCGGAGTTAAGGGGTATATTGTTTCATATTGACCTAATGGAAATGAATCAACTAATTCTTCCGGGATAATACCATAGATAGCTGAAAAGTAATAAATATGAAGTTCACCTCGATGAAAAGACACCTCGTTGTTAATTTTAGTAATCCAACTATTGACACTCGGAGATTTTTCTCCTTTAATATCTAATTCTGGTAATATAATCATTAATTTAACATGTTTAGGCGGGCGATAATAATTAATTAACTTTTTTCTATATCTATAAAAATCAGGCCTTAAAATACTTTCAGTACTAGAATACAGTCTGCCATGATTCTTGTATGTTTTTTCAAAAATTTCTATAAAGGAAATGTGTTTTTTTAAATTTTTGAAAGCCTTTACTAATTTAGGGTGATTTCTAATGCGTAACTCTAATAATTCCCACAAATTTCCTTCCCTTATCGCTTGTCTTATGGTTCTTAATTCTGAAAAGGAGATATACAAATTATGTTTTGAAAGTAAATTGATCTTTACATTTTCTTTGCTTTCTCTTAATTCTTTAGGAGTATAAGCGGTACATACTGGGCAATGGCAAGGAAATTCCTCTAATTCCTGAAGATTTTTTGTTCCAGAAGATAAAGTAAAGTATCGATCTTCTTTTGCATATAAGATATATGCCGCTGAATCCATTAAATCACATCCACATGCGACTGCTAGAGCGAAATATTGTGGTAATCCTAATCCAAACATATGGATAGGTTTATTAGGATTTAATATTTTCTTCGCTGTTATTAATATCTTGGTTGTTAAATCAAACCGATAATCCATAAATGCTTTAACTAAACCACCGATTGCATAAACAGCAAAATTCATTTTATTCATCTCTCTACAGCATTCCTCTAAAAGATCTGAATACATACCACCATGAATTGGACCAAACCAATATGATTCTGGTCTAGTTCTTCGTAGAACATTTTCTTTAGCTCTATTGAGCGTATTATTTAATTTAATACACGCAACCTCATAGGGATCATTTAATTGCAGCGGGACATCCAAAATTACCGGAAAATCAGATCCGATAGCCTCTTGGAATTTTTCAATTGTTTCAGCATTAATATTAATGTTATTATCATTATACATATATTGCTGAAAAGCGCCACTATCGGTGGCAACTATCCCATCATAGTTTAAAAATTTATGAATTCCTTTTCTTAAAACCTCTGCTCTTATGCTTTCATTATTATATATGATATAAGCATTAGTAAAAACTCCTTGGGCGCCAATACTCTTTAACTCGTTTGTGGTTACAACATTTTTAGAAGGATGTATTACTGGAAAGAGATTGGGGGTGATAATTTCCTTATTATTTATCTTAATATAACCAATTCGCCCTAACGCATCAACATCAGATAACTCAAAAATCATCTAATCATCACATTGATAATTTATCTAATCAAAATATTTTTTTAACCGATTTTTATAATATAGTTTCTCTAGCCAATCAATTTTTCCTATCTCATATCCTCTACGATCAATTCTTAAAACAATTAAATCTACAACGATTTTAGCAATATCTTCAACTTTTTTACATGATGTGTCAATTTCCAACACTGGCTTTTTTAATCCTTTGTTAATAATATAGTTTGCGCAGTTACCTAAAATTTCAGACTGAACATTTTCTATTATTTTTTCCTTTCTATAGCCTCTTTTTTCTAATCTCTTAAATAATTCATCGGGGTCACATCTTAATACTATTGCATAATCTATATATCTATTTGGAATTATATCAGAAAAATGGCTTTCAATTATGAGATATTTTATAGTATCTTTTTTATATTGGCTAATTAAACTTTTGATTCGCCTAAGTATTTTTCTCTTATTGATAATTGAAGTCTCTCTTATTTCATCATAGCCGAGAATTAACCCTTCTTTGATGACTAGTTCATTAATTGTTATTAGTTTGGCATTTAATGCTTTTAAAATTAATTTTGAAACACTAGTTTTTCCAGTTCCAGGAGTTCCTGAGATAATTATAGTTTTCATTTAATAAATTAAAAAATTATTGGAGTGATTTGTTATTTTCTAAATCTGAAATTTTTATATTTTTGGTAAAAATAATATCTATTTCAAAATTAGTAAAAATTTGAATATTAAGTTATGGAATATTATGGGAAAGGGGGGCTTCGAACCCCCGACCTCACGGTTATCAGCCGTGCGCTATACCAGGCTAAGCCATTGGAGAGATACCTCGTAATGAGGAATTTGCTCTCCCAAGCGTCATTCCCATTCTTAAAACACTTTACGTTTAATATTTTAATAATAAATGATTAAAAAATTTTTTGAAATAAGATTTAATCTTTAAAATCTGATATAAAAACGCTATTCTAATTTTTCGTTTATTATAAGATAAGCAATATTAATATCTAAATAAAGAAAAGATTCTAATTTAAAGTTCATAATAAATAAAGGAGGATCCTTTTTATAAAGGTTTAATTAGAAAATTTATATGCCTGAAGTTTTAAATTATTCAATAATTGGATTGGAAGATTATTTGATTAGTTTTGAAAGTTATTGCTCTACATGTGAAATTCAAAAGTATTGTAAATATGGAAAAGAAAATCCTTTTTCCATTAAAATTAATTGTGGTGATTTAAATCGAGCTAAAGAGAAAGTGAAGTTTGACCAACTCCAAAAATTACAGAAAAAAGAAGACGTGTCGGTGACTTATGAAGAATTATTAAAGAAAGTTAAGGTAAATCTACAAAACATATTTAGTCAGATATGGAAAGAGAAGGTTAAGGCTCAAAAAGATGAGATTAGGTGCTTAGATACCAATAAAAGGGATGCGATGTTAGTTGCTCAACAAGGTCAAGATTGGTGGCAAGATTTTAATAGTACTATAAAAATAGTTAATGAAGAATGTGAAAAAATTCTTTGAGATTGGTTAAGGGATTAAAGGATTTAAGTTCATTTTTATTTGAAACAATACTTTATCATTTTATTTCCAAATTTTTCCGTTTCAAGGATACCAATTCGTACATGATAAATCAAATTATTGATTATCGATATCATCTAAATCTATATGAAAAATAATATTATTTACTCATAGCGTTTATATCTCTCATAAGAGTTATTCAATTTATCATTTCTAATTCTTATTTCTTGAATAGATATAACCTTTATCGTAAATTTTTATCAAATTTTCAATTTCATGGCATTTTTAATCTAATTGTTGGATTTAAAACTAATATGCCTTTGGTGATGTGAAAAATCAGGTCAAATAAATATTTCAATCAAAAGATTTAAATATTTAGGTTAGATGTAACTAGTTTGCATTAAAAGAAGATTACAGTTTCAGTCACAAATAATTAAAGTTTTTAATAGAAACTTACTTTCTTTGAAAAACACGGGGAAAAAGTAGTAGGTTTTATAATAATATATAATAATTTTAATAAAATTAGGTTTTTATTATGGTTTTAGATATAGAAATTAAAGATATTTCAAGTTTATGCCCAGAATGTAATGGTAAGACGATAATAATTCAAGAAAAAGGAGAAATTGTTTGTAGTCAATGTGGATTAGTTATAAGTGAAAGATTTTTAGACATATCTCATAGTGGGAAGCGTGCATTCACTAAACAGGAAAAAGAACAGAGAGAAGGAACTGGATCACCAATTTCCATTTTATTACCTGATATGGGCTTAAGTACTATTATGGATAAAGCAAATATTAAAAGTCCAGATCTAAAAAGAGCCGCAAAATGGAACTCACGCTTAACATGGGATAAAAGAAATATGCTCATTGCAACTACTGAATTAAAACGTATATCCAGTAATTTAAACTTACCCGATCATGTAAAGAAAGCAGCGATTAGGTTATATATACAGGCGTTTAAAAAAAAGTTATTAAGAGGTAGATCCATTAATGGTATGGTCGCAGCTTGCCTTTACTTCGCTTGTAGAGAACGAAAAGTACCACGAACCCTTCAAGAAATTTTAGATGAATCATCTATAGATGCTAAGAACGTAAGAAGATGTTATCGTACCATTATGAGAGAATTAAACTTAAAGGTACCCTCCACAGAGCCCATTTCACTAATTCCTAAATATATTGCAGAATTAAAACTAGATATTGAAGTTGAAAAATCAACAATAGAAACCCTTAATTCTTTTACATCAAGATTTTCAACAAGTGGTAAGGATCCTAAGGGTTTGTGTGCTGGCGCGCTTTATTTAATTTGTAAAAAAAAAGATAAAAGGATTTCCCAGAAAGATATAGCTCAAATAGTTGGAGTGACAGAAGTTACCCTCCGTTCAAGATATAAAGAATTAACAAATAAATTAAATATAAAAATATGATTTTTTTTTATTGATCCTGTTTTAACAATAATTTTAAAAAGTCTGGTAGGGTTATTAGGTAACTCTGAGCATTTGGTAAATAATTAATTATTTTTATAAACAATTGAGAATAGTGTTCTGCTCGCTCTTTTTGTTTCAATACATCATTCCGTGTTTGCTCTTTAATTGGTTCAATTGGTATTCCTTTTAATACAGATCTCGCTGAGATTGTAAATCCTGGAGGGACTTGACTATTATTTAATATAATAGATCCTTCTCCGATTGAAACTTCTTCATAAATAAGAGACCCCTCCATTATTTGAACATAATCTTCCATAAAACAACCTAAAATTGATACACCAGTTTCGATAATACAATACCTACCTATATGTATTGAACTTTTTTGTGACCTGGTAAACATCATTACACCATTAAATATTGTAGAATATTCTCCAATCATAATGGGGGAATTTTCTCCTCTCAATATTGCTCCTGGCCAAACGATAGCATTTTCTTGAACAGTAACATCTCCTATTAATGTCGCCAACGGTGATACATAGCTATTATTATCGATTTTGGGACTCTTACCATTATATTCCAGTATTACCATTTTTCTTCATTAAAAATCTAATTTAATTTTAACAAAACTAAAAAAATTGTAAAAATTCAACCATTTAAATTTAATTTAATAAAAAGTAGTTTTTTGGATTTGATATATGATTACAATTTTGCATTTGATTTAGTAATAGATCTGATAAACTTTTTAATTTAGTTATAAGTTTTAGTTGGTTCTTTTATTTCAAAAAAAAGAAATTCATCATATGGAAATTCTAGACTTAATAAATTAGTTAATTTCTTCATAGTAACATTTAAAGATGAGTACAAAGGTATCTTAATCAAAATTATTCTTAATTCCTTAGCTAAATTAGCTAATTCGCTATTTATTGTACTTGAAATTAAACAATCGCACCCATTTCTCGATGCTTCTTTTAAATAGTTAACATTTTTAATTTCACTTCCAACAATGCAGATTTTTTTTACAACAGTTTGTAATTCGCCAACAAAAGATAATGATTCAAGTGACATATTTGATTTAATTCTTTTCAATAATTTTAATACTGTCATTGGGACTGAATTTTCTGTATATGATTTGGGTAAGCAAATTCTACCTATTGGTATGGTATTTCCTCTATTATTTTTAATTTCAAGCACCTTTTCTAATTGAAAATACAATAATTCCATGATGGTATCAGAAATCCCCCCTTCTGCAGATATTATCGAAGAATTTAATATGAAAATTAAGATAGGGTAATTTGAAAGTAAATTAAGTTTTTTAATTAGGATATTATTAAATTTATTAATTGGTTTGGAGATTAAACCCTTATATGAGATGATAAGATTAATTTTATTTTTAATTGCATAATGAATAGACTCTAAATTCAAATCGATAGTTAGTAATACTTTTTTTATTTCTTTTTCATTGTTAGCTTGACCATACTGCAAGCCATACATATCTCCATTTATCAAAAATCTTTTCGGCGCAATGCGTCTATCTAATAAAAGTTTGATTTCTTTGTATAACATTTTTCCCCTTAATATTTTTAAAATAAGAGAGATATATAAGATTCAAAAATTATTAGTCAGTGAAAATTTTTTAAAAAATAAATTAAATAATATTACAGGAATCAGATATATTAGAGGGGTAAAATAAAATGAGTATAGAAAATTGTATTTTTTGCCAAATTGTTAAGAAAAAAATCCCAGCAAAAATTGTATTCGAAGATGATTATAATGTAGCTTTCTTAGATATTTTTCCTGTTTCAAGTGGACATACTATTGTAATTCCAAAAAAACATTACATGCATCTAGAAGATATTCCTATAAAGGATTTAACAAATATTATTCAGACTGTAAAAAAAGTTGCTACTTTAATTCATAATAAGTTAGATATCGATGGATATAATATTCTTCAAAACAATTTTAAAGCCGCTGGTCAAGTTATAGATCATTTTCATTTTCATATTATTCCTAGAAGAATGGATGATAATAAATTTAAACTATATATCCCTCGTGAGCAAGCTAATGATCAATCTTTGGAAGATATGATTGAAATTCTTAGAAAATAGGAATTATTTATCAAAAAATTGTTTAGTTTAAATTATTTCGTTATTATTCAAATTTAAAATGCTTGATAAATAAATTATGTTTAAAAGAACAAAGCTAAGAAAATATTTTCAAACAATTAAAAGTGAGTTAAAAAGATTTTTTTTAGATGAATCAGGAGGGAATCTTGTAGAATATGCCTTATTAATTGGGTTGGCTCTATTTATTTTCTTTATTATAGTGGGGATAATCACATCATTACTAGATTGGACCATGGGTCAGACTAATAATTTTTTTGAGGGTTTCTTTTAAGAACCGCTGTTTATTTATAACATTGAAATATGAAATTATTGATTTAGTTTAAATATTTGAGAAGGAATATATTTATTCTTTAATTACAATATTTTCAATTATTTTTATATTATATTTTTCAGTCCATATATGAATATTCTTCAATATTAAATGTGGATCTACTTCCAAATAATCTATAAAGTCCTTGAATGGAATTCTATTTGCTCCTTTGAATAAATTTGTGATTTTCCTATTAATTATTGCTTCATTAGGGGGATACATCTCTCTTTTTTTAACCCTTAGTTTGTCCAGAACATCATCAAATCGCCCGTAATCAAAAAAATGTTCAACAATTCGACTTATGACAGAAGCAGGAGTGTTTCCAAATACACCTACTAATTCTTCTATTTGATTCATACTAGTTTTACTTAGTGTGACTGTAGTTCTTGTTGTTTCAGTCATAATTGAAAGATTCTTATTATTAATACAATATTATCAAAATTTTTGTCGTTTTTAAATTTATGCTTATTTATGATAATAATGCATCAATAAGCATCTTTATATAAAACCTGATACTAATAAATACTATAAGACTATATTTAGTTTCTTTATAAATAATGTCGATAAATTGTCGAAGTAATGATAAATTATAAATTCGACAGAAAATGACGCGGAGGAATAAATTATGGTTAGTAGAAATATGTTAGAAAAAGAATATGAATCAAATTACAACTTAACACCAATTCAGAATAATTTGATTAAAACTCTCTATGAAGTGGGTCCCTTGACTAGAAGAGAGCTAGTTAAGCAACTTACGACACCCAGAACTACTATATATGATAATTTATTAAAATTACAGAAGAGAAAGTTTATTGAAAAACTTACCAGAAATAATGGCAAAAGAGGACGACCACAAGTAGTATGGAAAATCAAAGAATGATTTTTTTATTTTTATTTTTATATTAATAATTTCAGAATTAGAGGAAGATTTCGACTGGAATAAAATAATAAAATTGACAACAAAAATATATATTAGATAAAATAAAATAAGGCCCAGAAAATTATAATTACATTGTTTTTAAATTATTTTATTAAATTCTTAATTAAAATTATTAATGTTTATAATAAAAATTAAGTATGCAATGGAAATAATGCAGTAAATATTGCATAAAATAATATTAATAATAAAGATGATAATTATTTGGGCACATAATAATATTCATTTATGCTTCTCTGATAATCATCTTTATTACTACCAATTTTATTTACTCTAGGTCTCTTTGTAATACTGTCTCTTCTAAAAGTAATATCCATCATTCTTAAGAATTTATTAAATCCGTCCCTAAGATTTAAGGGAGACAATGCTTTCCCTCTAAATCCAGGTATTCCTTCAAAAATTAGGATTGAATCAGCAATAAAATCCTGAGTAATAATATCATGCTCAACAACAAAAGCAGCTTTTTTGAGTTCTTCTATCGATTTTCTTAATAATTGAGCCATTTGTAATCTCATTTCTACATCTAAAAATGCTGAAGGTTCATCTAATAAATATATGTCCGCTTCTGTGGCCAAACATTTAGCAATAGCAACTCTCTGAAGCTCCCCACCACTTAAATCTATTATCTTTCTTTCCTTTATGATATCCAAATTCAAATTATTTATTAATCGCTTTTTATAAGAATCACTAAGATGAGGGGCTAATTTTATTTTATTTAAAACTTCAGAAACTAATATTGGTTCTGTTAATTTAATATATTGAGGTTTTAATGATACCGTAATTTTATGATTCTCATTATTAATAGCTTCCGCTATTACGGAATTCCTTTTCTGAACATTCTCTGCTAGTAAATTTATAAATGTTGACTTACCTATTCCATTTGGTCCTAGAATCCCAATAATTTCCCCCGTATGGATTTCACTTCCATTGACCTCTAAATGGAAATTTCCTAAATCTTGTTTCATATCTTCATATTCGAGTAGAATATCTCCTTTACTAAAATAAGAATCAATCGGTGGACGTTCATGGAATTGAACTGGAACATTTCTTATTCTTACATTTTCGTCTTTTATATAACCATTAAGGTATATATTAATTCCAACTCTTACTCCTTGCGGGTGGGAAATAATACCATATACTCCAGGTTCGCCATAAAATAAAGAAACATAATCACTTAAATAATCTAATATAGCTAAGTCATGTTCGACTACAATAACTATTTTATCTCGCTCGCAAAGTGACCTGATCAATTTTGCCATATTTATTCTCTCACTTACATCCAAATAAGAACTTGGTTCATCAATTAAATAGACATCTCCATCTTTTAGAAATGCAGCAGTTATAGCAACTCTCTGAAGTTCTCCTCCAGAAAGAACTGAAATCTCTCTGTCTAAAATATTAGTTAAGTTTAATTGATCACATACATCGTTCAATTCATTATTCATGTCATTTTTATTGAGTATTTCTCCAACTTTCCCTGAAACGAATTTAGGAATTTGGGTAATATTTTGAGGTTTATGAATAATATTTATCTTTTTTTTAAATAAATCAATGAAATATTGTTGTAACTCTGATCCTTTAAAGAAATTTATTATATCTTCTTCGCTGGGTTTTTCTTCACCAAAACGACCAAGATTTATATCAAGTTCTCCCGATAAAATTTTAAGCATAGTACTCTTTCCGATGCCATTTTGTCCGATTAAACCAACTACTTTTCCTTTCTTGGGAATGACCATTCTGAATAATGAGAATTGGTCAACACCATATCGATAGGTAATTTGATTTTCCAAAGGATCTGGTAAATTTACAATACTAATTGCATTAAAGGGACACTTTTTAATGCAAATACCACATCCAGTACATAAACTTTCCGTTATTAAAACACTTTTCCCATCCGGATTTAATACTATAGTTTTATCACCCGTTCGAACCCTTGGACAATATTTAATACAAGGCTTTTCTCCAAATGGACTGCATTTATCAGGTTTACAACGATCCTTATTAAGTACGGCTATTCTCAATACAAATTCACTAACTTTTAAAATAATAAATGATAAATAACTTTTATTATTTAATAGGATAAGGAATTGGCATTTTTCGTGAAATATAATGAATAAAGAATATCTTGATCATTGGCTAGAAGAGACAGTTGACAAAATCTTAGGAAGATCCTTAAAGAAGATAACATTAGCGACAGGTAAAACTCCTTCGGGCCATATTCACATTGGTATTTTGCGAGAGATTATTATTTGTGATGCCTTAAGAAGAATATTAATAGATAAAGGAAAATTAATAGACTTTTTTCTATTTCTAGATGATTTTGATGCGGCGAAAAGGTTTCCAGAATATATAAATAAAGAGTTTCAAAAAGAACATCTGGGAAAACCTTTTGCATTGATTCCATGCCCATTCGATGATTGCCAATGTGAGAATTATGCAAAACACTTTGGTAATGAATTAATTTCTACTTTTAAGGAATTTGGAATTAAGAGTAAAATCATCTGGACATTTAATTTATACAAAACAAAAATTATGCAAAAAAAGATAAAGATTGCTCTTGAAAATACAAATAAAATCAAAGAAATTTTAAAAAAATATATAATACCGACTCTAGATGAAATTCGAAGAGAAGAATTTTTAGGGATGCAAAAAACTTGGATGCCTGTGATGGCATTATGTGAAAACTGTAATAAATTACAACATAAGGAATTAGATGGTACAATAACCCCTAATCGAGTTTTAAAATATTTTAATGAAAAAGATGAGGTCTATTACGAATGTACTGCATGTGGATACAAGGGAAATCTATCTATATATAGTGGACGATTGAAATTAAATTGGCGTGTCGACTGGCCTGCTAAATGGGCTATCTATAAAACAACTTGTGAGCCTGCTGGTAAGGATCATAGTGTTAAAGGTGGTGCGTATGATACTGGACTTGAAATCTGTCGTGAAGTATTCAATTTCGAAGGTCCTATTAAATTACCTTATGAGTGGCTGAGATTGGGAGATAAAGATATGAAAACATCGAAAGGAATAGTTTTTACATCTAATAAGTATTTAGAAATTGCTGACCCAGAAATTTATCGAATGTTAATCCTAAGAACAAATCCAATGAAACACATTTCTTTCAGAATAGAAGAATTACCTCAATATTATGATTATTTAGAGAGAATGGAAAATATATACTACTCCAATGAAGATGCCGAAAATGATGATGAATTATTCTTCTTCAAATATTTGTATCCGTTAATTAAAGTTGATAAGATAAGAGAATCAAAACCAATTCGTCTATCATATAAATTGTTAATTTTTCTTGCTCAACTCCAAAATATTCTGAGTATTGATAAGTTATATGAAAAAGTAAAATCAATAATAAATGATGAACAATTTGAAAAATTTGTTAGTTTAGAAGACTTCCGGGGATTATTAAAAAGAACATTAAATTGGGTTAATGAAATCAAAGAAATATTAGAAAATGAACCAAACGAGAAAATTCGTAGATCCATTACCAATAAGATTTCCATTTTCTCTATACCAAAAGAATTAGATAACAAGATAATTGATAGTCTAGATGAGGAACAAATTAAAGGGATAAGAATGCTTAGAGAATATATAGAAATAAATCCAGACCTGAATGAAGATGATGTTCAAAATATAATTTTTAAAATTGCTCAAGAAGAACTTTCATATCCTCCTAAAAAAATGTTCGAAGCAATATATAAAATTATATTAGGTAAAAAGTTTGGTCCAAGGTTGGGCCCATTTATAATATTACTTGATCGAAATTGGATTTTGAAGCGAATGGATGTTTAAAATTTGTATTAAGATTAAACTCTAAAATTCTTTATTCGGAGTACTCTTTTTCTTCTTTATTCTTTCTTTTAAAGATGGATATCCGTCTTCTTTTCTTTTCTTTTATCTTTTTATAACAATCAGAGCAATAAGTAAACGCTTCCTCAATCATTTGACCACATCTTTTGCAGTGTTTATGAGGAAAAATATAACCATCAGCACTTTTTTTATACCTGTCATATTTACTCAAAATAACACCCCATAAATCATAAAATTTAATGATATTTTTGATTAACTAGATTATTTTCACGCCATCAGCAATTTTTATTTTGAAAAATTGAGCATTCACAAGTGATTCTCTAATATTTACAGGATAATTAGGTAATAATGATAAGAAAAGTTTATCATTTTTAGTAATATCAAATAATTTTTTTTGCCAATATTTTAAAACCATATTAGTTTTGTTCGGTCTAACCAATGCAAAAACCGAACCTCCTCCTCCAGCGCCAGTTAATTTAACAGCATATACATCAGGATGATCTTCAATTAAATTTATTAAAATGTTATTCCCTAAGCCGATTCCATATTGAAAACCAGCATATTTCATGATATCATTCATAATCTTTGTATTTTCTCTAAATAGAGTTCCCAATTGTTTCCAATTATGTCTCATTAAGCAGAAACGAGATTTCCATGAAATTTCAGCAAGTTTTTCATATCCTTTTAAGATTCTAGGGTCTTTAGATAAATATAACTTCCTTAATTTTTCATGCACATTTCCACTTTCATGTAAAATTCCGGAATAACATATTATAATTGGTAGATTTTTTATGTTATAGCTCTTATCTATTCTTTCACAAATTGCTAGAGGTTCCATTGATAACTGTTTATGAAATAATTTCCCAAAATACGAACAAAATAATAAGCCTCCTTTAGTTATAACGTAGCGATCTCCATAACCCGCGGTAATTTTCAAATCGTCATCTTCAACTTTAGTTGCCATCTCTGCAATAATATCTTTATTAATTGGGAATTCCCCTTTAGATATACATGATAAATCGTTATATAATCTAAAATAGTTAGCAAATCCGTATAGTATAGCGATTATCATAGAAGCACTTCCACCAAGACCACTTTGTCGCGGAATGGTTGTTAGGATTCCTACTTCAAAATTCATTCTGACAAATCTTTCCCAAAAAGTATTGCAAGTTTTATAGAAGCGATAAATACTACCATAAAATAATTTAAAATCGTCATTAAGTTCATTTTTGACTTCTATAATATCCTTTGAGATAAGCTCTTCTTTTTCAAGTTGAATTTCAAAAAAATTATTTTTTTTTTTAATTGAAAAAAATTTTATTACACTATCACTTTTGCGACTCTTTATAAAGAGGAAGACCGATAAAGGATTTTTCAATCCATAAATTGCGACAGAGGGCATCCAGAAATCACCCTCAACAGCATCTAGAGGATTTATTAAATTAATTCTTGAAGGTGATTGAACAATAATCTCTGGTTTCTGTTCCTTTATAAAATTTAGAATCATATCAAGCATAATTGGTTATTTTTAAAGAGTTATATTCTCTAACAAAAAAGCCTTTAAATACATTTTAATTAATGTTATTTCGCATAAATAGATTTATTCTGAAGAATCCTAGAATAAAATCTTGAAAAAGTTTACTTTTTATAATTTTCATTTAAATCTATAATGAAATGTCAAGAAAAGGAAAATATAATTTATTTTCATTTATAATCGAAGATAGATTAATCTTTTATAAAAGTATTAATAAACGTAAAAAATTCATTGCTTTTTCTATTTTTAGAGCAGGAAATTTGCCAAAGAACATTACTATTCTTAATGATTTATTGATGAAAAGGTTATTAAAGAGCTATTCGCTTCAAATAGATATCTCCGATAAGTATAAAAAAATATTTTTAATTAAGTTCGAAGATCAGGAGAGAGAAAGAATTTTAAATTCATTTAATCTAATTTTCCAAAAACTTACAAAAGAAAATAAATTCATTTACTTTTATGGCCCCCATAGCTTAAAAAGGCAATTTTTTAAGACCATTACAAAAAATTTTGCCCCTAATTCAAATATCAATTACATTGAGGGATTAGTTTCAATAAAAACTCAAGAGAGTGAAATTACTCTTCAGGGTTTTGAAATAAAAACGGATCTTATTAAAAATAGAATAAATTTTATACATACACTTATAAAATTACTTAGAAATTTGAATTATTCAGGTTTTCTTATTTTCTACATCAGTCTTAATATTTATAATCAAAATCTCTTAAATGCCTATTATATTAATACGTTAAAAGAAGAATTTGAAAAACCTTCCAAAATTGAAAAAGAGATTAATTCTATCTATAAAGAAAATGTATTACATTTAATAGATCTTAAATTAAGTTCTATCTATCGTATTTTATGGAGGATAAATTTGACTGAAACATTTATTAAGCATAATGAAATATTAGATTATTTTGTAAATTTTAGTATATTTGATTTTCAAAACCTTTCATTATTTTCTAAACAATTTGAACAATTTCTTAAACTTAATCTAATCGAAGTACATAGACTTAATCCTAAATTAATGCTTTTAAATCAATCAATATTATTTTTAATTATTGATAAATTAGAATTCAATTTGATTGAAAAGGTTCTAACAAAATATTTACCAGCACATCCTATTTTCATTTTAATATTATCTTCTCAAGTTTATAACGAAATTTTGGAACTAAATAATATAAAATCAATTGAAAATTTAAAAATTCTAAATGTGAAAGATATAATTAATTTTGATTACTCAAAAATAAAAACAATATCCTGTTTAAAAAATTCCTAAGTCAATAGCGATGTCTTGGGCGGAATAATCTGGATGGAGTTTAATAAAAGCCTTCTTTTCGCCGAGAGGTGTGATAATTGTATTAACTTTAATTACTTTTACATTATGTATCTTTTCAATAGCATCTTTAATTTGATTTTTATTTGCCGTTCTATCGACAATAAAAGTTAATTTATTTTCCCTTTCAATAAGATCAAACGTTTTTTCTGTGATTAAAGGCTTCTGAATTACTTTATAGAATCTTTCCATATTAAATTACCTCTTCATATTGCTTTAATTCATTAAATGCAGATTGTACCCATAAGATTAACCTGCCAGGGTTTCCTCCGGGAGCTAAATTTTGAATCGAGAGATTTTCAAATTTTGAGACATCCACTCCCGGAATATTTCTTGAAGCTTTTACAAGTCCAAAATCATCCTTAATTACAATTAGAAGACTTTTTTTTGATTTATATTTCCTTCCTCTTCTTTTTCCTTTACCCGCCCGGATTTTTTTAGCTTTTTGAACTTTTAATAAATCTTCTCTTAATCCTAATTCGCTTAGGATATTATATATTATAGCAGTTTTTTTAATAGTTTGAATCTTGTCATCAATTACTAATGGAATCTCTGGTAAATTATCAATTATATGGCCTCTATTTTTGACCCAATCCCGATTTCCTGAAGCCGAAATTGCGGAAATTATTGCTAATTTATAGGTTTTTCTATTTAATCTTTTAATTATTTTTTTCTCACTCTTTATTGGATGTGCTACCCTTCCGCCTACAGCATATGGCACTCTTCCAACATTTCTCGCTGTAGGGAATCCAGAGCCACTAATTCTTGGTGCTCTTGACATACCATGACCCGTTCCCCAACTTAAAGCAGTGACTCTTAACCCAGCCCTCTTATCTCGACCTTGTATTTGTTTTGTCCTACTAAAGGATACTTCTATTGCTTTTCGAATAATATCGATTCTGGGTTTAATATTAAATATTCGTGGTAAATCCACAATTGCTTTCTTTTTCCCGTCTAAATCATAAACGCTTACTTTCTCCATTATAACACGCCTTTATTAATTTACTTTCTTTGTTGACTTTCTCTACTAATAAATGTTATCTCTGGTACTGCAATACTAAATGATTTTAAAGGTCTTATTGTTTTTCTTATTTTAATTAACCTTTTTTTTGGACCTGGAACTGAACCTAAAACAATAACATAATCTCCTTTTATTTTACCGTATCGTATAAATCCTCCTTTAGGATTAATTTCTTCTTCATTCTCCCCGATTAACATTATACGTTTATGATATTCAGTTCTCTGATGATAGCCTAATTGTCCTGGACGTGGAACCGTATATGAAACTCTAGCAGGATGCCAAGGGCCGATACAAGATACAGCTCTCTGAATTTTACTATTCTTTCGAGTTAGTAATCGTACTCCTGATCTCTTTACTGGACCTTGAAATCCTTTACCCTTTGTAACAGCAATCGTATCAATTAATTCTCCAACTCTTAAGACATCTCGAGCTTTCAATTCCTTACCTAAATATTGCAATGCAAAATTAAATTCATTTAATGGGTCATTAAGTGAATTAATCTTAATTTCGAAGATGTCTGGCTTCTTTCTTGGAAGTGATGTTAGATAGGGTTGTGTTTGAAGTATTGCTCGGATTTCACTTTTATCATTAATCTTTTTTAAAATTTCATTTTTTTGATCATTAAAATTATAATTTTCAAAATTAGGAAAAATCATCTTTTTTCTTAAATAATCATTTAAATCAGTACTATAAATTTCTCCTTGGATATATTTTCCATACTCGTCTTCTGAATAGATTCTAATTCCGATTAATAATAACGGGGGAGTTTCTATTATCGTGGCCGGTTTCATTAATTCCTTTCCATAATAAGGACTATTTTTTTGATCCTCAATATATGTGATGTGAGTCATTCCGGCTTTAAAACCCGCAAAACCAAGAAAATTAATTTCTTCTTCAGCATCTATCCAATGTCTTATTCTTCCTTGAATAGAAGCAGCTCTTTTTCTTGGGAGAAAGGCTAATGAGCCGCGTCTTGGTGCATGTCTCTTTCGATGTCCCATAAATATCACCTTGAATTTAAATCTTTAAATTATTCAAAATAAAAAAAGTTTTGGATTAAAATATTATCTTTAAATCCCAAATCGTAATAAAAAAGGGATTTTTAAACTTAAATTTAAAATATACATTATAGATGACCTCTAAAACGATCGATCAATCGTATTTTTATATAAAAGATATCTTTAATCATAAAAAAGAAAAAAGATTAATTATAAATTGTTCTGAATGCCCTTTTACTCCAGAAATCGCTCAAAATAATAAATGCGTTGATTGTTTTCTAGAAATATTATACTTGAATAAAGATTGCGCTATTAAAGATGCCTTAATTCAGCAATCAAAAATATTAATCTCATATGATAAAGTAAAATACCTTTTAGACTATTTCAAACTTATAGATGACATCAAAAAGACCTTAAATAAAATTTTAGTCAGAAAAATTAAAACATGCCCATTTTCGGAATTTATATGTGATTTTCGTTCAAATTTCCAAGAAATTTTAAATGAAATGCGAGAAAGGTACCTAAATCCATTAATCGTTTATACTAATTTAAACCAAATGATTTGTAAAGTTGAATTAATTAATAGAAAAAATGAATTATGTCAAAATTGTATAAAAGAGTCGCATCATAATTTATTAAGCGTTTTAGAATTATTTCAAAATCTTGAAATCATAAAAATGTATAAGCATTTTAAAGGCTTAAAACATACAGCTCGTGATTATATAGAATTTTATATTTCCCTTTATTTTGGAAAATCATTAAACCAAAATACTAATAAAAATTATGATGATTTACTTAATAAATTTTTATTAGAAGAGTATAAGATTGGAAAATCTCAAGCATTCAAAGTAGAGATTTATAGTCTGAGTAATAGATATGAGAAAAATTACATCATTGATTATGCAATAACATCAGAGTTAGAACGAGATTATATATTAAGAATAATAGATGATGTGGTTTCTAATTTAAAGATTTTGGGAATTGTTGATATCCTTCCTTTAGAAAGTTTAATAAAAAGATATCAACAAGAAGCTTTACTATATTTGAAATCAAAATATAAATTATCTTTGAATGACAAAGAAAAAATCGCCTTCATATCAACTCTAACTAAAATAAATCTTGAAAGAATTTTTCCGCTATTACTAGATGATTACGTAGAGGAAATCTTTTTAGATGCTCCAAATGATAAAATATATCTCAACCATCAAAAATATGGACGATGTATTACTGATATTGAATTTACTTCAAAAGAAATAGAACGTTTGAAAACATTTCTAAGATTATACAGCGGTAAAAGATTAGATTTTTCCAATCCTACCATAAAAGTAGTTTTAAAAAATAAGTATTTTTATTGTAGATTTGCGATTGACATTGAACCAATCCAAGTATTTAAATTTGCTTTAGATATAAGGAAATTGAATAAAAATATATTAAATATTCAAGATTTAGTAAAAAATGACACATTAAATTCAAAGATGGCCGCATTTCTCTACTTTTTAATATTAAGAAGAGTTAATATCACAACAATTGGGGAGACGGATAGTGGTAAAACCACTTTAATAAATGCTTTAGACTTAATCACTCCAAGAGAATTCCGAAAAATATACATAGAAAATGTAATCGAATCTTTAAATCAATTAGAATTTCATAAGCACCAGTTAAAATATCAAGTTGATTCTTTAACGGAAGATATCTCTAATTATCCATCAAAACATAATCAAATAAAAAATTTATTACATAGATCTCCTGATCTTATTTACCTAGGGGAAATTTTGACGAGAGATGAAGCTGAAGCAATGTTTCATTGCTTATCTGCGGGATTAAAGGGATTCCAAACAATACACGCAAATAGTGTTAGTTCATTGATTAATAGATTTCTTTTTCATTTCAAAATTGACTTTTCTTGTTTAAAAGATTTAGGTATAATCATTTTTATGAAAAAATTAAAAGATAAAAGATATATTAACATGATCAGCGAAATCAATCCCAATGAAAATGACCTTCAAAAGATTTACAATCCAATATTCAAATATAATTCAAAAACGCAGAAATGGATAGAAATAGAAAGTCTATTCCATCTTAACGCAATAAAACAGATCATTGAATATGAATATTTTAGTGAGGATGATTTTACTGAATTAATTAAGATCTATTCTGAGATTTTTGAAACCCTTAAAACACTTGGAAAACTAAAAAATTCGGAATTAGTAAATTTTCTAGACCAATTATCATTCTATTCATTTCAAGGGATCAAACAGATTTTAACATTTTGGGAAAATTGGAAAAAAACAAGAGGTTTAAATTAATAAATGATAATTTGAAGACATGAGTAATCTGTTAGAAAAATCCTTACTAACAGGTTTTGGTGTTTTTGTGTTAATATTGTTCTTTACTTACATTAATCCATTTCTAATGCAGTTCTTCGAAGTAAATAATATTTACACAGATGATATAAGACCTTATTTGATGCTAATTGATAAAATAGATGAAGGCGTATATTTTGTTTTGAATGATAAAGATCATAGTTATTTAGAAACAATAAATTATCCAGATAATTTAAATATCACCCTTAATCAGCATTTTATTAAATATGAATTTTTAATTAACTCTGATCTTAATTATAGGATTTATGAATATGAAGGAATTTTTTCCCCTTACAACTATATATTGCTTTCTCCAAAAGAATATTTCTTGAATATCTCACTTAAACAAGATTTAATTGATGTCCGTTTATTTTAAAAATGGAGAAGTGTTATTATATGAAACCTCTCGTTAATTATATTAATCTTTGTCATAAACTACGAAACATTAAACTTCCAAAAATGAGGTTTAAAATACTTAATGAAAGATATAAACATATATGTAAAATAGAGTATGATCTTGATGAGGATGATATAAACAAATGCAATTTTTTCATTTTCATTCTCTCTTTTAGTTTTATGGCTCCAATTTTATATATCTTGGCAAATATTAATTTATGGATAATAATATTTATTTCTATAATAAGCTCATTAAGTTTTTCTCATAAATTTAGTTCTTTAATTTATAACCGAATTCAAAATGAAGAGAAACAATTGAATGCAGCAATTTATTTGATAAAAATCTATTTTTCATTAATCCAAAACTCCCTATCATCTAAAATAGACCACATTGTTTATTTTATTAATTTTATAAAAGACTACAATTTAACGATCTCTCGAAAATTTGAAAATATGATTAGTCTAATTCAATTAGGCGAGAAACCAGAGACCTTAATATCAAAATTAATAACACCTTCTAAAGATCTCAATCAATATATAAAGAATTTATTAATTACTGATTTTAAACCAAATACTCCCTCTGAACGTTTGGTTGAAAAAACATTAGAAAAAAGGTTTAATATCTTTTTAAAACAAATTGATTCTAAATTAAGTATAATTTTCTTTATTGGCTTATTTTTCCCTCTATCGCTTTCTATCCTAATTATCTTCCAGAAAGTCTCTCTTTTTTATTTATTTCCAATTTTATTTCTTTATTATCTCATTTTAAGGATGTTAAATAAGAAATTCCTTAAGGAGGATTTTCTTTTAATTGGTATGTTGAGAGAACACACAAAAGAAGAGAAAGAAAAATTTGATCAGTTTCTATTATTCTTAACTAGTTTTGCATTAAATCTAAAAAAAAAAATTGCCCCTGAATTAGCCTTTATGAATGCATATTCAAATGTGAAGGCTGAACATGGAATATTAAGACTTAATTTTGAAAATCAGATATCAAAACTACTGAATCTCTCCGTTTCATTTGATGATTTTGTTAATAATATAAATATTGAACTAAATTCTCCCAGATATAAATTGATTTTTAATGTTTTGACTAAAATAATATCTGTGAATGCTTATCTCTCAAATGAGAAAATTTTTGAAATATTGACTATAATCTCTAGGCATCAAAAACTGGAAAAAAGATTAGAAATAATATTTAAGGGTGAGAAATTTAAAATTTTGCTTTTTTTATTTTTATTACCCATTATTATTGGAGGAATTGGGGGGATATTTCCTATGTTTAATATGATATTAGGAGATTTAACTCTTGGTATGAATTATGCCTATTTAGCTCTAAGAATGGAAACCGTAATTATATTCGCTGCGTTATTAATTAGCGTAATAATTTCATCTAATTACTTTTTGAATATTACTAAATATAAGCGAAAAACAATTTTGCTCCTTCTCTCTTCTTCGCTATATATCTTTATTTTTTTTATCTCATTATTAACCGTATTTACTCTAATTTGATTTTTTTAGGAAATAACTAATTATAAAAGCTAGTATAAATAAGTTCTAGGAATAAAAAGACTCCAATTAGTAAAAGGATTAACTTTGAGGAAGATAATACAATATTAAAGATAATTGTATCATTTAATTGATTAATTAACAAAAATGATTCAATTTGATTGATAATACTAAAAAAAGGAATTATTAAAATTAAAAAGATGAATATTGATACAAAAATAATTAAGGGTTCAGCAGAAACAACAGAAAACCCGAATAGTAAAATATATAATCCAAATATAATATAGAATTCAAAAAATGTTAAAGTTAGGTCTGTCATTATTTCAATATTCGAAATAAAACTATTTAAATTTCTAAGATAATTAAAACATAGGGATTCAATTTTACGAAGAAAAAAATTATTCATTCTTAACTTAAAACTTAACAAATAAATATTCTAGAAAACATTATATTAAAAAATGAGTTGTAAATAATTATGAGAAATTTGAAACTTAAAGGCTTAAAATACTTTAAGGGAAAATACGAATTATTTGATGAACGTTTTGTATTCTTCCCTCCACAAATTATTGATATTCTCTCATCGATTTATGGTGAAGGTGTAAAATCATTATTAGTATGGTTAGGTAAAAAAGCAGGTTGGAGTTTAATACAAGGTTGGGATGAGAAATTAAAATCAAAAACTCTCAATGATTTAGTAAATCAGTTTACGAATATTTTAACATCTCATGGATGGGGATATTTAAGCCCAAAAAAAATTTCAGATGACCTTATAGTTATTGAACTAAGTCATAATATCTCACATGAGATAGATGCAAAATCGAAATATATCTGTTATTATATAACTGGGATCTTATCAGGTTTTGGTGAATATGCTTTATATAAAGTAAACGTACTTGAAACTAAATGTTGTTTAGAAGAACCAAAACATAACTCTTGTGAATTTAGAATCGAAAAAGTTTTTTAATAAAAGTAGGAGCATATTCACACTCCAGTAGAAATTTTTTACGAAAATGTTAAATATCAAACTACTCCTAATCTTCTTTGATACATATCGATCGGATAAGAAATTCAAGAAAAGTTGATAAATTTGACCGAAATCAAGAAAATAACAAAAGTTACCCTACTTTGGTACACTGTTGCTGGCTTCCTTTTTGCTTTTATGTTTATAGTCTTAACAGATTTTACCATGAATTTTATGCAATGGCCGTACAATGATCCAATCAATTTTTGGTTTCAGGGAGGGACTATGTTAGTTATAGCAATCACGACTCTACTAGCATTATTCATGAAAGAATGGGAACGAGTAAAATTATTCTTCTTTTTAGTAATAATTTGGGATATAATGGTTCTTATCATGGATATTATTGCCGTGGCAATATTGAACTTTCCGGAAACTCCCTTTTTGTTCATGATAACTTTCATCCTCCTCCTGACATTCAATTTAATAATAGGACTCGTGAGTTGGATCACTCAAAGAAGTTAAGATTTAAAAATTTTTTTTTATTAATAATCCGGACTTAATTCAAAATGTCTGACGAAAGAAAATTACCATTGTCCTCGTTGTGGAAGTTTAGAATTTATTAATTATATCAAGTGTTGCGATTATAATCAAACTTTTTTTATAATTATTTTCACCATGGATCCCATTCTTCAGGATTAAGTTCTTCTGATTTTGCTTCACTGAAATCATTATTAGTATTAATCAATTTAGAGTTTTGTATGTCTGAGTTTTCTTGAAATCTTTGATCTAAATTCTCAGAATCTTCTGATTCATAACTTCCCTCTAAAATCATCTGTTCCTCACCAATGACTACATCTTTAAAAGCTGAGATTAAAGAAAGAAAGTTAAAAAATTCTTCCTTGCTTAATTCTATTGTAATATTCTCTTTATGTTTTATCAATGTCAATCTTATATTACGAACTTCTCCGCTTACTTCGACTGAGGTTAACTCTATTTTCTCATTCTGGTTTTTTAGTTGTATTCTCCAGGATGTTTCTCTCGTTTTTTCGATCTCCATTAGATACCCTTCAATTTTAAGATAATTTCCAATCAATTATTTAATAAAAATAAAGTAATTTAAAGCTTTAGTTACCATAGGTTTTTTATCAAGAGTTTATAGACTTTTATGAACTAAATTTTAATTCCTTATTATTTCTCATATTATTAAATCTAAAGAGCGAATAAGTAAGAAATATATACGAAATAAATAAGTAATAAAAGTGGTGGCCGAAATTGTGCAAAAACTTGTATTTTTTCATTTTTAGTGTTATAGAATAATGAATTGTCTCTTAGGATACATTTTGTATCAAAATTTTTATTTAATTTTGAGAAATTGACAAATTTATAATAGGAACACATAAAAAATCTTTCAAATTTAGAATCAATTTTCTTTGTTATGAAATAGAATTTATACATATTTATTTGACCATTTAAATGATTAAAAATAAACTTCATAAGAACTAATATTAGATAATAAGTTAAGAAGATTAAAAAAAAGAAGAATATTTTGAAATAATTGGAAGAAGAAGGAGAATTCGTAAGAAAAATAAGAAGAATCATTTTTCCATCACTCCCTCCTATAATTTTCATATAGAATAGAAAATAAGCTAAGAATAAAATTAAACTAAAAATGACAAATTTGAAAAGAATAATTATGAATAAATAATCCAATCTTAAGGCGATGTATGGAATCGAGAAAATTAAAGATGACGCAAAAAAATATATAAATGCTTTATTGGGGATTTTTCTTAGCCTTATATCATAATAGATGCAGTAAATAAATACAAGATTAAGAAAGCAAAATATAAAAAATTCAGATGCTTCGATCATTATTATAAGCATTACTTTCCCATATCTGTATGAATTTTTTTAAACTATTAGCCCTTAGATTCTCCAACTTGTATCGAAAGATTTTAATTCTTCCAAATCTTTTTTCTTGAACGAGGTTTAAGGTCTTTAAATAATTCAAATGAGTTATCACATTTTTGTGGTTTAATTTTGTCTTTTTTATTATCTGAGTTATTGATAATTCTGAATTTAGAGCTAGAGCTTTGATAACTTTTAATCTTGCTTTTGAACCAAGTATATTCTCCACTAAATCAACATTTTCATTTTCTTGTGAAATCAAATTAGGATCCCCTTTGATTGAAGGATTTTAATAACTGCCCTTTCAAATTTAGACAATGAGATGGCACCAATAGAAACAAATGCTTTTCTACCTTTAATTGCCTCACTAATAATATTTAATGATATTAAATTTTCTTTTTGGAAATCCTTTAAATAATTCCAGATCTGTGAATAAGATCTTATTTTAATACCAAGATTTTCACATAAAATATTATAATTATTGGCTATTTCTCCTATAGAAATTTGAGCTCTATTACAAATTTTCAACGAATTTATAATAGAAAGAAGATATATCAATTTTTGTTTCCCCATATATTTCAATATGTCTTGTGTTGAAAATGGAACAATATCTTGGTTACCAAGGCGAATACATTCCGAAGTTATATGTTTTAAGTTTTGATTTTCGGCAATCTTTCCAGCTCTCCAGAGTAAGTTTAATCCATATCTAACATCGCCATTTTCATAAACTAAATTAGCTAATAACTCAACATTTTCATCTGAAATTGTATTTTCTTTTAAACTTAAATTTATACGATATTTTAAGATTTCATATAATTCCTCTTTTGAATAATTTCTAAACTTAACAATATTTCTCTGAAGTGTGCTCATAGTACTAATATCTAAATTATTTAAACAAGAAACTTCTCTTGCGATCCCAATAATTGAAATTCTCTGTTTTTCTGTAATAGAATCATCATTAATTCGAGTAAGAGAATAAATTAAATCGTCTCCTTTGTTTATTAAATAACCTAATTCATCTAAAATGATTAACAAATGGATATTTTGAAAACTGATATAATCAATAATTATATCTAATAGGTCTTGAGGTGAATAACCTCTTTTTGGAAAATTTTGATTTAATACACGAATAATCTTTATAAGTGCTTTATAGCTAGTTCTTTCTTTCCTACAATTTATATGTATGTAATTAATTGATATATCTCTTTTTTTTGCAGCACTTGTTAGCATTTCTCCAAAAAGTTTAACAGTAGCGGTTTTACCAATACCTGTACGACCAGTAATTAAAATTTTTCTTGAAACAGAGTTAGGATTTGTAATTAATGTAAGAAATAGCTGAGATAACAAAGATAATTCTTTTTCTCTATTAGGTAATCGTTCTGGCACAAAATTTATATCGAGCTTACTCTCATCTTTAAAAATGGGCGGCTTTCTTAATAAATCTTCAAAGTAGTCTAATGCCATAAAGAACAACTGAAATTTTGATAATAGATTTTAGAAAATTATTCTATATAATAAGGTACAGAGTAATAGTTTTTTATTATTATAATTATTATATAAAATTTGAACAATAAATGATTTTTAAGTAGATAATTCAGACAACTTGGTAATATAATTTCACATTTTTTAATGAGTTACAAAAGAACTCTAATTTGTTTTTTGTCGGTTTCAATGATATTTCTAGGCTATATCTGAAAATCAACAAAAAATCCAATTATTTAAAAAAGTTTAGAATTTAAAATTAATGTCTTTTAGTTTGATATTCTGATTTCTTTTATTGCTATATCTTATCAAGATAAAAACAGTTGCTATTACAATAAAAATAGAAAATATTGAAATCATTGATATCTGTTCTAATTTAGGGAAATCTTCCTCATCTTTTTCAATGACAGAAAAATTGAATGATATTGATGCATTTTCAAAATATTTCGTTCCATTGTAATTAAGAATTAATGAAAAAGACTCTGTTATCCTATTTATTTCAAAATTCGATGGAAAAAGTATTACATCTAAATGCCCTGTATTATTGGTTTTTAGCTCATTTTGATGTCTTAATATTGAATTTTGGTAAACATACAAAATAATACTTTCATTTCTGAGAGGGTGTATTGAGCAATTTATAAAATAATAGAATAATTTGATTGTAATAATTTCATTAGTATAAATTTTCTCTTTATAATCTAATACTTCTATATAAATTTTTGATTTTGAGAGAAAAATTGTATAACAGAAAATTGAATTATTGATAAATTTAGGGTTTATAATCTCGAATATTAACTGGTTTTCCCCAATACTTAAATTATGGATTGATGATATAGTAAGATTAAAACTCCCTTGTTGATTAGTAGTTAAATTCTCTTGATAATATATTCTGTTGTTTGATTTGATTACAACATTAACATTTTGATAAAAGAAGTAAGATAAATTTGAAAAATAACGAAAAGTTGCTTGAAAGTTTAAATTTTCACCAAATTGAAGTTTCTCTTTAAATCCAAATAATTCACAAATGATATTATTTTTTGCAACATTAATCATTATTGATTCTAAATATGCGGTATATTCTTCTCCTGTGTTAAAATTATGATAATATCTAAAAAATTTTATAAAAATGACAATGGGGTTGTTAATTATTGACAAATTTAATGATTGAACACTAATATTCCAATATTGTATTACCAAGCCTATTTGATCATATTTTGAAGAATTCCACTTTAAAAAACCATAATCATCAACTATATGAATTTGTATATAGATCAATTCCTCCTGCTCATCGTAGGTTGTTTCCCACGCAGCACTTACATTAATATTTTCATAATAATAATAAAAAGTTTTATCTGTTTTTAGGCTGTAAACATTGCAATAAGAATCTCCTTTTACTAATCTCGTTGTCATTGATGAAATAAGGATTAGAGCTAGAAAAAACAAAAAAGTAATTTTCTTATTCACATTATTTTTAATTATATAGATATAAAAACTCAAATATTTCCAAAAAAATTTTATTTTATTGAATATTAAATTTAAAAAAGAACTTAATTATAATACTGAAGATAAAATGGGAAAAGTAAGAACTATTTTAATCAAAAATGTCTCCAAAGAATTAATAATGAAATATCCCGATGTATTTACAAGTGATTTTGAAAAAAATAAAGAAATATTAGATGATTATCTCGAAATTGATTCAAAACATTTGAGAAACCGTATTTCCGGATATATTGTTAATTTATTAAAAATAAAAAATCAAGAATAACTTATTGGCGATATGGAATTAGGATAAAAAAACACCATTTTAATAAAAAAAAGTGATGTTTATTAAAGAAGATTCAACGAAAATGGCAGAACTTCTTAGAAGTGGTTATACAATGCTTAACCTTTCGTGTCCAATTTGCAATAATCCAATTTTTAAAAGTAAAAACGAAGATCTATTTTGTGCAATCTGCAATAGGGAAGTACTTATTGTGGAAAGTAATTCTATAAAGAATACCGCGAAAAAAACGCTTAAAAAACCTGAACAAAAAAGAGAGATAAATAATCTTAAAAATAATATGAGTACAAATTTTAATAATTTAAATAATGCTATAATCAGTAAAATTAATTGGTTGACCAAACTAATTAAGGACGAAATACAATTAGAGCTGCTAGAAAAACAAGTAAAATTGATGCGAGAACTATTAGATTTATACAAAATAGTAACTAAATTTTAAAATTAAAATTAGAGGAGATTTTTACTTATAAGTAATGCTTCTGCCGGGATTCGAACCCGGGTCGCGAGGGTGAGAGCCTCGCATGCTAAATCCTTAAATTTTTATAAAAAAATATAAGTTTGACCGGACTACACTACAGAAGCTTCAAAATTGTTTTCTTTTTTAATAATAAAATATTATTAAATTTATAAATTTTAATATGTTTATGAATTAAATCATTTTGGTTGATTACTTAATAATATATGATAAGAATCTTTTCTCTTTAAAAACAAGATGTTTTAATTAAAATAAAAGGTAAGCATATAATAGGAATAAATCTTTAGCATTCCCCTTTTTAAGATAATGTAAACATAGGTTTTAAGAGATTTACATAATGGTCTCTAATGGAATATTCTGCTATATTCGTTGCTTCAGAAATCATTTTTTGAGTTAATATGGCTTTTTGGCTCGTTTCATTTGCTAATAATTTATCTGCTAAATAAATTATTGCTCCAGTTAAGATAAACGGATTACGCCCCCCTCTTTGCCATTTACTTAAACTTTCAAGTATATAACGACATTTATTCATTAGATGACTTTCATATTGATGTTTAGTCCACTTTATACCTTTTTTTTTCAATCTTATTTCTAGGTTCTCATGGTTGACTATGCTATTAACAAGGCGGACTAAGTAGTCTTCACTTTTATGTGGTTCTGCTCTTTTATGTAAATGTTTTTTATATTTTAATGCATCCCTTAAAATTAGTCTTGGATTCACGCGATGCCCAAAATTCTGAAATGCATTGGCAATTTCAATAATAGTTATTGGTGCATTATGATATTCTTTACGAACAGCATAAAATATACAAAATGCAATAAGGGAAATATTATTTATCACTTTTGACTCATTTTTAATTATCTTCTTATAGTAATAAGCAGCATTATTCTTGATATTTTTATTGAGGTTAAGGTAAATTGTAATCTTATTCAATATATTAAAAATTCTATATTCTGTTTCATGGCTTTTAATGCGTAAAAATTGAGAATAGTTTCTTTTCAATCGCATGTATAACTTTTGTTCATTAGGAGTTAACAGTCTTCCCGAATTATCCTTTAAGTATTTAGAATTTTCATAATCAATAAATGTACCTAATCCTCCAATAAAGTCAGTTCGTTCTCCTATTGCGACATATTGCTTATTTAAGTTACTTTTATCGCTTGAATCATTAAAAACGTATGATGATTCCTTTAAGATATTGTCAAGGATTAAACCACAATTTTTGCATATAACTTCAAATGAATTCGAAATTAAAGTACCATTGCATTCTGGACAAGAGGGGAATTTACTTTTAAGTTTTACATTTTGCATTTTTTTTCAATCAAAGTGTTCATTTTATTATGCTTATAACACTTTGAACACTTTAATTTAGTTTCGTAGAATTTTACTCCTACTAAAAGAATATTAATGACTTAACTAATGAAATGAAACTCTATAGAGAAAGACTGAGAGATAAATAAAAGTAAAAAAAACAGTTGTTTTTAATCTTAAATTAATAGTAATATATACAATTTAATTAAAAATCAAATAACCTCTTTAGCATTTAAAATGAACTGCTCTAAGCTAAAAGTCAAGAGTAAAGGTGAACTTCCAGATAATTGTATATTTATATTAAAAGAACTAATTTCCAAAATAGAGAAATTACTCCAGGGTAAGAGAGAATTAATGTATTCTGATATTATAAATTTAATTATCCGTGAAAATTATTATGGAGATGTCTATAATAATTTGATAATCTGGTGTTCCTATAACATCAAGAATGGGAAATCTGTAGTAAAAATGAATCCTTTAAGATAAATAGTTTATTTAAAGGTAACTCTTCACTTGATTTTGTTATTTCATAAATTTAAACCGTTATATATCATAGTTTAAAGAATCAAGCTTTTATAGATTTAAAATTAAAATAAAATTATATATGCATAATTATATTAATATTTAGTAATATTACATTGTAAAAACTATATTGAACTTTCTCATAATAATCAAATTCAAAAATAGCTTTTAAATTTAAATCTTAAGGTAGAATCTTTAATGGTTCGTTGGACAGCAGATCACAATATCTATATTAAAATTTTATACTGGGGAATGGGAGGATCGGGAAAAACCACTGTTGTAGATACACTATATCGGATAACCAAAGAACAAAAAAAGGATATAACTCCAACGGGAAACTTAACAAAAATTTCTATGGCGAGTGGTTCTACACTATATTTTGATAGAGGCATCTTTCAATCAACAAAGCAAAATAAGGTTTATTATCATGTATACACTGTTGCAGGGCAAAGTAGATTCTCTCCATTAAGAAAAAAAATATTTAAAGGAACTGATGGTGTGATTTTCGTAGTTGATTCTCAAACACATTTTTTTGAAGATAATATTGAATCATTAAAGGAATTAAAAAATATCACAAGAGGCAAACTTATTAATGAAATTCCTCTGATTACAATGCTAAATAAACAAGATCTTAATGAAGTTATTGGAGAAGAAGATTTTAAACAAGTTCTTAAAGAAGAAAAGCTTTGGTATGAGCCCGATCATGAACTTTATATTTGGAATCCTATAATTTATAAAACTTGCGCGTTATATGAGAAAAATAAAGATATATATCGAAGTTTTAGTGAATGTGCTAGACGAACAGGATTATATCAAATTTATGGTGATGGAAAAGCTCCTATAGGAGATAATTTTAGCAGAGACTTACCAGAATTTTAATTCTTTAACAGATGATAATGTTTCTTAACATTTATTTAATTTTACTCAAAAAATTCTAATTAAGATTCAAAAATGTTTATTATTGGTGTAAAAATAACACAAATGACTAACTGCCATCAAAAGAAGTTCTCTTTTTATTTATTATAAAAATCAAAAAATGTTATAATCTTAATTATATTGTGCTATATAGGATAATAAGACATGTTAAGAACATCTCTAGGGTTATAATTATTCAATGAGAATAACAAAAAGGTATATTCTGCTTACACCAGCGATGATATTTAATAATTACTTGGAGGATTATAAAAACGTTTATGAGATTTTGTAACTCATTTTGTTTTAATGATAATTTATAAAAAGCTTTCTTCATTTTATCAGATAAAAAATAATGAACTAATAAGAAGGTTTTATGATTATGGGATTATATAATAACATTAAATCTGATTTACCTAAACAATTTTCAGTATTCCAATTAATTAGTGTTTTAGGAATAGATACTCAAAAAGTTAGGGAAGTAAGAAATTTGCTTAAGCAATTTCATAAGCAAGGATATATAAAACGGATTTCTAAAAAT
>Ga0180438_10000131_pt1 | contig 156290 bp, 128 predicted proteins | sample SS_ome_12_FD_132455 | JGI IMG/M metagenome (GOLD analysis project Ga0180438, IMG submission 132455) | Hypersaline lake sediment archaeal communities from the Salton Sea, California, USA - SS_3_D_2 metaG | ecosystem: Environmental > Aquatic > Non-marine Saline and Alkaline > Hypersaline >... | reverse complement strand
TCCCTCACTAACGTTTCGGGCTATCTGCGGTAGGAGTCGATCGATGGCTCTCATCCGTGGAGCGGTCGGGAGACCACTCCACAACGAGGGTGCTTTCGTCGCTGAATGCTCCGCATTCAGCAGGGGTGCTGAACACGGAGTGTTCAGCGACAATCACGGCGTGCAGAGCTACAAACCACTGGGCTCGGACCGGACTCGCCCTACCGCTGGGACTTCAGGGATGCGGTACCCTGACGCTTCGGCGGGCTACTGTATATCAGGAATAGAATAGGATGCATCACGGCCACGAAGCCACAAAAAAAGCCGCCCCGGCAAGTTCACCGGGACGGCTTTGGGTTAACGAGTTTATTTGCCGTGCTTAGGCGCCCGCGTGGTTAGACTGTCCGACGACGGCGATAGGCGAACAAGCCCAGGCCGATCAAGCCGAATAAGGCCATGGCGACGGTGGCTGGTTCCGGAACGACCGCGCCACCGACGACCACCAGGTCGAACGGCACCAGCGGCGCGCCGAGTCCGGTGCTGACCGTGTTGTCGGTCAAGAAGGCCATCAAAGCGGCCAAGTCCATGCCGATCGGGAAGACGAAGCCGATGCTCGCCGGCAGGCCGGGCGTGCTCAGCGCGGCTTCCGCCAATTCGGTCGTCAGGCTGGTTGTGACACCACCGAGAATCGGCGTGTGGCCACCGGCCAAAAATCCGCCGGCACTCTTCAGCGAGTAACCGATCAGCCCCGCGGCGCCATCGAGATCGAAGACGACTTCGCCGGTCGTAGCGTCGTAGATCAGATCCGGAATGGCCGGATCGCCGGCCGACACCGGAAGTCCGAGAGCGCCTTGGTCAAGCGTGCCGGTGAAATTGCCGAACATGGTGAGAATGTCGTCGACGTCGACGTCGTCGTCTCCACCCGCGGCGGAGCCGTGGACATCGCCATCTTCGCGGAGCAGGCTAAACGAGCCGGGACCGGTGAAGTTCGAGAATGCCTTGAGGATGTCGTCCGAGATATCGACATCGCCATCGCAGTCGGCATCGCCGGCGCCGCATGTGAAGTCCAAGTCGAATTGCAGTGCGGGCGAGCCCAGCGAGGCGACCGCTTCTCGCGTGGTGAGCAACTGCGACAGTTGGTTAAGTGTCAAGCCAGCCGGCAAGACGTTCCCGATGCTCTGGACGGTGGAGATGCCACCGAAGGTCGCTTCGGAGAGTTCCTGGGGCAGCGACGTGGCGATACCACCGAGGACTGGTGTGTGGTTGGCGCTGAGAAACTGATTGTCGCTCTGCAAGACGTACAGGTTGATGGTGGCGATGTCGGTCGGGTCGACCCACACCTCACCGGTCGTCACATCGTAAACGAGATCGGGCCTGTCGGCGTTGTCGACATTTTGCACGAAGCCGCTGAGATTGAGGGTGAGCGTTTGGTTCGTTCCCAACTCATCGGTAAAGCTCAAGTCGTACGAGGCCGAGAAGGCACCCAATCCGCTGGTGTCGAAGTCGGCGTTGAAGTTATTGGTGCCGCCGGCGACCAGTCCGTTGAAGGGGGCGATGTCGGTGGTGAGCGCGGTCGTGTCACCCGTGCCGCCCACACTGGTCAGATCGAGATCGGCCGTGGAGCCGACGCCGCCAATGAGGTTCGAGATGTCGACCGCCAGCGAACTGGCGCTCGCTCCGGTCAGGAGGGTGCCAAAGTCGAGGTTCAACACATCGACGTCGCTTACGTCGTCGAAGGAGGCGTTGGAACCAAAATCGGGCGGCAACAGAACCGAGTCGAGCCAGGAGAGGACCTGGGGATGATTGATTCTGCCGTCGCCTTGGAACTCACCCCAGCTGAGGTTGAGACCACCATCGACGTCGCCCTGGTGACCACCCAAAGTGAATCCATGGGAATGAACGCCGGCGATCTTCCAGGTTCCGCCATCGTCGATAAAGCTCGGCCCACCAGAGTCGCCCTGACCGAGGCCGATTTCGTCATTTCCAAAGCCGAGTTCCGGGGCAAAGCCAAGATTCAAAGCGAAGGCGTCATTCGCAGGCGAGCCGCTGTCAAAGTCGAAGGTCAATTGCGTGTCACTATTTGAGATGCCCCCCACTCCGTGAGAGCCGAGCCCCTCGGCATCGACGATATTCAGGCCAGCCCGCTTGGTGCCACCGGTTCCTCCGACTTGACCGGTTCCTCCGAAACCGGTGTTGCCGTAGCCAACCATGACGATCTGTTCGCCAATCTCATTCACGCTCCGGTTGAGATCGTAGCTGGGAACAATCGGATCGGCCGCGGAGTCGAGTTCCAGCAGGGCCACGTCGTAGCCGCCGAAGGTGCTGCCGCTCCAACTGGGATGGGCCATGAACTGGGAAGCCGAAGAGACGGTCGACACCTTGGTGCCGGTGGTCGTCTCGAAGGAGACCGTCGCGCTGGTCGCGCCGCCGATACAGTGCGCCGCGGTAAGCACAAACTCGCGACCGCCGTCGGATAACAGCGAACCGGAGCAGCGGAACAGGCCGCCAGCGGTGATCAGCAACTCCGCCACGCCGTCATGATCGACACCAAACGTGGGCACGCCGGGGGATGTGGTGTGGGTGCCGTAGGCGTCGGAGGTGACCATCAACTCCATGCCCTGAAACTCCCGGTCGGAAATTTCTATAGCTTCGGCATGGGTGTTCTGCCAGAAACAGCAAACGGCGAATAGGACCAGAGCGGGACGCAGGGCGCGCAAAAAGACCTGTTGTCTAGACATGAATTGATTCCTCGGGGATAGAGATTCCTCTGTCTCGATTCCGCCGCCCTCAAGTGACCCCGGCGGAAACGCCAACTTCTCGCCACTATCGCTGACTGGCCAAACGCAGGTCGCGACCGCTGCTCGTGCTATTCAGCGGGCCGCCACAAAAAAACAGATTGGGAGATCGCACAAAAAAAGCTGCCGAGAGTCTCCGCCCGAACCAAAGTGGACCGGGGCGTTGAGAACCTGGGCAGCTCTTGTTGATCGAAAAAGGCGATTCCTTAAGGGATCGGCAAGTCGCGGGGCGGAACACTCTAGTCCCGCGCCAACGAATCCTAGCTTAAGTGTTTCCTCACTGAACCGCAAACAAAGGAATAGGGAAGAATCATTCTCGGCTCGACTACACACCCCCCACACGAAGTGCTCCGTAAGTACAGCGTCTCCGGTCGTTGCGCGTTATGGGCAGACCTGACAAATTGAGAGCCGCCAACGCGATTGGGCCCTGATCCGAGCCGGAAATCCGAGATCGTGACGAGACCATAAGAAACGGCGCGCTTGAGACGGCGCGCTTAAGACGGCGCACAAAAAAAACCCAGGCGAATTACCTGGGCTCTTATTGTTTTCACCCCGATCCGGATGTCGGTTTCCGGGGTTAAAAAAGTGGCGGGGACAGGATTCGAACCTGCGACCTCGAGGTTATGAGCCTCGCGAGCTACCGGACTGCTCCACCCCGCGTCATGTTTTGCGGACCCGCTCCTGGGAGCGGGATGTCGAATACCATCGGCAGGCGGGACCGCCGAAGCTAAACGAAAAAACCATTTTAACAAGCTGCGGCCCCACGTCTAGCGGTAAGATGCACCCCAATCGGCCTGAAATCAGCGAAATTTGGATCGAAAGTTGGACCATATCGCTTAAAGCACTAGAATGGTAACAGGAGCAGGTGCCTGGACAGCACGGAACTCTGAGGAGGACTGGGGTCGACGAGGTCTGAGGGCATCCGTCGCTAAGATCCGAGAATGAGGCAAGGCCATGGCACCGATGGAACCCAAGGAGACGGGCCGGATACCTCCGCCGCTTCCGCCTTGGTTCGGCAATGGCGAACCCGCTCCATCATCCCCCGCCGCGGCTTCTCCGACGGGCAACGAATCGATCCCGTCGTCACCCCCATCACCGGCGCCCGGCGAACCTCCCGAATTCGTGCTGCCTGCGGTCCCCGAGAACGGGCCACTCATTCCGCCGGAGGGCCCCAAGGTCGTTGACCCGACAGTCGTCCCAGCAACGGCGATTCCGTCAACGGCGATCCCGGCAACGGCGACCCCGGCACCCGAAGCCGTGTCGCAGCCACCCGGTTCTCCCACTTCGCCGAATCCTGCGCCAGCGGAGCACGAACTGGAGCTTGCCCCGCAGCCGACACCGGCTACTCCGGTCTACTCCTGGTCGACGCCGAGCGACGTCGCGCAACCCGCGGAGCCGACTCCTGCGATCTCCGCCGCCGCGGCCGGAGCGTCACACGCCGGCGCGGAAACGATCGGCCTGGCACCCGTTCCCGGTTCGCCCCCCACGCCGCCGCCACCTCCGACAGAAGCGGGGGAAGCCGAAGAGCCGAGCCTGTTGCAACTCTATGTTGGCTATGCACCCGCTTGGCTGGCTAGTTTTATCTTCCACATGATGTTGATGATTGGTCTGGCGGCATTGGTGTTCACGCTGCCGACGCCCTCGCCTCCGGTGGTTATTAAGTTGGAAAAGACCGTCGACTTCGATGATGTCGAGGAGGGGGAAGATGTCGAAATTCAGGAGATGATCCCTGAGGAACCGGTGGAGATCATTGAGCCGGAGCCGGCCGAGATCGCCGAGGAAATGGAGACTCCACTGGAAGACACCGATCTGGCGCCGGAGGATGAACCGAACATCGAGTCCCTAGAGGATGTGGGCGAGTTTCAGAAAGCGGGCGTCGCTTCCGACAGTCCGGCACGGGGCTCGGGTCCAAAGAATCAACTTTCGGGTCGCAGCAAGGGGATGAAGAAACGACTGCTCGCCCGTCATGGTGGCACCGCCAAGACGGAATCGGCCGTGACCGCAGGGCTGTGGTGGCTCACTCGCCAGCAGCGACGCAACGGCGAGTGGCGGCTCGATGCCGGCTACTCCGACGCTTCGCAGGAGCGGAATAGTAAAGCGGCCAGCGCCATGGCTTTGCTCGCCTTTCAAGGAGCGGGCTACACGCACAAGACCGGCGAAGTGGCCCGCTTTCGCAGCGCGGTTCGGCGGGGGTGGTATTGGCTCTTAGGCCGCCAGGCCGAGACCGGTAGTTTTGCCGAGGGGACGCCATCTCATCATCACTTTTACACACACGCCCTTTGCACGTTCGCGCTTTGCGAACTCTACGCGATGACTCAGGACTCGCGGTATCGCGACCGGGCACAACTGGCGGTCGATTATCTCGTGAATCGCCAGGATAGTGGGGGCGGCTGGCGATATCGTCAGAGTGGTTCCGATCTGTCGGTCTCAGGTTGGGCCATGATGGCCTTGCAAAGCGCGCGGATCGGTAATCTCGAAGTTCCCGAGAAGACGATGAAGCGTTTGAGTAAGTTCCTCGACAAGGTCTCCAGCGAGTATGGCTCCAAGTATGGTTACCTGCCCGGCAGTTCCCCCTCGCGCACCATGACCGCCGAGGGCTTGCTCTGCCGCCAGTATCTGGGCTGGGATCAAGATCACTCGGCGTTGATTACCGGGGCGCGATACTTGCTGCGAAAACCGATCAATTACAAGCGTGGACAAAACGTCTACTACTGGTACTACGCCACCCAGGTACTCCACCACATGGAAGGCGATATGTGGGAAGAATGGAACCGGGTGCTCTCCGAAGAAGTTCCGGCGCAGCAGGTCACAGACGGTCGCGAACGAGGTAGCTGGGATCCCGACGACGACCATTGGGGCGATCATGGCGGGCGTCTCTATACGACTTGCCTGTCGATCTACATGCTGGAAGTCTACTACCGCCATCTGCCCATCTATTCGATGGACATGAATCTGCGTGACATCAAGCGTCGCGATCGAGCCCGCGCGGACGAACGGAAGGAGTCAGCCGATTCCGCATCCGGCGACGACACCGCAGAACAGGACCAGCCGGCGGAAGAAGAGAAACCGCTCTTGAAGGGAGCGGGCGCCTAAGTGCCATCCGGTCGGGTTGTGGGCGACTCGGCCTGGCTCGACCACTGCCGTATCGCTTCATAGGCAATGACGGCCACACTGTTGGAAAGGTTCAGGCTACGAACCTGTTCGCGTACCGGAATTCTCAGCGCCGCGTCTTCTGTTGTGGCCGCCTTCGCGATCATCTCCCTCGGTAGACCTTGCGATTCACTGCCGAAGATGAAGACGTCGCCCTGTTGGTAGGCGATGTCGGTATACTCGCGGACCGCCGTCTTGGAAAAGAACCACTGGCGCGTCGAGGGCAGCCGCGACTGGAGCGCCTGCCAGTCGTCAACGACCTCCCACTCCAGGTACTGCCAGTAATCGAGCCCGGCTCGGCGAAGGTGATAGTCGTCGACCTGAAAACCCAAAGGTCGTACCAGCCAGAGCTTGGCGCCGACCGCCACACAGGTGCGACCGACGCTTCCCGCGTTGTACGGGATCTCGGGCCGATAAAGAACGACGTGAAATTGCGGGGTGTACTTCACACCTGCTCGTTGGTCTTACGCCGCCGATTAGTGTTCTTCCGATTCACCGACAAAGAACTTGTCGGGATCTTCTTCCACGATACGACGTAACCAGGCTTCGTCGTAGCCGACACCTTGGGCTCCGCCACCTTCTTGTTTGACGTAACCGTCGATGTTCTTGGTCGTGATGTCGTCGAGCAACTGCGACCAGCGTTGGAAGAGACCATCGCCGGTACTAACGCAGTAGTTGGTCAGAAACTCGTGCATCACTTCCTCGCCCTGTTCATCGAGACGAGTCTTCGCCATTTGATCGATAACGGGAATCATGGCGACATAGAGTTCTTCCTGGTCCTGCTGCACTTTGACGATGTCGTCGATCACGCGCGAGTAACGCTCGTAGGCGTAATTGGATACCAGATTGAAAATCCACCAGGCGGAGTCCCGGGAAACCTGCTCGTAGTTGCCCTTGCGATAAGCGCTCGGAACATCGGTCACACCGACGTAGAACGGCGTATAGCAGGAGGTGTAGGCGTCATCCGGCGTGAACCAGTAGATACCTCCGATGGCGTCAGGCAACGAGTTGCGACTCTGCGAAATCCAGGTGCAGGCGGCCTGCTGACTTGAAATCGGTCGTTCCCAGGCGTACGTCTTGCCGTCGACCTGCCAGGAAAGGCCACGATATCGATAAGGCGAACCGAACGGTCCGGCACCTACCCCCTTGGTCATGTCCCAGGGAGTGCCTTCGTAGTGATCTCGCATCAAGGCCATCACATCGCGAACGTCCAACTTTTTGTCCGGCTTGATGAACAACGGGTACGGTTCCGCGTCTTTGACGGCTCGATAGAAGTCGCTCGATAGTTCCAGGCTGGGAGCCGCACGGCGGAAGATACTCCAAACGCGACCGGCACAGGCTCGCTGAATCAGGCGACTGACGTTAGGCTGATAGGCGTCGGCAAAACTAAACGGCTTGCCCGCCTTCGGATCGTAGAAACCCTTTCGCTCGGCGAAGCTGATCACGTCTTTCGAGTAGAGCCAGTTCTGCGAATCGTCGAGCGGGAACTCGCGAATGCGGCTCATATTGGCGTGCGCACAGATGTAACCCTCGGGCACACGGCCAGCCACCCACACCGCCCCCTTCTCTTCTCCCTTGCCCATGATCTCCATGATCCAGACTTCGTTCTTGTCGGAGATGGAGAGCGACTCGCCGGTGCTACCGTAACCGTAGGTCTGCATCAAGCGGTCGATCTCGGCGATCGCTTCGCGGGCGGTCTTGGCCCGCTTGGTCGCCAGGAACATCAGTCGATCGTAGGTCAGCCCGCCGTTGGTGCTGGTCAGTTCCGGTCGACCGTTGAAGGTGGTCTCACCAATGGCGAGCTGGTACTCGTTCATGTGGTTGACGACTTTATAGGTCGGGCCCTTCCAGTCGCGAATCGCCGGTTCCTCGGACTCCAGATCTTGCTCCGTCGTGGCGGGCGAAATGCGGACCTGGGAGAGTCCGGTCCCATCGACCGAGAAACTGATAAAGACCGACCCATCGACACTAGCTCCCCGGCTGACCAACAGATTGGTGCAGGCTCGGGACATGTCCGCGGTCAAAACAAGTGTCGTCGCCACGGCGACAACCATCATGAGTAGCGAGCGTTTGGTGATCTGGTGCATGGAGTCGAATTTCCTGTTCGTAACCAAGGCGGGAAATGAAGCGATTGAGTTTACGGCGAACCGGATCAGGATCGGCAGGGGCAGAACAACGGGGCGCTCGCCTGGCGAGGCGTCCGTCAATTATGTTCCGCGATACTTAAAGGGCGACACCTGAGGGGCAGCACTTGAAGGAATGAAAAGCGGAGTGAACGGGAGGAAGCACGAGAGGATCCTGCCGGATACGCCGTCGTGCCAAACGGGGGTGGGATATTCCAGTCGTTTATTTTAGGCGCATTGGGGGCTTGCCGCAAGCAGAACAGCGATTCTGGTGGGGACTGATCTGGCCGCTCAACAAACGGCGCCGATCCCTCTACAATTCGCAATTCAGCGGGCCTGCAGCCGCCCGCGAGTTCCCCCCTGCCCCCCCGCCAAGCAACCCGCCCCCGCCAAGCAAGGAGATCCCGTGTCGAACGAGAGAGTCGCCAAATATACCACAGCGCTGGAATCGGCCGAACAACAGGTCGCCGCGCTGATCGAGAAACACCCCGACTACTTCCCCATCTACACCACCGATGGAAAGTGGCATCATGACGGCGAGCTGTGGACCGATTGGACCGGCGGTTTTCTCGGCGGCATGATGTGGCAGTTTCATCTGCGCAGCGGCGACGCAACCTGGCGCGAGCGAGCGGAGCACTACTCACGACTGCTGGAACACCGCCAGCACGATCGCAATGTGCACGATCTGGGCTTCATCTTCCTGAGCACCTACTTGCCTTGGTACCAGTTGACTGGTGACCCGCAGCTTCACGAGGTGTTGATTCAGGCGGGTCGCACCCTGGCGATGCGATTTCGCGAACCGGGCCAATACCTTTGTTCGTTCATCGGCCCCCAGTCGCTGTTCATCGACATCATGATGAACGTGCCGATCATCTTCTACGCCGCCATCGAGACGAACGACGCCGACTTGATGAATGTCGCCGAGACGCACTGCCGTACCACGCGCGATCGCATTGTGCGGCCGGATGGATCGACCGCCCATGAAGGAGAATTCAATACCGACACGGGCGAATTTCTGGGGCAGACGACCCACCAGGGACTCCGCGGCGATAGCGCCTGGGCTCGCGGCTTGGCCTGGTCGCTGTATGGCTACAGCAAGGTTTACGGGCTAACCCAGAACGCCGAGTTTTTGGAAGTGAGTGAAAGAAACGCCGACTACTGGTTGTCGCATCTTCCCGACGACAAGGTTCCATATTGGGATTTCGACGCCGACCTTTCGCAGCCGGCCCCTTGGGGAGCCCAAAAGGACAGCTCGGCCGGGGCGATTGCCGCCAGCGGTTTGCTCGATCTGGCCAGCCAAACTCAAGATGCCACCAAGGCGAGCGAATATCGAGGTACCGCCTTGGCGATGCTCGATGCCTTGGTGGAACCAGAGTATCTTGGCAGCAGCGTCGACGGTTACGAGGGCATCCTGCGTCATGGCGTCTATCACACCGAGAAGAATCTGGGGGTCGACGAGTCGGTCATGTGGGGTGAGTATTTCTATGTCGAGGCGTTGACCAAGGTTGTTCGCGAGGCGAATGCCGAGAAAGCGTAGATCCATCAGGCGAGCTTGGAAAGTCGGTTTTCTTCGCCAACCGAGTGACATTGCCTTGTTGTTGGCGGTTGGAAAGAATAGAAGGAATCCCGCAGAAACTCAGGAGTGAGAGAGCACCTTGGACATCAAGCGAAACGCAACCCGATCGGTGCGAATCGGCTCGGTTACCATCGGTCATGAGCACCCGATCGCGGTGCAGAGCATGACCGCCACCTCGACGCAAGACGTCGACGCGACCGTGGCGCAAGTCAACGCGCTCGCCGCCGCCGGCGCGGACGTGGTCCGGATTGCGGTCGACTCGACCAAGGACGCCGAATCGCTGCGGCCCATTCGCGAGCAGACCACAGCGAACCTGGCGGTCGACTTGCAGGAAAACTACCGCCTGGCCGAAGTCGTCGCACCGTATGTCGACAAGATTCGCTACAACCCGGGTCATCTCTATCACCATGAACGTGAAAAGCCGTGGCAGGACAAAGTCCGCTATATCGCCTCGGTGGCCCAAGACAACGACTGCGCCATGCGGGTGGGCGTGAACTGCGGAAGCATCGATCCGGCCAAGGCCGATCTGTACGACGCGGACGATTCGATTACCCCCATGCTGGAGAGTGCCTGGGAACACTGCGAGTTGCTCGACTCGATCGACTTTACCCGGTACTGCGTCTCCATGAAGGACTCCGATCCGCGGAAGGTGATCGAAGTCAATCGACGTTTCTCCGAGCGGCGGAGCGATGTCCCGTTGCACTTGGGAGTGACCGAGGCGGGCATGCCACCGGATGGCATCATCAAGACACGGATCGCTTTTGAGCAGCTCATCAGCCGGGGCATCGGGGATACGATTCGCGTCTCGCTGACGGTCTCGAACCCACGCAAGCCGGAAGAGATCGAGGCGGGCCGTGGAATTCTGGCCGATATTGCAGCCGGTCGCGTGCGGTCGGTGGTCGACTACGGGCTCTCAACGTTGAACATCATTAGTTGTCCGAGTTGTTCGCGAGTGGAAAACGACGCCTTCGTTGAGCTGGCGGAGAAGGTAAAGGAGATGACCCGCTATGCCGAGGAGCAAGCGGTGACGATCGCCGTGATGGGCTGCCGAGTGAATGGACCGGGCGAAACCGACGACGCCGATCTCGGCCTATGGTGCGGGCCGAAGTACGTCAATCTCAAGCGAGGCGAAGAACTACTCGGCGCGTATCCCTACGACGAAATCCTGCCCAAACTCAAGCAGGAGCTGGACGATCTGCTGGCAGCCAAGGCGGCCGGCTAGCAGTCCGCGACGCCGGGATCTCTCGAGTCGGTGCCATCTGCTGGCAGCGATCGCTTTGATATTCTTCCACTCCAGGTGCTCTGCTAGAATCCGCCGCTCTCCGCACTCTGGAACTGGATTCGATGGCCGCACCCAAGATCACTCTGCTGGCGTTTCTGCTCGTGCTAAGTGGCTGCGCCACTTTGCGCCAGCCGGCGCGTCTGCCGGTCGCCAACAGTGTGAGCCTAGAGCAGTTGGTCATCTATGGCGACTTCGAACTGCCCCGAGAACATCGCATCCTCACCCAGCTCGATCAGATGCGCGGGCGAATTTCGCATCAGCTTGGCCTGGCGGCGACCGAGGAACCGATTCATGTCTATCTGTTCAAGACGCCGAAGCGGTACCGGTCGTTTCTACGAACCCACTTTCCCGGCTTTCCCGATCGCCGCGCGTTCTTTGTACAGACCGACACTCGCTTGAGTATCTACGCCCATTGGGGCGATCGCATCGCGGAAGATCTGCGTCACGAGGTGGCCCACGGTTACATTCATGCGGCGGCTCCCAACATTCCGCTTTGGATTGACGAAGGGCTCGCCGAGTATTTTGAAGTCGATGTCGCTTTTCGAGGTCTCAATCAAGCTCATCTGGAACAGCTGATCACGGCCATGCGCCAACAAACCTGGCAACCGCAACTGGCGCGACTGGACCGACTCGACACGATTCACTCGATGGAGCAGATCGACTATGCCGAGGCCTGGGCTTGGGCACACTTGCTGCTGGAGACGACGCCCGACCGGCGAGAGCTATTGCAAGATTATCTGGCCGATCTGGTGCATGGCCGGCGTGGAGAGGGACTGGCCAGCCGCGTTCTCCGACAGGAGCCAGACGCCGAGCGTCGGTTGTTAATGCACCTGGAGCAGCTGGCGGCGGTCTCGCCGCCTCGTTAACGCCCGGCTCTTGTCGCACGTCATCTTCATGAGACGGAGCGAACGGGCCGCTTACTCCTTGCGAAGCACCAGGCCCCCGTCGGTCTTCGTAAAGCCGAGCTTCTCGATCAGAGCGATGGCGCCCGCGTTCGATTCCACGGCATGCCCTTCGATGAGCGTGAAGCCCCGTTCGTGAAGCTGGCGAATCGACTCGCCCAACAAGTAAGTGGCCAGTCCCTCTTTTCGCTGATCGGCTTTGACTTCGACATCGACCAGGCCGAGGGCGTGCACACCCCAGCTCTGGCTGAAGGGATCCATGCACCAGAACTTGGCCGAAGCGATCGGATCTCCCCCTTCGCGCGGACGAAGTTGCACGCGAATCTGCTGGAAGCAGCCCATCGTGCAGGCCTCCCACCAATTGCGCGAGGTCGCATCTTCCGTCACCTCGACGGTTGTGTTGCGGCGAATCTGCATCTGCGAACGATCGACCACGGGCCGAAAACTGCTCGGCTCGCATTGATAGACCAGGACCCGATCCGCTTCGACATAACCGTGTTGGCGAAAGAAGTCCTGGGTCTCGGGCTGCGAGTCGGGCACGCCCGGTAATTCACTGCCGCCGTAGAGTCCCAGATAGAAAGGACAAATCGCACCGACCCCGCCGGCATAGATTTCTTTGGCGCCGGCATCTCGCAAGTACTTTTCTCCGTGCTGGAGAAGTTCCGACGCGGTCCGCGACTGGTGCTCCTCCGGGCGGGCAATCAGCATGCAGATGGCGCCCTTTTGGCGATCGAGTCCGTCGCGCGATTCGTTGGGAGCAAACCCCGCATGCACAAATCCAACGGTCCGCCCGCTCGACTCATCTTCGGCAAGGATCAAGCCGGACGGGTCAAAGTAGGGTTTTGCCAAGACCAGTTCTTCCAACAGAACTGGCGTCAACGGTTGAGCAAGACGGCGGCTCGGAGGGCTACATCGCCAAAGGTCGACCAACTCGGGTGGGTCACAGTTTCGGAATTCTCGATAGTGCATCTAGGCGTGCCGCTTCCCAGCGATAAGAGCCACTCTCAACTAAGCGTTGTATTCGTCGTGTCGATCACCCACGTTGCCAGCAGCGTGTCCGCAGGATGGAAGGAACCTCGCGATGCCCCGTCCCGAATCACATGTCCCAAATACCTGTCGAGGTTATTCAAGAATCCCATCGCAGCAACACGTCGTCTCCCTCCACTTTCACTTCAAAACTCGGCTGGCAGACCGTTTCGCTAAGCTGGCACTGTCCGCTGCGAACGTCAAACTGCCAGCCGTGCCAGGGACAAGTAACAATCGAACCGTCGACGGTTCCTTTGCCCAACGGGCCGCCGTTATGGGGACAGACCCCGTCGAGCGCGAACATCTCGCCGGCCACGTTGTACAAGGCGACGATCCGCTCCTCGACAACCAGTTCCAGCGACCCGCCTGGTGGGCAATCATGTTGTTTCGCAATCACGATCCAATCGGACATTCGCGGCATCACTGAAAACAGATCATGGAGGCGGACCAGCCATCTCGCTCAGGTATCGTTTCTTGCCGGGCGGCAGGGATGGCCCGATGCCCCATTCTTTCGTTCTTGGCCCGGTTGCACAATTGGCATCGAATTCATCCTCCCGCGCTGTCGCCCTAGGCGGCCTTCTTGCGGCGGGTGCGGACGCCTCCGTAGTCCTTCCAGCGACGATGAACCCACCAGTATTGCTCGGGATCTCGGCGCACCGCCTCCTCCAAACGATCGGTAAACCAGGCGGTTACCTCGGAAATGCCGCCGGCGGGGGCGTCGGCGTCGCGAGGATCCATATCACCCGCCAAGCCGATCTCGATATGAAGCGGCTTATCCAGACGGCGGGCGTAGCTCACCATCAGCGGGGCTTCGTACGTCAACGAGAATACCGCGATCGCTTTATTGGTCGAGGCTTTCCTGCCAAAGAAATCGACCCAGCAGCCTTTAAGGCCGGCGGACTGATCGCCCAGTACGGTCAATGTGCCTCCGGTTGAGAGGAGTTGTTCCACTTCGGGGCTGCTCCCTTTTTTGGGCAAGATGACCTGGCCATTGCGAGTTCTCGACTCTTCCACAAGATCGTGTAGGAACGGATTGTCGAGCGGACGCGCCACGGTAAAGGTCGGCAGACCGAGCAGTCCGACCACCTGACCGGCGACCTCAAAATTGCCGAAATGCCCACAGACGATTACCGCCGGGCGTTCGCTCAGCATGTTGCCGACCAGACAGCGTCCGTCGCGCAGACGAATATATCGTCGCCAATTGGTCTCGTGAATCTTGCGTGGTGCGTGCGCGATTTCGATCACCATGAGCAACAAATGTTCCCAGTTGCGGCGAATCAACTGGCGGCGACCCTCCTCCGAGAGACCAGGAAAGGCGTGACTCAGATTCTCGTCGAGCACGCGCTGACGAACGTGAAACACGTCCGCTACCAACCAGACCAGCGGTCGCGTCAGTCGTTGACAAGTTTCGATCGGGAGCGCCTGCAACACGGCGATTAAGACGCGCACCAAAAGATAGGCCAGGTAGTTGCCGACTAGATTCCAACGCACCCGATTCGATCCTTCTGCATGGGCTCCAGGCCAGGACTCCGGGACTTCCGATCCGCGAGTCAGCGAGGCATTCTCCCAAGATGCCGGACAAGCGGCAACCGCGATTTCGCCCAACGCCAGCTGGACTATTTCTTATTGCGGGCCTTGAGCACCGGATCGCTAGCGAGCGGCAGTTGAATCGAACGTCCCGTTTCGGCTGCCTTGTAAATGGCCAGAATGATCTCGACCGAACGGCGACCCTCGGGGCCGTCGATCGAAGGCTTTGTCTTGTTCTTGATCGCCTTGAGCACGTCGCGAAACTGGGCCGCGTGACCATGATGGCCAATCGCCGATGGATCGCTGGCGCCTCCGCCCGTGCTTTTTTGCTGCTCCATGCGTTTGGCAATGATCGCGTCGCGGCGGTTCTTCTTGGCGAAGTCCCAGACCTTGATATCCTCCTCCTCCATGACGGCGGTCCCTTCGCTGCCGTGGATCTCGATGCGCTTGAGATAGCCCGGGTAAACGGCCGTGCTGGCCTCAATCACCCCCAACGCGCCGTTGGCAAATGCCAAGGTGGCCACGGCGGTATCCTCCACGGCAATCCGTTTATGCGCGAGGGTCGCTGTCTGTGCGCGTATTTCCTTGACGGGTCCCATCAGCCAGGTCAGCAGGTCGACGCTATGGATGGCCTGGTTCATCAACGCCCCGCCACCATCGAGTTCCCAGGTTCCGCGCCAGGCACCACTGTCGTAATATTCCTGCGAGCGAAACCACTTCACGTAGGAGTCGCCCACGGTCAGTGTTCCGAATCGTCCACTCTCAATCGCCCGCTTCATCTCCAGGCTCGACTCGTGAAATCGAGACGGGAAGATCGTCGATAGCGTCACCTTGTTCTTTTTGCACTCGGTAATAATTTTATCGCATCGCTTGAGCGTGATTTCCAACGGCTTCTCGACAACCACGTGTTTGCCGGCCCGCGCCGCCGCCACGGCCGGTTCCAGATGGGCTCCGCTGGGAGTGCAGATCGTGACCACGTCGACCTCGGGGTCGGCCAGCATCTTCTTGAGATCGTGGTAACCACGAATCCCTTCGGCGGCCGCTAGTCGATCGGCGGAGGCGGGAAAGGTATCGAAGCAGGCCACGAGTTTGGCGCCACGAACTTCTTCAATAGCGCGGGCATGAAAATTCGAGATCATGCCGCATCCGACAATTCCAAAACCAACGGCCATCGTGGTTCACCTCTTTACGCTACGAGTGTTTTCTTGAATGGGTTGAAGTGGAGAGTCGAGATTATAGGAGCCGGATGCGAGACGGAACAGATCCCCGAGGAGCGATCGCGGCTCGGTCTGCCATCATACTGAGTTCGCCATGCCGATACGGGCAGCCCGCGGATTCGCAACTACAAACCGAGAGAGAACCAGAGGACGCCCATGCTAAACCCATTGAGGGCCATGTGCATCAAGATACAGGGGACGACGCGGTGGGTTCGCTGGTAGACGTACCCAATGACGAGCGCAAAGAAGAACAGCGCCACGGGAGCGAGACCTTGTCCGTAGTGAACAAGCGAGAAGACGATCGAGCTAACCACAATTGGCGGCCAAGATACTCTCTCCTGTATTCCCTCGGTCGATGATTCAGAAGTGATCGCCTCGGCCGATTCTTGTCGGAAGTCGCCAAATGTGCTCGTTAGCTGGCCATCAGGTGCTGCGTAGGGATTTTCAGCAGGTTCTGACAGCGGCACATTTACGGGTCGAGGAAATTCCTCGCCTGGCGAGACGGGGGATGCCGGTGGATCCACTGACAGCGGACCTAGGGCTCCTCTGAATTTTCCCTCCAGCCAGCCCTGCAAGACGACTCGAAAGAGAAACTCTTCGACGATTGGAGCCACGAGCACGGCACTGGCTGCGGCTAACAAGAAAAGGTGCCGGCCGCCATCCTGCTCGACCCATTCGATGATCGGATGCTGAGTATCGTCAAGTGTCGAGAGCAACCACATCAAGCCGTAGAGAAAAGGAGCGATCGCTGCAAACGCCCCCAGGCCAATAGAAATATCTACCAGCCCATCGGCCGGTTCCAGCCCGAGTTCATCTCTCGTGGGACGCAACAGCAACACGAACCCGAGCGCCCCTAGCACGAAGCCTGCAACCTCGGAGCAAAAGAACACCTGCATGCCTTCAATGTTATCCAGCTTCGGAGTCTCATTCAGATCGAACAGATGCAGTAAGACCTCGACAGACATGGCCAGCGCGCCGATGAACAGGGCGAACGCCGCCAGTAGGTGCCACCCGCTCCAGGAAACGGGTTTTCTTGGCATATAGGCCAGAATCGGCTCTCGCCTGCGCAAGCGGCTAACAATCAGAACCCACACACCCAGGCTCGATACCAGTAGCAGGCCGAACATCAGCACCACGGAAGTGGGAATCAGCTCATTCGTGACCGGGTCGTTGACCATGAAGTTGTCTGTCCTGAGCCGGAATTGGTGATGAGTGCGCGTCGCTAGGAGCCATCGGCCAGGCGCGGCATGGCACGTCGCCGATCAATTATGAGTCGCCTGGCGGCGTTCGCATCAGCTTGGTCGCCGCGATAACATACTCTCCGCCCGAGTAAATCGTGATCGCCACGGCGCCCCAAATCAGGTACAAGGCGACTGTATCGAGCCAGAGCGGATGCCAGATCGTCTCCGGCTCCGCGGAAAGGGTCAACAGGCTAGCCGCGGCCGCCGCACACTGCAGCACCATCTTCAGCTTGCCCGACATACTGGCCGAAAAATCGGTGCCCCGCTGTTCAAAAAAACCTCGCAGGGCCGTGACTAACAACTCACGGGCAACAATCACCACGGCCATCCAGGCGTCCACTTGCGACCGCCCGTCGGCCACCAACGAAATGAAAACGCCACAGATAATCACTTTGTCGACAAAAGGATCGAAGATGCGGCCGAAGACCGTAACTTGGCCGTAACGGCGAGCCCAGAAGCCGTCCAACCAATCGGTTCCCGCGGCAACGACAAACAGAATCGTCGAAACCATGTAGAGCGTTCGCGCGAGATCGGCACCCTCGGCCGAGCCGACCAGACTCTGCGCCATTCCCATCAGAACAAACAGCACGATCGCCAGCAGGAGCCGACTGGCCGTCAGTACGTTGGGAACATTGAAGGTCGCGTTGGACATAAGATTGCCTCGATTCGTCCTCTCCTTAGGCCACGTGGGACTGCCCGGCCAAGCTTCATTTACCTGTCGCCACGGCTACCAGATCGTAGTCTTGATAACCGACCACCTCGCACTGCGCAATTTTTCCGGGCGAGAGGTTATCGCCGGTAACGTAAACCAGGCCGTCGACATCCGGAGCGTCGGCAAAACTTCGTCCAACCCAGGCTCCATCCGACTCCGAAACAGCGGCATCGATAATCACATCGACCTGACGGCCGACCTGTCCCTCGTTCCAATCGAAGGCGAGCTCTTGCTGCACCGCCATCAGCTGCTCGCGACGCTGCTCCTTGAGATCTTCGGGCAAGTGATCGGGAAGCTTGGCGGCGGGAGTATCCTCTTCCAACGAGTAGGTAAAGACGCCCAGTCTCTCAAATCTCTGCTGCCGCACGAACTCGACCAGCTCCGCATGTTGTTCGTCCGACTCGCCGGGAAAACCGCTGATGAAGGTCGTTCGCATGACGAGATTGTCAATCTGCTCGCGGAGCTTGGCGATGAGTTCTTCGGTCTCCGCGCGACTCACCCGACGTTGCATACGCCGGAGCATGGTGTCGTTGATGTGCTGCAGCGGCATATCGAGGTACGGCACAATCTTCTCGCTCTGGGCGATGGCCTCGATCAGGCGATCCTCAAAGTACATCGGGTAGAGGTACATCAGACGAATCCATTCGATTCCATCGACCGCTTCCAACTGAGCCAGTAATTCCGTCAACCGTGGCTCGCCATAAAGATCCTTGCCGTAGTAGGTCGTATCTTGTGCCACGATGACCAGCTCACGAACGCCGTCGGCGGCGAGCTGACGTGTTTCGTCGACGACATCCTCGATCGGCTTGGTGGCATGTTTGCCCCGCATCTTGGGAATGGCGCAAAAGGTGCAGAGCCGATCGCAGCCTTCGGAAATCTTCAGATAGGCAAAGTGACGGGGCGTGATCCGGAATCGCCCCCGATCGTCGAGCGGACGAACCGGAGCCGGTCGAAAGACGCTCCGCTGTTCATCCAAGTGGCCAATCAAACGATCGGCCGCCCGAGTGACGTCGTCTCGACTGAAGACACCGACGATCTGATCGATCTCGGGACAGCGCTCCAATAGCGCCTCTTTTTCACGCTCCGCCAGACAGCCCGAAACAATCACACCCCGCAGCTTTCCCTGTCGCTTGAGATCGAGCATTTCCTCGATTGCACCGTACGACTCATCGCGAGCTTGCTCGATGAAGCCACACGTATTGACCACCGCGAAGTCCGACCCGGCCGGATCCTGAACGAGCTGATAGCCATCGATCTGCAACAAACCCAGCATTCGTTCGCTATCGACCAGGTTCTTCGGACAGCCGAGACTTACGAAGGAGTAAGTCCCTTTACTGCTCGACGGTTGTTTTTCATCGGTCAAAGCGGAAGGCAAGGCTCAGGTCCTGAAGATCGTGGCTGAAAGCAAATAGGCAATTAACGGGCCTCCGTATCCTAATGCAAAACCGCTTGACGCACGAGGCCGCGCCAGGAACGACAAGAGTCGACCGGCCATCACGACATGTCGATCTCTGGGAATAGATCGTGATGGGCAAGCCATGAAACGAACCGCGACCGGCAATTGCCACCGAGGGTAACATAGTGTACACTTGGATATTATTTGTCGAATCTCCCCGCAAGCAGATCGGGGCCGAGCAGGCAGCGGTCAACCACTTCACGATGAGTAACAGAACGTGAGCTGCTACAAGTTACCTACCGAAGTAACGCGTGCCATTGATCGTGTGGTGACGGAAGTTCTCGAGCAGGCGGGGATCGGCGGATCCCCGGTCGACGCCGTCTGTGTGGCGAAATCGCTGGACATGGAGGTCGCCTGGGATGATGGACTCCACGGCAGGGCCCGCATCGTCCGACTCCACCAGCCTCGCTCCGCGCCGAGCCGATCGGCCATCCTGCTGAAGCCAGAGCCACGCCGCGAACGGCGTCAGTGGGCCGTGGCGCATGAAATCGGGGAAGCGGTCGCCTTTCGAATATTCGAGCACCTAGAGACATCTCCTGGCGACGTCGGGGATACCGCCCGTGAACAAATCGCCAACCTCTTTGCCAGCCGGTTGCTGCTCCCCAGCGATTGTTATCTGGCGAAAGCCGAGGCGTGCGACTGGGATCTCGTCGAGTTGAAGAGAGAATTCAGCACCGCCAGCCACGAGATTGTCGCCCGGCGGATGCTCGACTTTGAACCGCCCGTGATTGTGACCATCTTTGATCAGGACGAGATTCACTTTCGGGGCACCAACAGCTGGACCTTCGCACCTCCGCTGATGCCGATGGAGCGGGCCTGCCAACGAGATATCCACTCCAGTGGTCAGGCGCGCTGCGCGAGGAACGAGCATCTGACGGTACAGGGCTGGCCTGTGCGAGAAGATTCGTGGCGGAGGGAAATCCTGCGTCTACAACCGCGGGATGCTGAGGGCGACTTTGCCCTTTGAGAGTCGGTGACTTGAGAGAAGGGCCTCAGAGACACGGGCGGCTCACACGACAGAGGCCTTCGACGAAGGTGCGACGAATTCGCCAGGGGTCGAGAGGCGGTCCAACTCGAACAGCAGATCCTCGACTCGCAGCGGCTTACTCAACACCGCCGCGGCACCTCGTCGCACCGCTTCCGTGACGTCGTCGATTCGCGGAAAATCGAGCAATACAACAATCGACGCCGCGGGAAATTGCTGTCGCACTTTTTCGATGGCCCTCAACTCGTCTGGCACGCCGTCCCAAACGACAACCTGGGGACGGATTGCCTGACGCGGCTTCCTCGGGTCGACCCACATTGCCGAATAGCCGCCGGCCGCGCAGGCTTCGACAAGATAGTCGCCAATATCGAAACTCCGGCTACAGACGGCAATGAGCCCTTGGCGTTCCGGCCAGTCGACCTCGGCCAGCTGCATTAGTCGTTCGTCGTCGCCCACTGTGTCGGGCAATCCCCACCAGCGCAAATCACCTCCGGTCCCTTGAAGAAAGTCCCGCGACCAGCGGGCCAGCCATTGATGCCAATAGGTCCGAATCATTCCAGGCCAGGGCTGACCGGTCCTCCGCTCCCCTTCGCACCAGGAACCGAGCAGACCGAGAAATCGCGCCAGGGGAGCTGCTCTGCGGAGCGCTTCCAGATCGGAATCGCCAAACAGGCCGGGCCTGTCCTGCGCCAGCACCACGGCTTCGGGCGCGAAGGAGCCCAAGTCAACGAGGTTCATCGCCTCCGTCAGATTGGCAACCTCGGACAGGTCGGTCTCGCGGCGAAGAAACTCGGCAACCGGACGGAACTCTTGAGCCGCCGTATCCCCGATCAACAATGTTCGCATTCGCTGAGTCGTCGTCATATGGAATCGCTAAAATGATTGCTTTCGAGCACGGACCTATTCAGGAAACGGCCCTGTTTCAGGAACTGATCAATCGCCCAGACCGGCCTCACGTTCGACAATCAATTGGTGGGTAGCCACCGCGTCCGTGGCAGCTCGAAGCTCCGTCAAGAACTCTCCATCGCCAATCAGCCGACTCAAGCGAGCCAACGTTCGCAGGTGCTGCGCGTCGTCGGTAGAACAAATAAGAAAGTAGATGTCGGTCAACGAATCGCGACCGCCGCCAAAGGGAATTCCCTGGACGGTGCGACCAAACGCCAGGATCGGTTCGCCGAGAATACCACCGAGCGGGCGACGAGGGTGAAGCAGTGCGACGCCGCCGGGCATGGCGGTAGGATGCATCTTTTCGCGAGTACGCACCGCATCGGCCATCTTGGCCGGATCCCACAACAATCCGGTCGCCGCCGCCAGGTCGACCATCGCCGTGATGGCGCGATCCTTCGTCTTGGCCGCCAACGGCACGGCCATCGCCTCCATCGACAACAATTCAGAAACCGATTGCGGTGCCTCGGGCGTTGCTGTTTCGCGTTGCAACGCGTCCTCCATTTCGACCAGTTCCGATTCGGTAAGCGAGCCCATCCGCTCTTCCATCCAGTGATGAATTTCCGCGCGCGAAAATCGCCAGGCTCCGCCGATCTTGCGACCTGGCAACTTGTCGCGCTCTGCTAGCTTCTCGACCTGCTGGGGCGATAGCTGGAGATACTTTGCTAGCTGCGGGATATCAAAATCGGCTTCGACCATGTGTCGATCTTTCCGAAAACTTGATCCGCTGTCCAGGCCGGCTGCAAAACAGTACATTTTTCGAGCGATTTTGAGCCCCGCGGGTTCGGTGAGGGGCATGGCCGCGGCCGACGTCTCGTCCGGTACCTGAAAAACGCCACAAAACAACCTTGACTCGGGGCGGAAATTCCACAAACATGCCGCCGACATTCGCGTCGCCCGCACAGATCTGTGGCATGGATGCTATTGGATGCAGGGCCGACGGCACGCGGCAGGGAGGCCAGTGCAGATGTTAGACAGCCTGCAAAAAATTCGCGGAGTCGATCTCAAACGACTGATCCCCAGTGTCCGACTCTTCGGTGCGGACCAATTGGGAATCACGTCGTGCTGTAGTGATTCACGTGTTTGTCAGCCCGGTGATTTGTTTGTCGCCATATCGGGTACACGCACCGACGGACACGACCACGTCGCCGAAGCCATCGAGCGTGGCGCGGTGGCGGTTCTCGCGGAACGCTATCTGCCCGTCGCCGATATTCCCTTGGCGGTTGTTTCCGATACGCGTCGCGCCTATGGTCGCATTTGCCAAGCGCTGGTCGGGAATCCGAGTCAGCGACTGAAAGTCATTGGCGTGACCGGCACCAACGGCAAGACGACAACCAGTTGTCTGCTGGCGGCCGTGCTGGAAGCGGCTGGCAAACCGACCGCGATTCTCGGAACATTCGGCTACTACGATGGCGTCTCGACGGCGCCACCCACCCTGACCACCCCTGCGGCACCTACGCTGGCCGATACGCTGGCTCGCGCCGTAGCCAACGGTTGCAGCCATGCGGTTGTCGAAATATCGAGCCACGCCCTGGCTCAGTGTCGTACTGAGGGCATCGAACTGGATGTCGCTTGTGTGACCTGTGTGAAACGCGATCATCTCGATTTCCACAACACGCTGGAAAACTACCACGCCGCGAAGGCCCGCATCTTCGACCACCTGGGTGGCGACGGATTCGCGGTGCTCAACATCGACGACGCGGTCTGCAACGACTATCTACAGACCATCAACTGCCCGGTGCTGACCGTTGGCCTACAAGGCGCTGCCGAAGTGACGGCCACGGTGATCGAACGATTGCCGAGTGAGCAGACCTTCCTGCTGACCGCCGGCTCCGATACCGTGCCGGTGCGAACCCATATCATCGGCGATCAACACGTCTACAATTGCCTCACCGCCACGGCCATCGGACTCGGCTATGGGATCGATCTGCCGACCATCGTTCGAGGTCTGGAAACGGTTCGAGAAGTGCCGGGTCGTTTGCAGCGGATTGAGTGCGGACAGCCCTTTAGTGTGTTCGTCGACTACGCTCACACGCCAGACGCCTTGAAGACCAGCCTGGCAACGCTGCGCGAGGTCACTCCCGGTCGAATTTTCTGTGTCTTTGGAGCCGGAGGCGATCGAGATCGCGAGAAGCGTCCGCTGATGGGGCGGGCCGTCGAACAAGGCGCCGATGTGGCGATCATCACCGACGACAACCCTCGCGGCGAGAATCCGGATGAGATCGTCCGTCAGATTCTGGACGGATTCACCGACTTTGAGAATTTCGAAATCGTTCAAGATCGCGGCAAAGCCATTCAATGGGCGCTGGCCAGTGCCGAACCAGGTGACTGCGTCCTGATCGCCGGTAAAGGGCACGAAGCGTATCAGCTGATCGGAGATCAACGTTACCACTTCGATGATCGTGAAGTGGCCCGCGCGTGGCTCAAACAATCGGTCCATGCCAGCTTCCATCCGACCATCCGACGGAGGGCCGCTTGATGGATATCTGTCTCGGACAGTTGCAGGAAGTCGTCGGCGGGAAGTTACACGCGGGTTCGATGCCCCCTCGCGATCAGGAACTGGTGTCGATCAATCGTATCGTGACGGATAGTCGTCGCGTCGAACAAGGCGATCTGTTCCTGGGCCTTAACGGACCCAACCACGACGGCGCGAACTTTGCCGACGAGGCCTTTGCCCGAGGCGCGGTGGGCGTGCTGGTCTCCGAACGCTCGATCGAACCGTGGGCGGGCGGGTTTACGCTACAGGTGCCAGACACAACGCTGGCTCTTTGGCAGCTGGCCGCTTGGCACCGAAATCGCTTCACCGGACAAGTCATCGGAATCACGGGCAGTGTCGGTAAGACGACAACACGCGAAATGATCTCCGCGGCGCTTGGCACGACAGGAGAAGTCACGGCCAGCCCCGAGAATTTCAACAATCACATCGGTGTCCCGCTCAGCCTGCTGCAAGTCGGGACGACGGACGACTTTGCCGTCATGGAACTAGGAGCGAGCGCCCGCGGTGAAATAGACGGTTTGGCCCGACTGGCCGATCCCGATATTGGAATCATCACCTGTGTCGCCGACGCCCATCTCGGGTCGTTTGGTGGCCGGGAGCAGATCTTCAAAGCGAAGACCGAGCTGCTGGCGGCGCTCTCCAGTGAGGATTATCTGGCCGTCAGTGGTGACGATGCCCGATTGCGACGCGCCGCCCAACGCAGCCCCGCCCAAACATTGACCTTCGGCCGATCGGCTCAGTGCGACGTATTCGCCTCTGAAGTCGCCGTCGATAGTGGCAACCTGAGCTTCACCGTCGATAGCACTCGGTTTCGCGTCCCGGTATGGGGTCGACATCACCTCGGCGCCGCCCTGGCCGCGATCGCGGTCGGTCGCATTTACGGCTTGGGAGACGAGATTGTCGCCGACGCCTTGGCCGATTTTCGCCCGGCCCCGATGCGCTGCGAAGTGGTGCAGATTGGCGACATCACGGTCATCAACGACGCCTACAACTCGAGTCCCACCGCCATGCGAGCGGCTTTGCAACTCATGAGCGACTTGGAAACAAGTGGCCGACGTGTCGTCATCTGTGGTGACATGATGGAGTTGGGCCAGCACAGTGCCGATCTGCACAACCAACTTGGCCGAGAAATCGTCACCAAGTCGGGAAGCGATCTGCTGGTCTGCTGCGGGCAATTCGCTGGCCAGGTTGCCGACGGAGCCCTGCTGGCTGGCATGCCCGAGAAGAGCGTCCACTCGTACGACGATCCGCTGCAGGCGGCTTCCCAACTGGTCGAATTGATCCAGCCCTCCGATGTCCTCCTGCTCAAAGGGTCCCGCGCGCTCGGGATGGAGCGGATCCTCGATGCCCTGGTCGACGCCACGCCCGGTGGTCGTCCTAGCGTCGCCGCGTAGATCGCAGGTCAACAAATCAGAGATCGCAAGTTACGAGAAATACCAGACAACGAACCAGAAATGAATTCCATCGTTAGCGTGAATGGTTGCGGGGCCGGAAGCGCTACCCTCCCTCCTGGGTTGGAGCAACGGGATTTTCAAATATAGCGGTTACTGGGTCAACCGCTTTGAGAATCGCTTCACGATGGAATTCAAGACTGAGCGCCGGGGCGACCGTCAGGTCGTCCCGGTTGCTCAGGGATACACGGGGCACTTGTTAAACAAATCCGCGGCGTTCCGCCGCTCCCCGCCCCGCACGGCGTCGGCGACGTGCTACGACACGCTTGCCATGCACAGCGACCACCTCAATCGAGAAGGTTGTCCTGCGACAGTTGACGGACCTCAAGACGACTCACCAGGAAGTGGTCGACCTGTTCCAGACTGGTAGGGTCCTCTGTCGGGCAGCCAGACGAATACCAGCCACGATTGCAATTTATGCTCACGTTTCTGCTCCAATACTATTCCGCGCCGACTCAGCAGGCCGCGACAGGCGTTCCTCTGCAGATGATCACGTTGCGGTCGGCGCTGGCCGCGCTGATCGCGTTTCTGCTGGCGTTATGGCTCGGGCCACGATTGATCCGCTGGCTGCGCACTCGGTTTCAAGAGCCGCTCGAGTCACGCTCGTCCGTGCTCCGGGAACTTCACAAGCACAAGCAGGCTACTCCGACCATGGGCGGGCTGTTTGTGATGCTCGCCATCGCCAGTGGGATCGTCCTGTTCGGCGACCTGCGTAACCCGTTCCTGCTACTTTGCCTGGCGCTGTTGACGGCGCTCTCGGCCCTGGGGGCTTACGACGACCTGGTCAAACTGCGGCGGGGGGACGGCCTACGGGCTCGTACCAAGCTCGCCATTCAGATTCTGATTGCGCTGGCTATCGCGGTGTCGGTCTACTCGATTCATCGTCAGGAACCTCGTGGCCTGGAACTGGTCATTCCGTTGACCGGCATCTCGATTCAACTTGGCATGTGGTTCGTTCCGCTGGCCGTTTTGGTGTTGGTCGGCAGTTCCAACGCCGTGAACCTCACGGATGGTCTCGACGGCCTGGCCTCCGGTTGCCTAATCTTCGCTTTCGGGGCCATTGGTGCCTTGGTCTACGCCGCGGGGCATAGCGGGATCGCCGAGTACTTGGGCGTGATCCCCATTCAGCATGCTGGTGAGTTAACGATTTTGGTCGGTGCCACCACCGGCGCTCTGCTCGGTTTTTTGTGGTTCAATTGCCAACCCGCGCAGGTCTTTCTGGGAGACACCGGCTCCTTGCCGCTGGGAGGGCTGCTCGGCTTCGTGGCGATTGTCTCACGCCAGGAACTCCTACTGCTGGTCATCGGCGGCGTGTTCGTCGTCGAAGCATTGAGTGTGATTGTCCAAGTCGGTTTTTTCAAGCTCCGCGGACGTCGCATCTTTCTTTGTGCTCCTTTGCATCATCATTTTCAATTCCGGGGCTGGCCGGAAAGCAAGGTGGTTACACGGTTCTGGATCGCGTCTGTCTTATGCGCGGTCGTGGGCTTGTTGGGGGCGCGCCTCACCAGCGGCGTGCCCGGCCCATCAACGGACCGGGCGGCGATAGTCGATCACGCTGCCGCCGAAGATCACCTGGCAAATCATACCAGGGACCACCGGTTACCCCGGTAAGAAGTCCTGCTAGCGGAGAGCTTCCGGCGGCTCAGGGTGCCAACATCACGTTCCTTTCTTCGATTCACGTTTCCATTATGAGCGACCAACCAATTCACATTCTGTTTTCCGGCGGCGTCACAGGCGGTCACTTGTTCCCGGGGCTGGCAGTCGCCGAACAAATCAAAGCCCAGTATCCGAGCGCGCGAATCACCTTCGCCGGCGCGGGGCGGCCGCTTGACCGACAACAAGTCTTTCAAGCGGGATACGATTATCTCGGTGTCCCTTGCCATGCCACACCACGTCGCCTCCGCGATATCGGTCGCTTCTTAAGTGACAACCACAAAGGGATTCAAAAGGCGATCGGGTTCATCAAGGAGAGTCACGTCTCGGCGGTCATCGGCTTAGGCGGTTACGCCAGTGCACCGACGGCGCGGGCTGCCGCCCGCTGCGATATCCCGCTTGTTCTGCTTGAGCAGAATTTCTATCCCGGGAGAGCCAACCGCTGGTTGTCGCGGTCGGCCGATATGATCCTGACAGCGTTTTCCGAAACGCGAAGAAACCTTCGTGCACGCTGCCCTATCCATCCGGTGGGCAATCCCGTTCGTGGCCATTTCTTGCAGCGGATTGCCAGCAAGTCCGAAGCGTCCAGCAAGAAGCGACTGCTCATTTTGGGCGGCAGCAACGGAGCGGGCGAACTCAATCTACAAGTCCCCAAGGCGCTCTACCGCTGTCGAGCAGAACTCGCCGACTGGGAAGTCACGCATCAGTCGGGTACGAATCATCAAGACGAGACCCAGCAGCTCTACGAGAAGCTCGACCTGCCTGTGCAGGTTATTCCATTTCTGGAGGACATGGCAAGCGTTCTGACGCGCTGCGATCTGGCAATCAGTCGCGCCGGAGGGACCACGCTATCGGAGTTGGCGGTTTCGCGTGTGCCCGTCATTCTCTGTCCGCTGCCGGGGGCCACCGACGATCACCAAACCCACAACGCCAACCACTTCGCCGCTCGTGGCGCGGCGATCGTGGCCAAGACAAGCGGATCGCAAGATCGGCTCGACAACACCGTGGCGGACTGCCTGCAACCTCTGTTGACCGACGAGGCAAGGCGTCAGTCGCTCTCCACGGCGATCGGCACTCTCGCTCGCCCCGACGCCGCGACACGGGCCGCCACGTTAATCCTTAACATGCTTCGCCCGACCGCGGTGATCCCACCGCCCATGGGTCTGTCAACTCATCGAGCCACCGAGTCGCGCACTTAACGCGGTCAGAATCGACTCGTAGCTCGATCCGTGGGCGCTAAGTTCAAAGCTGCGTTCGGTGGCATTCTCAATCTGGATCACAATATCCATTCTCTCGCTCGGCAGACAGTTCTCGACGCGTTCCGCCCACTCGATCAATGTGATTCCGTCCGACTCGAAATATTCGTCGGGACCGAGCTCCAGAAACTCATCATCATCCTGGATGCGGTAAACGTCAAAGTGATAGATCGGCGTCTTGGTCGGGTACTCGTGGATGACGACGAACGTGGGGCTCACAACGTCCTGACGATCCGCGCCCAAGCCTGCGGCCAAGGACTGTACGAGCCGCGTCTTGCCCGCCCCCAGCGGCCCGTTCAATGCCACCACACTTCCGGCCGATAAGACATCGGCCAGCGCCAAGCCGAGCTTTGCCGTGGCCGCCTCATCCGCGGCTCGGTAAGTCCACTTTGTCATGTCTTGACAATCCTTGTTCTCTGATTTCATCGCCTCGATTCTCGTCTTTCGTCCCCGCTAGTTACATCGTCCCTCTCGTTCAACAAATCCGATCGCCCGACGGCTCAGGCATCATTCGTCCCGCTGTCGACGAATTCAACCATGCAGGAAACCTCTCGGTGACAGCGCAGCACGACCGGCGGCGGTCGTTTGCCACAGCCCCGGCTCATCGACAAACTCCCCGATGCGCGTCAGTGGAACGTCAAGCGGCTGGTCGCTCAGAATTCGCTCCGCCTCTGCCGGGGGAACCGCCAGAATCAGCTCGAAATCTTCTCCGTCCGATAGCGCGTGGTCGAGTGCCGACCGACCGTCGGCTGACTGTTGAGTCAGCTGTTCCGCCTGCGGGGAGATCGGCACAGCCTGCAAATCGATCAAGGCTCCGCAGCCGCTCTCCTCGCAGAGACGATGGGTATCGAGCAGCAAACCGTCGCTGCAATCGAGACCGGCGTGAAGCTGGTACGCGCCATGAAGATAGAGCGACTCATTGACGCGAGGCTCAAACTGCAGGTGACGTCCTAATATGCTGCCACCGAAAGTCCCCGTGACCAGGAGTTGATCGCCGGGCAGGACCCCTCTGCGAAGTAGCGGCCCGCGATCGGTGGTTTGCCCCAACAGTGTCATGCTGATCACCAGCGACTCCGCCCAGCTGTTCGTATCTCCCCCGGCGATCGCCACCTCGTACCGCTCGGCCAAAGGCAGGAAACCTTCGTAGATCTGTTTGGCCAGTTCCAGCCCGCCGGAATGTGGCAGGGCTATCGACACAAACGCGGCGGTCGGTCGCGCCGCCATGGCCGCTAAGTCACTGAGATTAACGGCCAGCGCCTTGTAGCCTATCTGCCGTGGATCGTGCTTACCGAGTTCAAAGTGGACCTGATCGGTCAATAGATCGGTGGTGACCACGATTCGCGAACTCGAGGCCGCGCCGGCACGCAGCACCGCGGCATCGTCGCCCAGACCGACCTCCACCCCGGGAGAGGTCGGGAGTCGTTCGCGAAGCCATTTGATCCACTCCGATTCCATGATTCCGCTTACTTGCTGCTGACCGTGTTTCGAATGTGCTTGCGGGCGACCGTATGTGTGGTCGTCGCGGCTGTACCAACCCCTTCAACATATCGCCCCTTCGCAATGTTTCGCCAGGGTCGAGAAGATCCATGCCGGATCGCACCGCTCGCGATACCCTGGCCCAACTAGCGGCCTAATTGTCAATCGGCGTCCACCTCGCCACAATGGATGGTGCTCGTGCCCACCTAGGATGACCAGGGCGCGATTCTCCTGTTGGGCGAAGATCGATGACACTGAAGGTGCTGGCGACCGGCGACATCCACATGGGACGGACTCCGTCGGTCAGGGATAATCCAGAATTGGCTGAGCGGGCCTCCGCGATTCACATGTGGGAGGCGATTGTCGAGAAGGCGATCGATATGAAGGTCGACGCCGTCCTGCTCAGCGGCGACATCGTCAACGAAAAGAACCGACTCTACGAAGCGACAGGTCCTCTGGAGCGAGGAATCAATAAGCTCGCGGATCAAGACATCCATAGCTATGCCGTGGCGGGAAATCACGACTGGGATGTATTTCCGCGGATCGTCAAGAATCTCGGCAGCAGCCATTTCCATCTGTTGGGTGAAGGTGGGACCTGGGGGGAAGCCTATCTAGAACGAGAAGGTCAACGATTGCTGCGACTCGTCGGGTGGTCCTTCCCGGCCCGACATGTGCGACAGAATCCGCTCGAAGGGTTTCGACTCGCGGAATCCGATGTGCCGACAATCGGGCTGCTGCACGCCGACTTGGTTACCAAGGAGAGCGCCAGCGACTACGCCCCGGTTTCCCTGTCCGAACTCCAACATCAAAATCTCGCCCTGTGGGTGCTGGGACATATTCACAAACCACAACACTGGAACTCGCACGCGGGCGCCCAGGTCCTATACCCAGGTTCGCCGCAAGCGCTGAGCCCCAGCGAGCCGGGCATTCATGGCCCCTGGATGATTACGCTTGAAGGGTCGCACTCGGTCACTTGTCAGAAATTGCCGATGTCGCGGATCCGTTACGAGCAACGGGAGGTCGATCTCACTGAAGTCAGCACGGAAGACGATTTAAGGAAAGCGATTTTCGACGCGCAGGACGCCGAGTGGGAAGGACGCTTGGAGGGTGAAGCGACCGAACTCCTGTCGCTGCGGCTGACCTTTGTCGGCGCGACGCCCCTCTGTGGAGAGATCGACGCACTGACCGACAATCTCGATAAACTAGAGCGTCCCGTTGACGATGGAGTTCTGGCCGTCATCGACAAGGTCGCCAATCTGACGCAGCCCGCAATCGACTTGAAAGAGTTGGCCACGCAGCGAGACCCGGCAGGCGAACTGGCGCGAACCCTGCTGGCCCTGGAAAGCGGCGAAGAAGACGAAACCGTCAGCAAACTCCTCGACGCCGCGACGGCGCGCCTGCAAAAAGTTCACCGGGCGGGTGCCTTTTCCGCGATCTTCGATCGTGAGCAGATCCCCGATCGTGAAGCGGCCCGTGAGCTGCTCATTCAACAAAGCCGACAGTTTATCGAGGCGCTGCGGGCACAGAAGTACGTGCGAGAGGAGGCGCCCGCATGAGTCGATCGATATGTTTTACACGACTCGCCGTGCGGGTGATGCCCGGTTATCCGCGGGGAGGCCTGGACATCGATGAACTGGCACCCGGCATCAATGTCATCTATGGCCCCAATGCCGCGGGCAAGACGACACTCGCTCGGGCCATGCAGAGGTTACTGCAACCCGCCGGTGGACAAGACAAGAAGGCCTGGGTGATCGGCGACTTGGTAATCGGGGATCAAGAGTATGAACTTGAGTACCAGCTCGGACATGTCACCTGCCGTAGCGGTGGCGACGAAGGTCCGGTTCCTGCTTTGGCTCCTCCGGCGGTCGGCCAACGTTATATGCTGGCGCTTCACGATCTCGTTCAAAAGGCGGACGAGCGAGAGATTGTCCAACAGATTCAGCAGGAAGCAGCCGGCGGTTATGACATCGCGGCGGCTGCCGAGAAACTCGGCTTTCTCCGGAGCGAGCCAGCCCGGGCTAGCATCAAGGAATGCAAGGAGCTCGACGAAAGCCGAAAGAAGACTCAACAGGCTGCCAAGAATCTCGAGGAGATAGAGCTCCAGGAACGAGATCTCGGCGAGCTGAGACAGCAGGCGCGCGCGGCGGAAGCAGCCCGTCAGCAGGAGGCCTGGATCGCCAAGGCGCTGGACGCGCTCGATAAGCGAGCCGCCCTGGTGCAGGCGGAACGAACCGCCGAAGTGTTTCACTCTTCGCTGGCAAAGATGAACGGGTCGGAATGGTCACGGCTTGCCAAGTTGAAACAGGACATCGATGAAATACGTGAGAGGTTGGTTGAGGACAATCAGAAGCTCCTGGAAGGAGAACGACAGGCCGCAAAGACCGGTCTGCCTGACGAAGGGGTTTCTCGCGATACGATCAACACCCTCCAACAGCGCTGCGAAACGTTACGCAACCTGACCACGGAGATCGATCGCCTTGGTAACGAGCTAGCCCGAGCGGAAGCAGAGCAACAAGATTTCCTGCGACGGCTGGGCGAAGCTGTGACCGTCGAGAACTTGGCACAGCTCGATCTCACCACCCTGGACGAGTTATCCGCGTTCGTTCGTGATGCGGAAGCGCATCGCACGCGACACCAGGCCGCAGAAGAAGCGAGTCGCTGGCTGAGTACCGGCGACGCCGAAGGCAGCTCCGTTGACGACCTGCGTGATGGCATGCAACTGCTCCAGCGTTGGCTCGCGGCTCCTCGTGCGACTGCCACGGGTAGCAACACGAAACGAGAGTGGCTCATCGCGGCAGGCATCACGGCTCTGCTATCCGTCGCGATGGCCTTCGTTCATCTGTCCTGGTTGACGCTGCTGGTGCCCGCCGCCGGCATGCTCGCCTGGGCGTTTCGCTCCCGGCAGGACAATTCGGCCAGTATTGTCGCGGAACTAGAGCGCGAGTGGAAAACCCTGGGGCTTGATTCTCCGGCGACCTGGAACCGAGACGAGGTTGAAACTCGGCTTCGGGAACTTCAACGGGAACACGGTGTCGCTCAACTCGCCGAGGAAAAACAACAACGCCGAGCCGATATCGAGGATCGTCGGCAAGCGCTGGAAGCGTCGCGAAGAGAGCTTGACCTCAAACGAGCCGCCTGGATCCAGCGGCTCCAAATCGATATTGAGATAGACGACGTTTTACTGCACAGCCTGGCGGCCACGGTTCTTGACGCCCAGGATGCCGCCAGAAAAGCGACCGCGGCCCGGGCACAACTCGACGAGAAGCAGCAGAAACGCGATACGATTCTGCGAACGGTTCGTGCGGAGTTGGTCCCTTTCAGCGACATAAGCGACCCCGACACTTCCTCGGAAGAAAACGCTCTTGATGTCGATCGAGCTCGGGGGCTGGTCGCCGATCTCGAACAGCGACAGCGAGACCACCAGCAAGGAATTGAACAACAGGGGCGAGCTCGATCCACCATCGATGATTACAAGAAGAAACTCGGCAGCTTGACCGAGGAAAAGCAGCAGCTCTTCATCGACCTGGGACTTAAAGAGGGCGACGAACTCACGCTGCAGGGGTGGTGTGATGTGTTCCAAGACTACCAGGGCGCCCGTAAGGCGTTGATGCTGGCAAAGCGGGACGCGGATAACGCGAAGTCGGACCTTGGGGAAGAAGTCGCGTTGCTCGAACAGACCCGAGAACAGCTTGAAGCCGAACAAGAAGGATGTCGCCAGAAAGCTCTCGGTCTGGAGGATCTCAACCAACGGATCGGAGATATTACCGGGCGGGTCGATCGAGCCAAGCGGGATTCCGCGCTCGAACATGCCATGGCGAACGAAGAGCGCTGTCGACGAGAGTTGGAAGCAGCTCGCGACCGGGACGCCCACGACCTGGTAGGCAACGTGCTGTTCGACTTGCTTTCGACTCAACAGCTCGACGTGCAACAGCATGCCGTGCTCAAGCAGGCCAATAAACTCTTCGCTCGCATCACCCATGGCCGCTTTCGATTGAATATCAAAGCGGGAAACCCACCAGAATTTCGGGCTATCAACACCATGGAAGGCGGAAAGAAGCCGCTTCCGCTTGATGCGCTCTCCAGCGGCACGCGTCTGCAGTTGCTATTGGCGGTACGCGTGGCGTTCGTGCAGCAGCAGGAGCAGGGTCAGCAACTGCCACTCATTCTGGACGAGACGCTCGGAAACAGCGACGAGCAAAGGGCGCGAAACATCATCGAGGCGGCCCTCGAGATCGCCCGTGGCGGTCGACAGGTCTTTTACTTCACCGCCCAGCACGACGAACTGGCGAAATGGCGCCGTATTTTACAAGAGATGAACGTTCCCCACCGGGAGATCGATCTGGCCCGCCAGCTCCAGTTCAGTGAGACCGAGTTCGCGCCCGACGTGATTACCGTCGAGCCTCCTCCTTCGCAGCACATCCCGACCCCCGAAGGCGAGAGCTGGATGGAGTATGGGCGGCGTCTGAGTCTGGCCCCGATCGAACGGCGTGGGGACGTGGGCGGCCTCGATCTGTGGTATGTCGTGGATGACGTCGACACCTTGTATCGGCTGCTCTCCCACGACATCAACAAATGGGGTCAGCTGCGGAATCTCGTCGAGCTCGGCTCTGTCGAAGGGCTCCGCAACTCATCGCCCGTTTATCAGCGAGCCGCGGCAAATGCCCGACTGATGGAGCATCTCTTAAGACTCTGGCAGCAAGGCCGCGGCCAGCCTGTCGACTACATCGTGATCGAAGAGTCGCCAGCGGTTTCCGAGAGCTTTGTCGACGACATGGCCACCCTTGCCGCAACGTGCGATGGAGACGCCCGCCGACTGATCGAAACACTGCGTGACAACGGAATCTCCAGATTCGGAGCGAAGAAGATCGACAAACTTGAGGGATATCTCACCGAGCATGGCTACCTCGATCCACAACCGATTCGCAGCGAAGAGGAGATTCGCGAGGCGGTTGCAACACTCGTGTTCGACGACCGTGAGAGCGGACTGCTGAGCGATGAGCACTACAACTACTTGATTGCCGCCGTTATCCAAGGGGAATCGACGGTGGAGGAAACAGCCGAAGTGCCGTAGGGGCTCCAAGACCGGCTGCTGCGGAGATGACGAGCTCGAATCAAGCGATCACGTCGTGCACAACGGAACCGAGATCGTTGACCAGGCTCTGCTCGCGACCTCCGAAGGGATAGGTCACGCGTTCGTGATCGAGCCCTAACAGATGAAGCACCGTGGCGTGGAAGTCGTGCATCGAGACGGCGTTCTCAACCGGTTTGTATCCGAGTTCGTCGGTCTGGCCGTACGACAGGCCTTGCCTCACGCCTCCGCCGGCCATCCACATTGAGAAGCCATACGGATTGTGATCGCGGCCGTCACGATCCTGGGACGTCGGCGTGCGGCCAAATTCGCCTCCCCAGATGACGAGCGTGTCTTCAAGCAGACCCCGCTGTTTCAAGTCGGTGAGCAAGCCCGCGATCGGACGATCGGTTTCCAAACAGAGTTGTCGGTGCTGTTCTTCCAGCCCCGAGTGGTTGTCCCAGTTATTGTCCCAGCCGCCGTGATAGATCTGAATGAAGCGAACCCCTTTTTCGACCATGCGGCGGGCCATCAGCAGCTGGGTACCAAAAGGTCGACAGTCAGCCTGATCGATACCGTAGAGCCGCTCGGTGGCGGGCGTTTCTTGGGAAGTATCGACGATATCCGGTGCCGACATCTGCATTCGGTAGGCCGTCTCCAAGCTCTGAATTCGTGTCTGCAACTCCGCTTCGCCGGGATTCTTTTGCAGGTGCATGGCGTTGAGCCGCTGCAACAGGTCGAGCTGAGACTTCTGCGCTTGCTTCGAAATGTGTGTCGGTCGCTTCAGGTAGAGGATCGGATGATCCGTCGGACGAAACGGCACACCTTGATTCTCGCCAGGCAAGAAAGCGGCGTCCCACAGGTTGGCTCCCCCCTCGGGCGCACTGCGATGATCGTACATCACCACGAAACCCGGCAACTCGCGATTGGCACTGCCCAGCCCGTAGGTGACCCAGGCTCCGATGTTCGGGTAACCGGCACGCATCACGCCCGAGTTCACCATGTAACAGGCAGGCACGTGATTCTGTGCTTCGCTGCCGCAGGCGTTCAGAAAGGTTATATCGTCGACGTGGCGGGCAATATGCGGGTAGACTTCCGAGACCGTCGCACCCGACTCGCCATAGCGGCGAAACTTAAAGGGTGACCGCATGATCGGTCCCGGATGTGGGAACAAAGTATGGATCTGCCCGGGAAATTTTTTGCCGTCGTGCTTGGCCAGAGCCGGCTTGTGATCGAACAGATCAATCCCTGAGGGTCCGCCGTTCATGAACAACCAAATGACCGACTTCGCCTTAGCGGGATGATGGAGTCGCGAACGCGAGACAGCTTCGCCCGCCAACAGACGTTCATCTCCCAGGAGCGACGCTAGCGCAAGCATGCCACAGCCGCCGCCAGATCGGCTGAGAAACTCGCGTCGAGAGAGATTGATAGAGCTGGTCATGGTCTCGGCTGCAAACGATTTCAACGTATTGGCTGAATGGTAGCGATGAATGTTAGTTGAGGTAGAAGAACTCGTTCGACATCAACAACACCTGACACAGCTCGGCCAGTTTCTGCGCTTGTCGCCGCGGGTTCGTCTCGGTACTCAGGAATGTCAGGGTGGCGGTTCGTTCCTCTTCCGTAGGCAGTCGGCTCAACGTCAACAAGTAAAGTCGTTCAATCTGCTGTTGTCGTTCGCTGGCTTCGCTCTCAATTCGCCTGGCCAGCCTCCGCGATTGTTCGGTGACAAAACGTGCGTTCCACAGCGCGAGTGTCTGAGTCGGCACAGTCGTAGTCTTACGTTCGTGGCAGGAAAAACTGCCGTCCGGGGCATCAAACAGCCGCAACATCGGCACTGGCACCGTCCGTTTGAGCATCACGTAGATGCTGCGTCGCCAGAGCGCCGGCCGATCGGCTTCAAAGTCACAAGGCCAGGTCTCTTCCGCCTCTCTCTGGGTGTTGTAAACCGCTTCGCGGGGAATCACCGGTTGCACACCGGGGCCGTACCTATCTCGATTCAGGTCGCCCGCCACCTGGAGCATGGCATCCCGCATCATCTCGGCCGAAATCCGGCGCGGTGTTCGGCGAGACAACAGGCGGTTGTCCGGATCGCGATTCCGTTTCTCTAGTGTGCTGACAGTACTTTGCTGGTAGGTCGCGCTGGTGACGATCAATCGGTGAATGTGTTTCAGACTCCAATGGTTATCGACCAGTTCACCGGCCAACCACTCGAGCAGTTCCGGATGTGACGGTTGTTCTCCCTGGCTGCCAAAATCGCTGGAGCTGCGCACCAAGCCTTGGCCGAAATGATGCTGCCAGAGACGATTCACGATCACCCGGGCCAATAGTGGGCCGGCGCCCGACTCGACATCGGTCATCCAATGGGCCAGCGCGGAACGAGGCCCGGACGACAGTCCTGGCCGCTGGACGGCCGGTTTCTCATCTCGGGTAACGGATGCGAATCGAATGGCCACCGTTGTCTCAAGTTCCCAGGGGAGCCGGCCGAGGTGACTACCGAAGGCCTGGTCACTTTTCTCGGTTTCTTCCGCCATACGATGTGACCGGGACTGGTTGAGCCAGCGTCGCCAGGTGTCCTCTTCCCAATCAGGTTCTCCCGCCGTCACGGCGGAAAGAAAACCGGGGCCGACCTGATCCCCTCTTCGCTTGACATCTCCGCCCCCGAGAATGTGCGTTTTGGAAACGTTGCTGCCAGATAGCGTTAATCCCATCGATGGGGTCGGGGGCAGTTGGGCCTCCAACACGTCGAGTTCCGCCCGCAGTTGATCGAAGCGGGCCCGATCTTTGGGCAACGGCTCAATATCGTCATGCACCTGTTCGTCCATGATGAACAGGCACCTCTCGCATAGCGAGATCAGACGTTCCTGCCGCTCGTTGGTCGGATCGATCGGCTGGCGGAGCAGGTTTTTCTCTTCCTCGGTGAAGTGATCGAGTTCACTGATGTTGTCTTCTTTGATTCGCGCGATGCGCATCTGGCGAATCTCTTTGCGTCGCGTTTCAACAGGATCAAGCCATTTTCGATATTCGCGCCCTCCGTCGGGCGTTAAGAAGCTCCGCTTCCGACTCGTTTCCGCGAAGATGGCCACCAAACCGTAATACTCGGCCGTTGAGATCGGATCGTACATGTGATCGTGGCAACGAGCGCAGCCAACCGTGAGGCCCAGCATGGCACTGCTCATGGTCGAGACCATGTCGTCCAGTTCGTCGAACCGCTCCGACTCCTGCGGAATGAACGTATTGAGCGGGGCGGCGGTAAAAAAGCCAGTCGCGGCCACCGCCAACGGATTCTCCGCGGCTAGTTCATCGCCGGCGATTTGCCAGCGAATGAAGCGATCGAAGGGCAGATCGACGTTCATCGCCCAAATCACGAAGTCGCGATAAGGATAGGCATAAGGACGCAACTCGTCCTCTTCGTAGCCGTTGCTGTCGGCATAGCGAGCCAGATCCAACCAGACTCGAGCCCACCGCTCTCCAAAGGCGGGATCGTCCATCAGACGGGTCACGAGTTGATCGTAGGCTCGTTCACGCGACGGCTTACTGTCTGTCGTCAAAGAGCGAGATTCCGCGATATAAGCCTGTAACTCAGAGAGATCAGGTGGAAGGCCGATCAGATCAAACCAGACACGCCGCGCCAGAACTGCTGGCGCCGCTGGTGGATTCGGCGCGAGGCCCTCCGCTTCTAACTTCGCCAGTACAAATCGGTCGACGGGATTGCGAGCCCAAGTGTTGTTCGCTGGCTGGGGCGGCTCGATGCGCCGCAATCGCTCAAATGGTTGAAACTCGGCAGGCTGAGTCTCTTTGTACGACGAGACGTTCTCCTGACTCTCCTCGCTACCGGGCCGATGATCAATGAATTGCAGATCCGATCGCGGTGAGCGCTGCGCAAGATCGAGCTGGGGTTCCGCCTCGAGAGCCAATGTGGCCGTTTCGATGACAGCAGCCCATTGGATTCTCTCCTCGCGAGCCGCGGCGTCATGAAGCTCTCGAGTCGCTAGACGTTCGGCCCGCTCGCGTTTCTCTTGCTCGCGTCGCTCTCTCTCTGAGCGTCGATCGATCAGGGCTTTTCTCTCCGCGACGGCGCGTTCCACGACCGATTTGACGTCTCCCAGAGCGCACCACTGCCAAAGAGCAATGCTTGCGGCGACGCAGACAAGACATAGCACCACCCAGCGAAGAGCGCTTCGACCGGGCAATTGTCTTGGTTGAGCAGACATGCGATTGAATCTCGTGAAAACAACTTGGAGGAACAGCGACCTCAGAGCGGTCTCGACCATGCGGTTCGAGATTCGCCAGACCTGTTACAACACCACAAGTATAGGACGCCCTGCGTGTCGTAACTCTTTTGCTGGCTGGCTATTCCCGTCGTTTTGCGTCTGGTCGCTAGTCGAGTGGGACGCGTGTTACGGCAGCCCCTCTGGATCGACAAAGCTCTGCCTGGCGACTGGGCATCGGTCTTTTCCTCTCGACCGTCACAATCGGCACGGCCCGCTCACTGCCGGGGAGCGAGGTCGCTCTTAATTGTGTTGAGAATGCCGTCGGACGACGTAGGCTTCTATATCGCTATGTGAACAGAAAATTGAATCGATCATCCGGCGTCTGGTACGCCAAATCTACATGAGGACCGCATCCGATGGAGCGATCTGACCGAATACGGAGAATCGCCAGCACTCAGAATCGATCCGGGCTGGGCTCGGTACGTCGTGGCGTGGCTGCCGTCGAGTTCGCGCTGGTGCTGCCGGTCATCGTCTTGCTTCTCCTGGGATCGTTGGAGATGGGCCGAGCGGTGATGGTTCGACACATCCTGGAAGAGACCTCTCGGGCCGGTTGTCGTGTGGCCGTCTTCGAGAACGGAACTCGCGAGGATGTTCTCGATATCGTCAAGACCTCGATGGACGCGGCCAACATCAGCAACTACACCGTCACGATCGACCCCGATCCGCCGGAGAATCTTGAGGGCTTTGAGCCTGTGACCGTGACCGTGTCGGTTCCATACCAAAGTGTATCGTGGCTGCCGGCGTCCAACTTCATGAACGGGGCCTCGTTGACGGGGCTCTGTGTGATGCCGGCCGAAGGCGACGGCGCGAACGACCCCGAGAGTGAGCAGCCACCCAGTACGAAGAAAAACAAGAAGGCCAAGAAGAACAAGAAAGACGCCAAGAAGAACAAAAAGAACAAAAAGAATAAGAAGAACAAGAAGAACAAGAAATAACTCGACCCGTTTGAATTGCCTTAGAACTCGCAAAGCTTCTTCGTTTGTAGCGATTTCCTCTAGGCACCCTCAGACCTTGAAGACCCTTCGGCCATGAACAGACAACACCTGAGCTCGACACGCTCCCGGCCAAGCCGCCGCGGCGCCGCCCTGCTGGCTTCGCTCGTGATGATCGTCATGCTCTGCATGCTGGCCGCGGTGATGGTCGACCTGGGTTATCTCCATGGCTGCAAGTCCCGGATGCAAAACGCCGCCGACGCCGCCGCACTGGCTGCCACCATGCGGATTGGAAACGAGAACAACTCCGAGTCGAGGGCGGAAGCCAGAGCCTGGGCGATCGGTTTCGCCAATCACAACCTCGAAGGCATGGGCGATGTGTTGGTCACCGAGGATGTCGTCTTCGGCCGCTGGGATCCGTCCAGTGAAACTTTCGCGGTCAACGAGAACGCTCCCAACGCGGTTCAGGTAATGGTCCGCCGAGACGGAGTGAATACCGACCGTGTGGCCGGCTTCTTCATGAATATCTTTGGCGCAACGGAACTGGGACTCACTGCCTCCTCCACGGCGACGATGTCGGGCTCCTCAAGTGCCGAGGGTGTTCCGATGGCACTGCGTGCGCCAGGCTTTGGCGATATCGACGCGGACTTCTCCGAGGCGAATCCCGACAAGGACGGGCCTTCGGGACCCTCAAACGGCAACTCGTTCGAGGTCGGCGAAGAGGTAATCATCGCCATCGACGGCAAAGGCAAAGATTCCTCGGTGCAGCTCACGCTCGATATCGACGGCAACGGAGGTAACGCCTCCGAAGGCAGTGTCAAAGACGTCCTCGAAGGCAAGTCCGATCTGGCCGAGATGCAGGTCGGTGACGAAGCCAACATTTTCAGCGAAGGTACTGGCGACGACGGATTTGGAGAGGCGTTGGAAGACCGCCTGGAACTGGCCGACAACGATCCGGGACGCGATCTCGTCATGCCGGTCGTGGAGACGACCAACGACAGTCGGGGAGGAGACGGAAAACTCTCGGGCAAGGTACGAATCGCCGACTTCGTGTCGGTCCACCTCGATCGAGTCGTCGAAGAGACGATTCCCGATCCAAAGAATGACAAGAAGACGATCAAGGTACGCTATCTAATGGGAACCGTGACCACGCGTCGAGCCGAGACCTCTTGGGGCGGAGGAACGCCCAGTGGAGCTGGCGGGGGAACCGTCGGTTTGCCCGAGCTCGTCCACTAGCTCGTCATCGTCTCTATCGCTTCGTCGAAGCGACGCGGAGATGCCCGTAGAGCGTCTGTTCTCCCCGCAGCACATAGAACTTAATCGGCGAGAAGTCTTCCGAGTCTTTGTGCTTGAGCACGTACTCGACGTTCTCCACCGAGACCGTCTCCCAGATGTGCATGCCGACGAGAATGTCCCCCTCTCGAATTCCTTGACGGTGCGCGGGGCTCTCGTCCCTCACTTCCGTGACCCGCAAGCCGCCTCGGTAGCGGTCGCTGATCGACTGTACTTTGTCCGAAGGCATGACCTCGAATCGCAATCCGACCAGTCCCCACGAATCCTCGACCAACGGTCGCGCGCGTCCCTTGAACGATTCGAGAACAAAGCGGGCATCTCGCGATCGGTCATCGCGACGGAAAGCGATCGGCACCGCATCGCCCGCCTTGCGACCGAGCAACACTCGCTCCAGATCGACCGCCGTCTGAACGGTGGTGTCGTCGACCTTGGTGATCACGTCTCCGGCTTGAATACCGCTCTTGGCGGCCGGACTTCCCGGCTCTACCCGTCGAACAACGATGCCTCTCCCCGCCGAGCGCCCCTTTCGGGTAGCCACGATGCCGTGCCAATTGCGATCGACACGCTTGATACTCATCAGATTGGTCGTGACTTCCAGGACATCATCGATCGGCAAGGCAAATCCGATTCCTTGAGCCCCGACTCGTACAGCCGCGTTCAATCCGATCATCTCGCCGTCGATGTTCAAGAGCGGTCCACCGGAATTTCCCGGATTGATACTCGCATCGGTTTGAATCAGATTGTCGTAGGCCTGCTGATCGCTGACCTGCACCTCTCGATGCAACGCGCTGATGATGCCCTCGGTGACCGTGTTCTCATAGCCATAGGCGTTGCCAACGGCGATCACCGGCTCACCCGGCATGAGGTCTGACGAAGTTCCGAGATTGATGACCGGAAGCTTGGTCGAGCGCGGCGTAATCTTGATGAGGGCCAAGTCGGTATCGGGATCGTGCGAAATCAGTCGGGCACGATACTTTTCACGATTGGCCAGAGTCACCTGCACGTTGGCCACGCCATCGACAACGTGGTGATTCGTGATGATGTACCCGCGGGGATCGATAATGACACCCGTCCCCATGCCGTTGACACGCCGCGTGGCATCCTGTGGCAAACCAGCGGCGGTCGACCGGATGGTCTTTTGACCACGAATATTCACGATCGCGTCTCGGTTCTTGCGAACCGCGCGGACGACCGGCGTATGACGCAACTCGGATGCAAGAACGATCGATTGAAAAGGTCCGACAAGAAAAGCCAGGACACCGAGCAACAGGATGGCTCTCCCACTCTGGAGAGACGTCATGTTGCCGATGAACGGGAATGAATTCTGTCGGTCGCATTCTGCGGGGTTTAAATGCGTTACCTGCACGCTGTTCTCCAGGTCGAATATCATTGCGGGTATAGACGGGGGGCGAAGACGGGAACGCGAAAGAGACATCGGCGTAGCAGCGCGGCATGCTTAAGAGACGGGCCGCTAGCGTGAAACAGCCCTCCCAACTTGCCATTCCGATAATAGGAAGGGAAGGCAAGAGAGAAGCAGCCGGCGATTTGCCAACCTTAGGAGAGGCGACAGCATGACGGCAGTGCGATCGATGCCGCTGCAAGCAGAACGGTTCAGCCTAGCGAAGTATCAACACGTTGCCGCTGGAGCGATTGGGAGACCACGCGTCGGCTTGAAGGGGCCGAGCTGGCTCCTCAACGGGCCGGAGTTTGACGCTGGCCCTCGTTGGCCGAGTAGTATCCGCTGTCGCCGGCACTCTTGTGGACGCCTCGGGAGTGGCTCTCCGCCGCTTCAGCAGCCGGGGAACAGCCGAACCACTCGCCCCCGCCATCTCACGCTGAGGCTTCGACTGCTCAAGTTCTAAGGGTTCCTTTTCTAAAGGCTCCTTCGCCCGGCCCGTCGATTCCGCGAGACGAGAAGGCCGCGCGACGCTGGTTACCCGAGGCTCTTGAGCCGAGCCAGCCCGATGCGAGGCTCGCGAATGCTGGACGGAGCGCCATTTCTGCTTGCGCTGAGCTGGAATCTCCGGAGCGGCCGATTCTTTAGCGGGAGAGGACCGCGTCCGATTGAGAGCGGGCTGTACTGGCTTCGTTGCCTGCGGTGCGGCTGAACGCGATCGTACAACCGAAGCCCGCCGTCGCCGTTCGGAAGGGGCCGAGTCTCTCTCAACAACTTCCGCCTCCGCGGGCTCCCGAGCGCCATCATCTGTCGGCTCCGGAGGTGTGAAGAACCAGGCGACAAATTCAGCCGGTCGTTTCCTGGACGGTCGTGATGACAAGTCGCCAGGCCGACTGTCCAATCGATGCTCGATTGGCGCTCGTCTCGGAGGACGAGCGTGACGCTCGCCGCGGGAAGGGGCTCCGACATGGTGCTCGGCATGTGACACACGACGCGCGGGTGCCGCTTGGACGTGCTGTGGTAGCTGTCCTGCTGGTGGTGCCATCAGTTCAGGACCGATCATTTGCTCGCCGCCAGGCAGCGGTGCTTGCGGCTCGAAGGCGGGTCGAACTGGCACCGGAAACAGTCGCGCACGGGGTCGCGCCATCTGCGCGTCCGCCGCGGGTGGCGATTCCGTTTGACCGCAGCCGGCACCACAACCGCTGTCGCAGCCCGCCGTACATTTTCGCAGTGGGAAGGAGGCGACAGCTCTTCTTCCGCCTAGCGACAAGGTAACCAGGGCGATCAAGAAAACAGGGAGAGCTATTCCGCATCTCGAGATGATGTATCGCGTCATATTCGCGCCGTTGGAAATCCATTGATCGGGGAACGATTCTGCCGAGTCGTTTCAGCAATCCCATCGACCAGTCGCGACGCGCAGGGTTAGAGATAATCGTTAATCTCCGCCCGCTTTGCCCAAACTTCGCGCCAGCACGATCTCGATGACGGCACTGGTAGCGTGCCAGCATACAGGTCTAGTCGTTTTCCTGACGGGTGCGGGAAGGGTAATCGCTCGAATTGCCCGCGGGGATCAGGAATCGCAGAAGTTGAATTAGCAGAAACGCCACCAGAATTCCCAGCAAGGCGTAGGGCCAGTAGACGACGAACTCTGCGAGATTATTGAGCCAACCGATATTCGAACTCCGGGCAACGAACATCACAACCGAGAGCCCAAACAACAAGGCCGTGGTCCCGATCAGGATCCCACAACCTAGAGCCGCCATCGTCCCTTTGAAGGCCTCCTCTTCCCCCCGGCCTTCTGCGCGGAGTTTGATGGTTCGCCCCTTCTTGAGGCTCGTGATCGCCGCCTCGGCCAATTCAATTCCCCGTGTGGCATCGCGCCAAGTCGGAAGTGTTTGCTTAGGAGATTCAGTATCTCGCAGTTCGATCGCCACGACATCCGCAAGCGGTCGCTCCCGCCGTTGTTGTGCGAAATCACCCATCTCGCCGGTAGGCTCGGAAAACCGCCACCGGTCGCGCTGCTCGTAATCGGATATGTCAAGTGTTAGCGTCCGCCGCGAACCGACGACCGTCAGTTGAGCCCGACAGGCGTCCGTCGCTGGCTCAATCGACCAATGGACCAGTCGACCGTCGGCGCCCGACATTTGGACGTTGAGATTGGTGAACTTCGTAGCAACCACCTCCGGTCCCATGGCCGCGACACTCTTGACCTCTCCACAAAGGCGACTGAGCAGAATCGCATCCCTGGCGAAGTTCTCCATTACAGAATGCCGGCTGCGGTCTGTGAGATAGCGGTGCATGACAATCTGTTCGATGGTGCCGAAGTCCGGTGAGGCCTGAGCATGTTCGCCGCCCGGGCGAGTGCCGGCGATCAGATAGTCGATCTGATCGGTCGTGTGGGAGGCGACCAGCGGAAGCATTGTGCCACCGGAATCGCTGCTGAGCATTTCCAATTCGTAATAGTCGAGCGTCGAAATGTTGATCGGCTGTGAAACAATCAGGGGGGCCCTCTGACGGGCAAGAAAACGGGTTTGCTCAAAACGTGGCCCCGCCTGTTCCACTCCGGCATGTGTCGTTCGTGACACGATCACGGCATCGGCAGCCGTTGATAGTGAAGCTAAATCGAGCTCTTGCAGTTGCTTCAGCAGAATCGAGCGAGAGGGGCCTTCGTCGGTCAATTCCGCCGCGACCGTTTCGGCACTCGTCATCTCGTCGTCGTCGGAGCAGCAGGCGACCAGCGAATGATCGTCGCTTGCTAAGATCGATCGGCAAAGCGCCTTCGTATCGTCGTCAAGTCCTAGCAGAGCGAATTTCATCGTACGTCACTCACCGGCTGTCAGCGGTAGAAGTTGCGTCAGCACTCAATCATCTAGAACGAACGAATGTGGAAACCGCCGTCCACGTCGAAACGTTGACCGGTACTGAAGGGAAATTTGCCCGAGACGATCGCCTCGACGGCCAGCGCGATGTCTTCTGGTTGGCCCCAACGCCGAATGGGAACTAAGCCGTCGGCTATCAGCGACCCGTATTTTTCCGAAACCCGGGCGGTCATGTCGGTCTCGGTCATGCCAGGGCTGATTTCGAACACCTGGATTTTTTCATCGGCCAAGCGAAGCGCCAGTACGTGAGTCATCATACTCATGGCCGCCTTGGCCATGCAGTACTCCGCGCGATTCGTCGATGCGGCGTAGGACGAAATCGAGGAGACGTTGATGATTTTTCCCTGGTCGATACCCTGCGCCCCGATAAACTCGATCATCTTGTTGGCGGCCATCTGCGACAAAAAGAACGGACCCTTGAGATTCGTATCGAACACCAGATCCCAGTCCTCCGCGGTAAGCTTCAGCAAATCCTCACGGTGAGGTGACCCGATGCCGGCATTGTTGACCAGCAGATCAATCCGGCCGAATTTCTCCAAGGTTTGCTCGAGCAAACCCGTTCGATCCGTCTCTTTGGAAACATCGCCCTGTACGGCGATGGCCGAGCCCCCTGCCGCTTCAACCTGGGTCACCACTTCTTCGGCGGCGTCGGCGCGACGCACATAATTGACGGCCACGTCCCAGCCCAGCTCGGCCAGTTTTTCGGAAATGGCACGGCCGATTCCGCGCGATCCGCCGGTCACCAGAGCAACAGACTTATGCGACATCGAGTTGATTCCCTGCGCGATTGGGTTTCCAAGTTAGTGCGATTCAACGAACAACCTGCTGATCGAAGATCCTCTCGATCGGAGCGGTTAGAGGATGAACCGGCTCAGATCTTCGTCGCTGGTCACTTCGTCAAGTCGCTCGCGAACATACGCGGCGTTGATCTCGACTTTGCCCATCGACATATCGGGGGCCTCGAAGGAGAGTTCCTCGAGCATTCGCTCCATGATTGTATAGAGGCGGCGCGCCCCGATATTCTGATTTGTCTGATTGACCTCAAAAGCGAAATTGGCCAGCGATTCGATAGCGTCATCCTGGAATTCGATCTGGACACCCTCGGTCTCCATCAAGGCGGCGTATTGCTTCGTCAGCGAGCCTTTCGGTTCGGTCAGGATGCGAACAAAATCTTCTTTCTTGAGGTCGCTGAGTTCAACGCGAATCGGAAAGCGGCCCTGGAGCTCCGGCATCAGATCGTTGGGGCTATTCCGATGAAAGGCGCCGGCGGCAACAAACAAGATGTGATCGGTCTTCACGTAGCCGTAACGCGTCTGAATCGTGGTCCCTTCGACAATCGGCAACAGGTCACGCTGCACACCTTGCCGGGAGACATCGGCCCCTTTTCCTGATTCGCCGGCCACAACTTTGTCCATCTCGTCGATAAACACGATTCCTACATTCTCGGCCAGTTCGATCGCCTGGGCGTTGACCTTCTCGTGGTTAATCAGGTTCTCGCACTCTTCTTCAAAGAGCACTTGGCGGGCTTCGGCAACCGTCAACTCGCGCCGCACCGTATTGCGTGGCAAGATCTTCTCGAACATGCCCTGCAGATCGACATCCATCTGCTCGCCCTGCATGCCGCCGATCATCATCGGCATCGCCTTCTGCTCAGAGACAATTTCAACCCGTCGCTGCTCCAACTCTCCGGAGACGAGCATGGCCTTCATCTTCTCGCGCGTTCGCTCGTAACGCTCAGGCGAATCGGGGCTCTCGACGCCGACATCGATCGACGTGGGCATAGGAGCCAGCAGGTCGAGCAAGCGATCTTCGACGCGACGCCGGGCTTCGTCTTCGACGTTCTTTCGCTCGGTCTCCTGGACCAGGCCGATCGCGTTCTCGACCAGTTCCCGAATCATGCTCTCGACATCGCGGCCGTAATAGCCGACCTCGGTGTACTTGGTGGCCTCGACCTTGATGAACGGAGCCCGGGTGAGTTTTGCCAGTCGGCGGGCGATTTCGGTCTTACCGACGCCGGTAGGGCCGATCATCAGGATATTCTTGGGAGCGACCTCAGCACGCATTTCGTCGCTTAGCTGTTGTCGCCGCCAGCGATTTCGTACCGCGATGGCGACGGCCCTCTTGGCGTCGTCTTGACCGATGATATACCGATCAAGCTCGGCCACAATTTCCCGGGGTGTCTGCGCTCCGACGGCTTGCGTCACTTGGCACTCTCCATTTCTTCCACCACAATGTTGTCGTTCGTATAGATGTCAATGCTGGAAGCGACCTGCAAGGCAGCTTTCACGATTTCCGCCGCGGAGAGATCGCTGTGGGCCACCAAGGCTCGCGCCGCCGCGACCGCGTAATCCCCCCCGGAACCGATACCCAACACGCCATCGGTCGGCTGGATAACATCTCCGACACCCGTCACCAGTAAGGTGTGTTCCGAATCGATCACGGTGACCATCGCCTCGAGGCGCCGCAAGACTCGATCGGTCCGCCACTCCTTGGCCAACTCCGTGGCGGCGCGGGGGACATTGCCGGGAAAATCTTTTAGCTTCGCTTCAAATCGCTCCAGCAGCGCGAAAGCGTCGGCGGTGCCGCCCGCAAAGCCGGTAATGATCTTTCCGCCCAACAGCGGTCGGATCTTCGCCGCGTCGCCTTTCATAATCGAGCTACCGAGCGTGACTTGGCCGTCACCCCCGATCGCCACCTGGCCCTTGTGTCGGACCGTCAAAATTGTCGTTGCACGCAGTTTCATGGATATCCTTGGCGATCGACGCGTGCAGAGCCACAGGCCTGTCGGCGTCGGAATTGGTTGTGAATCATTTCTGGAAAGTAATGCCCAGGGGGAACACCTTGACATTGTTTCGCCACGTCGACCGGGAATCAACCGGCAGACGTCTCCCCCAAGCGCGATGGCATATTTTCGCCGAAACATCGCGCCAAGACCAGCCGCCACGTAACGCCCACATGTCAGGCTTAAGATACGCGCCGAGTAGGTGGCTGCTTGTGAGACTTGCGACAATTCGGCCAATAGTCGACACCATCACGATCGGCTATGCTACGAATTATGCCCGCTGAAGAAATAACCCCGCCGCTGCCCCGCAGCCCTTTGCTGATGTCCGCCGGCGATACGGCCGTGCTGGTCGTCGACGTCCAGGAGAAGTTGATCGGGCTGATTGAGGGCCATGAACGAATGGTATGGAACATTCGTCGACTGCTCGACGCGGCGCAGGCGCTCAACGTACGCATAGCCGCTACGGAACAGTACCCCCGGGGGCTGGGCGGTACAATCGAACCGCTGGCAACGTACTTCGATGCGGTGCCAGACAAAGTCGCGTTTAGTTGCGGAGCTTGCGGCGAATTGTTGGACGACATTCGCGGCGCCGGCGTCTCGAAAATTCTCGTCGTCGGGATCGAGGCCCACGTCTGTGTTCAGCAAACCGTGCTGGACCTGCTCGCGGACGGATTCGCGGTATATGTCGCCGTCGACGCGGTCGGTACCCGACATTCCATCGACAAAGAGGTGGCGCTGCGTCGGCTCGATTCTTCTGGAGCGACAATCACGACCACGGAAGCGGCCATGTTTGAACTTTGTGAACAGGCCGGCACTCCCGCGTTCAAGAAGATCAGCCAACTAGTCCAAGAGTCGCCGCCCGAAGGAGCTTGAACGTGTCTGACAACGTCGTCGAGTTGAATCCGCCACTGAGAACGTTGATGGGCCCGGGCCCCAGCGATATCCACCCCCGAGTCTTGGAGGCTTTGGCCAAACCAACGGTCGGCCATCTCGATCCCTACTATTTGCAGGTCATGGACGACATGCAAGGCCTGTTGAGAAAGCTCTTTCGCACGAAAAATGAAATGACGATGGCGATCAGCGCCACCGGCTCCGCCGGCATGGAGACCTGCGTCGTCAATCTCATCGAGCCGGGCGACTCGATGTTGGTCTGTATCAACGGCGTTTTTGGGATGCGCATGGCCGACGTCGCCGAGCGCGCGGGAGCCGACGTAACCCGAGTGGAAAAACCTTGGGGTGAAGTCTTCTCGCCGGACGATCTGAAATCGGCCCTCGGCTCGGTCAAGCCAAAGGTGGTCGGTATTGTCATGGCCGAGACTTCGACCGGGGCTTCTCAATCAATCGCGGCGATCTCTGATCTTGTGCACGACGCGGGCAGCATGCTGTTGGTCGACGCCGTCACATCGTTGGGCGGAATGCCGGTGGAGGTCGACGATTGGAACATCGACGCCATCTATTCCGGTACCCAGAAGTGCCTCAGCTGCCCTCCCGGGCTATCGCCCGTGTCGCTAAGCCCCCGGGCCGTGGAAACCGTGCTGGCCCGAAAGACGAAGGTACAGAGCTGGTATCTCGATACTTCGATGCTGGCCAGTTACTGGGGAACCGATCGCGTTTACCATCACACCGCGCCGATCAACATGACCTATGGATTGTACGAAGCGCTACGTCTGATCTTCGAGGAAGGGCTAGATTCTTGCTTCGCTCGACATCAGACAAACCACGCTGCCTTGCGGGAAGGTTTGGCAGCACTGGGAATAGAATATGCCGTATCGGCGGAACACCGGCTGCCCATGCTCAACGCGGTTCGCGTTCCCGCCGGCGTCGACGACGCGGCGATCCGCCGAGCCCTACTTGAGCGGTTTGGCATCGAGATCGGTGGAGGACTAGGGGCTTTCGCCGGCAAAGTCTGGCGCATCGGCCTGATGGGTCATACCTCATGCCAGAACAACGTGCTGATACTGCTCTCCGCTCTGGAGCAGCTGCTGGGAGAAGCCGGTATTCCTTTCGATCCCGGCTCGAGTGTGGCGGCCGCGAATGGTATCTTCGCGAACGGATAAACACGCTCCGATCAAGGGACTGCGGCTGATCCGTCTCGATAGCGACGGGCCATCGCCTCCGCATTCCCCCCACTCCACCTATTTCCGCCTTCTTTTTCCAAAGAATGCGGTCGCGTTGCTCGCTAGCTGGTTGCCATTGACCCGGTCGACGCCTATTATGCTCGTAATAACCGGTCTCTCGACATTGCGTCTCCGCGAATGTCGAACCGGAATGGGTGCGAATGGTCGCATCATTGGGGTGCCATAGACGGCAGCGTTGCTATGTAGCAAGGACGTTTACCAGCACGATGTTGGTCCTATCTCGAAAAGTTGGTCAGCGGATTCTCATCGGCGACAAGATCGCGGTCACAGTTGTCCGCGTCGGCCAGGGTGGGGTTCGTATTGGCATCGAAGCACCCGAGGGCATTGAAGTGGTGCGAGAAGAGCTTAAGCTCGGCAACGACTCGACGAGTGAAGAGCGAATCGCCGCGCCAAGTCGTATCGGCGCACCCCGCTAGAGTTTTCGCGGCACACATCGTCCGTGGAGATGGCTTCTTGCGCACCTATGCCCAAGGCTCTCCTGCATCCGCCTTGCATCCGCCGTTCACTAACATCGTCTATTGAACGACTGTCTCCGATTCCTGGGCTTCTTGTTCGTCTTCGTGTGAGGCCGTCCTCGGCTTTGAACTGCCGCCCTGCGGAGAAGGATCCACGTAGTCGAGTGAGCCGTGCTGCTCGACGTACTTCTGCAGCTTCTGGTACTTTTCTTGAGCGGTCGGTTCATCCGGCGACTCGACGAGCGGCTGAGGTCCCCAGGTGATACGACGACCGCGAACGGTGGCCAGCTCAAAGGAATAGATGTTTTTGCTCCCCGCCACCGGCCTGGGAGAGGGAAGAATGTCGCGCAGCCCCATGTCCTGCCACGACTCTCCGAAGGCCTTGGCTATCTGAGCCGCCCCCAGGATTCGAGGATCGTTCCAGGTTCCTCCGGCGCGAGGAGTCGCGCGGGGGACGACACCCTTAATGCGGGGCATCTTCCGCAATTGCACCTGAGAGAAATTCTCTTCGGGCAGCCTGACGCCATCCACATCGAGTGGCAATAGTCGAGTCCCCAACGCGATGGTAGCAACCGGCTCACGATAACGAAGCTCAACTTCGACGCGGGCCGGATGGAACTTCTCGACACGAACAACCTCCGCGACCCAAGGGTGGGCCGCAAAGGCCAAGGCGATGCGTTGTGTGAGGTCCTCGTCGAGAATCGAGAGCGGGCGATCGAGACTGGCTTTTTGTACGACTTCACTGCGTACGTCGCCGGCCGTCAGCCAGCGGGGTGGTTCCGTAACTGCGATTTGGCTGGGCCGCAGTTGATAGGGATCGCTGCTATAGATCTGGGGGCTGAGCTTCTGCCAAACCCAAATCGACGCTCCGGCCAGAACAACGGCCATGATTACCAGAGTGAATACCGCACCGCCCTGCCCCGCCGGCGAAATGATACGCTTCAGAAGCAGGGACAGATTACTGCTACGTCGACGGCTCATCGGGCAACCTCCAACGCCATGGCACTTCGAAGCATGAAATCACACAGCCGGGGCATGTCGCAGCCCATCTCTCTTGCGGCCAAGGGGGCAAGACTCTGGTCCGTCATGCCAGGCACCGCGTTGACTTCCAGAACCCAAGGCTGATTGTTTTCATCGACCATCAAGTCAACTCGCACAAGTCCGCGAGTTCCTAGAGCTTCACTTGCTTCGACTGCCAAGGAAGCTGCCCGCTGGGCCAGAGGGTCTCCGTCTTCCAGCGGGACAACCGATCCCGTTGCTGGAGCACGTTTGGTGGAATAGTCAAAGACCGCACGATCGTGGGTAATCTCCAGGACGGGTAAGGCGCGACCATCGAGGACCGCGACGGTTAACTCGCGCCCGGCAATCAAACGTTCGGCAATCAGAAAGGACTGGTACTGGCTGCTGGTCTCAACGGCCTCCGCCACATCGTCGGGAGTCCACGCGACGCTGACACCAAGACTGGAACCCTGATTGTCGGGCTTAATAACCGCCGGGAATCCGATGGCGGCCAGATTGCGGATGATTGTCGTGATCGGCGCGGTCGCCCGGATCATTTGCCAAGCCGGCGTGGCAATATCGTATTGAAGAAAGCGGTCCTTTGCGCCGGACTTGCTCATAGCCAGCCGCGCGGCGACGGGAGAACTTCCGGTGTAAGGAATCCCAATTTCTTCGAGTTGCAGCTGGATTTGCCCGTTCTCTCCCGCTCCGCCATGCAGGGCGATAAAACAGACATCCAATTCACGCCAGTTGATGCTATCCAAATCAACTTCGGCAGGGTCGAATCGTGTCACGTGATGGCCGCGGGCCGTCAGCGCAGCGGCGACTGCTCGCCCGCTGGCCAGACTGACGTCGCGTTCGGCGGAATTCCCGCCGGCCAGCACAGCAACGTCAAGAAACTCAGGACCACCGGCGGCAGCTTCGCTGGTATCGAAAAGCATGGCCATCCTCCTTGATAACCTGTTTTGAGAACTCGTAGGGGGCTGTGCGAGTTACGAGCTGGCTGCCTTGCCAGCAACGTGGCAGACGGGAATTCCCGCGAACCACCGCACAGCAGAGAATGATTACCAGATTTCGATCTCTGTCTCTAGCTCAACCCCCAGGCGCTGAGCGACCTGGTTGCGCACTTCCTCAATAAGCGCCAGCGCGTCAGCACTGCTAGCACCCTCATCGGCTACGATAAAGTTGGCGTGACGGTCGCTGACAACACAGCCACCAATCTGCTTGCCCTTGAGCCCCGATTGATCGATCAGCATGCCGGCGCTCATCCCCCGCGGATTTTTGAAGACACAACCAGCGCTCTGGTGGGCGAGAGGTTGTCCGGCCTTCTTGACGATCCACTGTTTCTGCATCCGTTTGGTGAGGACGTCGGGGTCTTCTTTTTCCAACTCGAATGTGCCTTCGAGGATGACAAGTTCATCGAGGCTGCTCTCGCGATAACCGAAGGACATCTCGTCGCGCGTGCGTTCGAGGACCTCTCCGTTGAACGTCATGACCTTGGCGGATGTCGTCCACTGGCCAACATCGCCGCCACGGCCTCCGGCGTTGCAATGCAAGGCGCCACCGATGGTGCCGGGAATTCCGACGAGCGTCTCCAAACCAGCCAATCCCTCGCGAACCGCACTCGAGACAACATGCCCCAGCTTGGCCCCGCCTCCGGCGATAACCCGGTTGCCGTCGATCTTGATCTCTTCAAAGGCGGCATCGGAAAGCATCACGACCATGCCTTTGACACCTTCATCTCTAACGAGAATGTTGGATCCGCCCCCCAGCATGCGCACGGGTAAATCCTCTTCGCGACAACGCTTGATCAACTCCGCCAATTGGTCGATCGATTTCGGCGTCGCAAGATATTGGGCAGGGCCACCCAGATGCATCCACGTGTACTCATTGAGCGGCACGTCGACGCGAACGATTTCTTCAAATCCAGTTTGTATACTCATGGCACTTCGCTGATAAATCTCCGGCCCCCATCGTAACGAGCACGTCGCCCGGGCGACAGGTCCGGCGAATCCAATGTTTTAGGCACTCCAAATCATGTTCGGGGATCACCTCCGTCCCCCTCCGGCGTACGGCCGCCGCCAAGTCGGCGGCTGAAATCCGAGATTCCTGGGTCTCCGACTCCCGCGCTCGAAATATGGTCGTAATCGCCAAGATGTCAGCATCTTTTAGGCTTGCGGCCAACGGGTCAAGCAGATGTCGCGTGCGGCTCTCCTGATGTGGCTGAAATAGCACACACAAGCGACGATCGGGGAAGATCTCCCGCAGGGTCGTGAGTGACGCGGAAATTTCCGTCGGATGGTGCGCGTAGTCTTCCCAAATCGAAATCCCACGGCGGTCGCCAATCCACTCCAATCGACGGCGAATTCCACGGAACGCCTCCAGACCGCTGACAACACGCGGTACTTCGACACCGGCGTGGAAGGCCAGGGCCGCGGCGGCTAGCGCGTTGTGAACATTGTGTCGGCCGGGGACGCGGAGCCGTACATTCGCCAAGTGCTCTCCTCGGTAACGGAGCGAAAACTTGGCGCAACCGCGAACACGACCCAACCGATCGGCCTGCCAATCGGCGTGAGGCGATTCGCCAAATGACTCGACCCGACAGGCGGCCGACTCAGCAGCGGCGGCAGCCGTCGAACAGTGTTCCGCTCTCACAAGAATGCCGGTCCGGTCGAGTCGACTGGCAAACTGGCGAAATGCTTCGCTCAGTTCAGCAGCATCGCGATAGCAATCGAAGTGATCGGCTTCAATCCCCGTAATCGTGGCCCAACGTGGTCGGAGCTGGAGGAAGTGGCGCTGGTATTCACAGGCTTCTGCAACGGCAAGCTCGCCCCTTCCGAAGCGTCCGGAACTGCGAAATTCCGGTCCCTCCGCGATGCTATTTATTGTGTGTTGTTTGAGGGAAGATTCCTCGTCATGGTGCTGGTTGTTGAGAACGCCGTGCTCGGATCGGATGGGGTCGGCCCCGCACACCACACTAGGATCGAGACCTGAGCGAATGAGAATCTCTGCCACCATCGCCGTCGTCGTCGACTTACCATGCGTTCCCGCAACAGCGATCAGGTCGCGCCCTGCTAGTCTTCGAGCCAACGCTTCGGCATAGCTAAGAACCGGCACATCTAGTCGTCGGGCAGCAACGAGTTCCAGATTATGCTCACCAATCGCCGCGCTGTGGACGACTTCGTCGACGTCGAGCGGGAGATTGGCAGCCGCATGTCCTACCTTCACGTCCAACCCGAGAGCCTTCAGCTCCCCACATGCCTGGCTGGACAAGTCGGAGCCCGACACCTGCCATCCGGCGCCCACCATGAGCATCGCCAGAGACCGCATGCCTTGGCCTCCCAGGCCAACGAAATGGGCTTTGCCACGGTTGTCTGTCGCCATATTTCCCGACGCTTCCCGGCACACCTCGAGCGGCAGCGGCCCTGCGGAGGAGCTGCGCATCGAAGGGATTGGGACTTGCGAAGAGAGTGAAGACGACAAGGCAGCTTCCTTGACAATTTGGATCGGGGAAACAGCAAACGTGACGCGGCCAGATCGGCGAAGCGATGATAGGGGCTGCCGAACGACAATGTCAATGCTAGCGCCGTTGATGGTGAATCGCCGCTCCAGCAGCCTCGGCAAGCGCAGTCCAGGCTATGGCGCGGGCTGCCCTAGAGTTCGTCCGCCGGGGCGCTCGGCAATTAGCGAAGCTAGCACGAGCAGTCCAAACCATGAATACACCAGGGTAAATACCCACGGATCCGCTTCGAAGAAGAGAAGGTCGTGAGCCCAGTATCCGATAAACGAACCGGGATACGGTTCTTGGCTTCCCTGAATTCGTAGCCAGTTCTCAAGAGTGGTAAGCGGGCAGACGATACCGAACCACGCCTGAAGTACGACGATGCCGATGCTGAGAAGATGGATAACGCGAAAACGAAAGTTCCGCACCCAGGACCAACCACACACGCCCCCAACCAGGATAAGGATCAGCCCGAGGACCACAAAAGCGACATACGCGCAGTGGAAGACCACGACGAGGTCCGCCAAGAGTCGGTAAATGAACATGAAATCGACCGCCCCAATTCTTCACTCGATCCGTTGGCAAATAGACTTCCGCGACTCAAGCGAAAGACCACAACAATATAGGCGGACAATAGAATCGAGTACAGGCGGAGAGTCGCCACGTCGGTTAAGACGAGACGTCTGGCGACCATGAGAAAGGCCGGACGGATAGCCTGAAGAAATTCGCGGCCCGTTTGTTCCGACCTATCAGCTGAGAAGCATCCCCGCGGTCAACTTCGAGGGCTAGTCCTCGTCGTCCCGGGCTGGTCCCACTGACTCCGTCCAACGCGTACGGCCTCTTTGCAGAGTAACCGACTGTTCCGAGATTGCCACCACCTCGAGCGAGCCGTGCGACTCACCCACACCGAGGTGGATCAGCACCCCGTCAACTACTAGGGCAGCTCGAATCGGTCCGCCTTCGGTCCAAGCGAAACCGTTGAACTTGAGTTGGTCACCTCCGGCGTCACTTGCTCGCTTGATCTGCTTCGGCCTACCTGGCGGTACGAAGAGCTCGACGCGATTGGGAAAGGGAGGCGCAAAAGTGACCGAGGAATCCTGTTCGTCGCCGCCCTCTGGGGTGGATTCCTGCGTCTCATGTCGCTTTGCTTCTTCAGCGGTATCTCGTGCAACCTTGGTCACCGCGGGGGCGGCAGGCTTCGGCTTGGATTTCGGTCGCTTGGCTTCGGGAGCTTCTTCGGCACAGCCCGCGGCGGTTGCCACCAGCATCAGACACAAAGCGATTCGTCGAATGTGAAACAACATGGTCCCTACCGTCTCGCGGCAACCCAAAGACTTGCACTAAGTTAGCAGGCGAACTGCCTACGAACTTCCTAGGCAAGTGTAGGTTAAGCCACTGGCAGAGGGGCTCCTGAGGCGGGAGCACCACAGGATCTGTCGGTTCTGATCGCGACGATTGGCGCGATTGTAGCGGCGAAATGGAGAAGGCCCAGATCGACTAAGGCCGGAACGCGTCGAACACGGCCGGGAGCCGTGTCGGAGATCCGTCCCTCTGCCGTGCCGCCTCATCTGGTGAGACACTTGGATTCCTGGCAACCGGAGGCAATCTTCTGGGAATTTCGTTCTCGATCAAACTCTGTCCCTCGATATGACGCTGGGTCTGGAATCGCTGCGAGTATGGTTTCCGCAGCTGTTCTGAGGTCCTCTGACGGAGTCCGTTTGTTGGAATGTGAACTCGATAGTCGGGGCGGTCATCAGGTCTCTTCGACGTAGAGGATGGAATAGTCGACTGGTAGTGTGTCTGCGCGACCACGGGCGGCAATCGCCTCGGAATATCTTCTGACCCTGGGGAGGCGTCGTGCGGCAATAGAAGCGACTTTCGTGCCAACTTGACGCGGGGTACTTCTTTCCGACCCCTTTCGGACTTCTCGCCTCTCAAACGGTTCGTCACAGGTGCCTTGGGCTGCTCGGAAGACGGTCGAACCTTGGCCGCTTCCACACGGACCGGCGACTCGGCGATCCTCGGGGGATCTGCCAGTCGCGATCGCACGACCGCGGGTCGTGGAGGTTGCGGGAGCTCTATTCGCGGGACATTCTGTGCTGGAGTCGTCTCCGGTTTGGACATCGACGGCTTGGCCTGCCGGAGTGCTGAATGCCCGCCAGCATCGGTTCGCGTCCGACGCTCTTCGGCGCGGCCGGGGTCGGCAACTCGAGTCCGAGTCGGGCTCGCAGGACTGGTGACAGCCGGAACGGGGCTTGCCGGAACGGGTCCACGTCGGCGTGACGACTGGGCACCATAATCTTGTGGCGGAAGAACCGGCTCTTGAACTTCTGGCAGTCGCTGTGGCTGTTCTTGCGACGACTCGTCGTGGATGACTTCCATCCCTTCCCCGAAGTCGTACTCGTCTCCACAATGCTCTGGACAATCGGGATGTCCAAATGGAGGGCAACCTTCAGCCCAAGGTACGCGGTGCAACCAGCATTCGGTCGTATCAAGAGCCGCCGCGTAGCGGCCGTGGGGATAGTCGTCGTAGGGAACGATGATCGGAGTTATGAAAACAACCAGCTCGCTCTCGCGGACGGTGGTAGCACGATTGCGAAACAACTTTCCGGCAATCGGGATGTCTTTCAGAATAGGAATTCCAGTGAAGTCGCCCACATCGGATCGCTGACGCAGACCTCCGATGACAACCGTCTGCTGATCGGCAACGCGAATGGTCGTGGAAGCCTCGCGTCGATCGATGATCGGTTGGTTATCGCCTGGTGTAAAGCCGGTCAAGCGACTGAAGCTGGGAGTCACGTTCATCTCAATCGTTCCGTCCGCCGCAATTCGGGGCGTCACCTGCAATCGCACCCCCGCCTCTCGGAACGATGTCGTGCCAATATTTCCGCCGCCGGAAGTCTGGGTGAGTTCCTGGTAGGGAATTTCGGTGATGATTTCAATACGAGCCTGATCGTTGTCGAGCACCGTGACATTCGGATCGGCCAGCAGCCGTGAATCGTCGGATTGCTGGAGTGCATTCACAACTGCCGTGACGTCGAAGTTACGGCTCAGGCTCATGAAGGTCATGATTCCGTTGGCCGCCCCCAGCGCCGGCGGCACCTGCGTAATCGAATCGATGGCGAAGACGTCCTGGGGATTGTTCTCAGCATCAAGGTTGTTTCCCTTGAGTGCTGAGTTCCAGTTGATCCCAATTTCTTCAATGTCTTCCAGTGAGATATCGTAGATGAACGCAGCGATTCGCACCTGACGCCGAGGCACGTCGAGGTGTCGGACTGTTTCGGCGACCAATCTTAATCGCTCGGGAAAATCGGCGACGACAATCTGGTTCTCTTTTTCGACGACAGAGGCCTTCCCTTGATCGCTGAGCAGATCGGCCACCACTTTCTCCAAGTGAATGGCCGGGATGTATTGAGTGGCAAAATGAGCTACTTCGATGCGATTTCCGCCCGCTGTCGTCGCCGTATTGATCGCTCCGGTTCCCTGTCCGGCGAACTTGTCCAGCTCGGAGGTATGTCGACGAATCATTTCCACATGGTGGGGAAAATCGACGACCATCAAGCTACGTGACGAGGGAATCGCCTGAACACGACCTCGCGGGGACTTGAGAATGTTCACGACCGGCAGAATTTCTTCGGGAACCCCGTAGCGAAGAGGAATGATGGCTGTCGTAAAGAGCGGGCTCACCTCGCCTACTTCCTCCAGCTTCATGACCACCAAGCTCTCTCCAACCGCCCGGTAACTGTATCCATTGATCAGCAGCAGCGAATCGAGAATTTCCTTGAGGGGGGCCTTCTTGAAGACACCATTCACATCCCCCTTAAGATCACTCTGGACGACGATATTAACATCCCAGGTGCGACTGATCGTCGAGATCGCCTCCGTGATCGGCGTATTCTCAAGATCGAGGTAACCTCGCCGGTTGAGCTTCTCGCGAAGCGATTCGGAAGCGCCGGCGGTGGCATCTCTGCCTGCGAGCAAATCCTCTCCAGCGAGAATAAACGTGGGCGAGGGCCCCGAGAAGAGTACGAGCAGAAGAGTCATCCACACAACGAGCGAGCGATGTATCAGCGCATACCGTTTGCGCCGAGACGGTCTCGCATCAATCCCGTCGTGTCGATCCATGACACTCCTCAACGTCCTGTTGTACGCCTGGTCGCCCGCGATCCATCGCGAGCCACAACCGACATCCATTTCGGAACTGCTCCAGGGAACAGTTATTCTTGTATTCGCGGCAGTCTCTGCCGCCTTATTGTGCCCCTCACTAAAATGTTAGGCAGACACTGCCGGGTCTCCTTCCAAATCAAACAAAGTCAGCTCGATTTCGAGTTCCGCCATCTTACGATCCTGCAAGGTTGGGCGGAGCGAGAAAATGTTTGTGTAAACGAGCTTGTCATCAATTTTGAGATCGTTCAGCAAATTCGTAATCGCAGATAAGGATCCAATCACTGTCAATTTGAATTGCTGCGACCGCAGGTCAAACTTCGTATCCTTCCCGCGGGGACCTCTCGCCTGGCGATCAAGCGGACTGTCCTTCTCTTTCCATTTTCGCGTTTGCGATTCACTCAGATTAATTCTACGAATCTGGCAGCCGTGTTCACGGGCCAGTTTAACCACGCGTGCCCGAAATTCTCGTACCGACTCCAGGGAAACGGTTGCCGCCTCGTGATTCTCCAGTTCGTCGACTCGTTGCTGCACCCGCTTCTTGAAGAAATCAAGCCGCGAAAGGGTTGCTTCGGTCTGGGCGATCGCAGAATTGATCTTGGCGCGCTCTCCCGTCAGGGCAAGGTATTCATCGGCGGCAGGCCATACCGCCACGAGTCCTATAACGAAAGTTCCGATTACAACGATCAGACGGCGCGAGGGATGTTCCAGGAAACGCCGCAAAATATGCTCAATCATGTTATTCCGCGCCTCCGTCATTATCGTTAATGTCTGCCAATTGGCACGTTATGCTGAACTGGATCGACGGGCCGGCCCGTGCATGAGCCGGCTCCGTCCCCTCCAAGCCTACCTGGGCAAGCTGGGGGATCTTTCGCAGGTGATTGACGAATTCGTACACCCCGTCCTCGCTGTATCCCGATCCGTTGAGCGATACACGGCCGGTACCGGAAATCGATAACTGCTCAATCCATACATCGTTGGGCAGACTCCGAGCAATCTGTCCCACAAGATGATGGGGAGGAGCCTGCGCGATTCCCCGTTTAAGATTCTGAAGATGCTTGAGCTTTCGCTCGGTCGCCATGTATTTGACCTGGAGCAACTCATAGCGTTTCTTGCCGACATCCATGACGTCCAACTTCACCTGCAACTCGTTGTGCTGCCCTCGCTCTAGATAGCCCGCGACGGCAAAGCCGCAGGCGACGAGCAGGGCCGCGGCAATCGGCCAGGCCGCCGTAAGTAACCCGCGAAGAAGGGGTTCACGATGCCCTGCTTCTGTACGATCGAGGAGGTTCGGTCCGTTGCGCTCGCTCGACTGAAGACCGTGTGCCATGGCGGCGCCCAAGGCGGATATCAGTTCGGTGCCCTCCGAGATATCCTCACCCATCTCCCAATCCTGGGCCATCATCGAAGGCTCCAACACCTCGACATTGAGGCGATCGAAGTCCGCAAGCTGGCTAGCTACCTGAGAGATATCGTGTTGGTTTCCGCAAAGAAACAGCCGAGAAATCTTCCCACCCGCGTATCCGAAGTGTCGGTCGCAGTAGCGCTGCAATCGTTCGAGATGATTCTTGACCGTGGCTGCTATCTCATCCTTGGCTTGTCGTCCGCCAGGCCGGTAATCGAGCAAGAGTCGGCCTTGCAGTGAAATCCCAAGTTGTACGCCGCGCTCGTCGACGGCGACCACCAGTGCCGGAGCCTCGATGTCGCCACTCATGGAGTGGACGGCTCGACATAGCGAAATGAGTGACGGCTCCATGAGCTGAACAGTCAGACCAGCCGCATCGATGGCCGCCAGCAGTGGCTCCAGAGTGCGGGCGTTCGTGACCGCCAGCCAACCGTGTTGATGGCGAACATCAATCTGGCGGACGTGCGAGGCCAGGCTCTTCTCGCCCGCCCCGAGCGACAAGTACAGATTGGTTCGTTCTTCCAGGGAGCGAAGCTCCTGCCGCACCTTGTCCGCCGTGCCCGCGACAACGCGCGTGACGCAGAAGTCGCCATTCAGAGCGAGGTAGACAGGGACGCCACTAAGCTTCTCCTCGGTCGCCACAATCTTCAGTGCGGTGGTAAGCTCCTTCTGCCCGACTTCGGTGTGCAGAGAGGGAGCCTCCTTTCGCCAGGTCACTCGACGCGCGCGAACTTGCCGAGAATTTCCGTCATCGGAATCGCGCACAATGACCAAATCGATTTCGGACTGGCAAATCTCTATCGCCACGAGGCGATGGGCTTTTTGTTTCTTTAATTTCTTGGACATGTCTTTCTTCCGACTCTTTCTTCCGACTCTGGCTTGTTTGCTCTGCAAGACGCGAGTCGGAGCGAAGCGAGGCCTTCGCCCTATTCCACCTGCACGGTAATTTGAAGTGTTCGAGTAACTCCGTCCGCCGTTCCAGTTCCCGTCACAACAACCTGCTTTCCCGCTCCATCAACGGCTGTTGCCGAGTAAGTGTCTCCTGTGCCGGAGGGAAACTCTGTGGACGAGATTCCGGTCCGCCAACTGACATCCTGCTCGAGTTCCGCAAGAGAATGATTCACCGCCGCGGCGGCCAAGTAATTCGCGCGCTCATAGGCAATCGTGTTTCGTAACGCACTGAACTGATAAGCCTCGGCCTCGACCATCGAAATCACCATCAATCCCGTCGCCGAAACGATCAACAGGCAAATCAGCAGAGCGGCTCCGCGCCGATTCGACCGTCGTTGTGATCGCTTCGCTCGACAAGATTCGTATTGTTCGGGACGGGTGTTCATCTTCGGATTAGTGGCTGAATTACTCTGTCTAGTTCTCGTTACCAAGTTCGAATCCACGCCCATGAGGTAATTGTTTTCGTGCCGCTCGTTTCGCGAGGCAGCGAAATTTGGGCTTCAATCTTAATCGCCTGGATGTCCGAGACGGTGGTCGAGGCCGTCGTCGCGTCGGCCTCGTAGCCTGTAAATTTCAACTGCGTGACGTTCTCTCCGAGCAAGCTCGATGCGGAAGTGACGCCGAAATGGACTTCGTCACTTCCCGAGTCATGATTCCACACATAGATTTCGCCTGTTTCCATTAGCACGGAAATTGTCCCGGAAGTATCGGAAGCCGAACTAATGGCAATCACCGAAGTCGCCTGACGCACTCGTCGAACGACATGCCTGACGGTCGCATGAGCGGCCTCCAATCGAGCTTGATCGTCGCTGTTCGCCTGCCACGCATCGCGCCCTGTGCGCATCAATATCGTCACCGACGACACCACGACAGTGAGAATCGTCGAGGCAATAATCACTTCCAAGAGTGACATACCGCGCGCTTTGTTAGGAACCCGATGCTTCATTCTCATAACTCGCCATGCGAGCGATCTTGCTTGCTAGAACAACCTTTGGTTCGCCATTGTCGAGGGTGGTGTCCGAGTCGACGTCTTCCCAAACGGTCGCGGTAACGGCCATAAGCTCGTCCGTAATTCCGCCATCGCCGGAACTATCGCTACGCACGACGCTAAATCGAATCCTCGGATACCCCTCGGTGGAAAAAGTTCCCGTTGTCGTTGTCATCGCCCAGGTCGCAGCCGAAATGGCCAAGTGCTCCTCCAGCTTGCTGACACACAAGGACGTCATCACGCCGGCCATTTCGAGCTCGCGGCTGACCTGCATGCCATCCCGCATGAGCTGCAATCCAGGCACGAGGGCGATAGCCATCATTGACGTGGCGGCGATCAGCTCGAGCAGCGTCTGGCCGCGCCGTATCGGTTTGTGACGACGTCTCAACATGACTGTGGAATCTGTGCCGGGTGCGCGAACGGATACAACTCAGGGGATCGAAATCGATGTCCCTTGATCGGCCTGACTGCCAATGGAGAAATCGCCACTGGCGTTGGCCAAGCCTCTCTACCTAGAGAGACCCACCCAAGGCTAGCTTACGAAGAGGGCAAGTCAACGCTCGCTGTGCGAACGTAACTCGTTCGCTGACAGATACTAAGGAGCTACAGCTCGGTCGAGCGGACCATCCCTGTGACAGGGACTACATCGAGCTGCCAGGTGCGATTGGGGCCGGCGAGCGTAATCTGATAGGCCGCCAATGCCTCTCCTTCAAAATTGAATTGAGCCGTTGTCGCCGAGACCGTGACCGTCAGTTCATCCGGAATATCACGCGCCGCATCGGCGGTCACGTCGCCGCCTGAAGCCTTGCGATACATGCGGTAGCTGGTGACTTTGCCACCGGAAACGGTGAAGCTCAGGTAGTGATTGTCTCCCGTCGAAATGGAGGCACGACGGGCAAGCTTCAAATCGAGGGCAATGCGGCCCCCAACTCCCTGAGCTCCGAAGTCCCCCAGGCCAGCCGATCCGAGCCGGAACATGGCGACCGAGGCCAGAATCCCAATCAACGTAACAACGGCGACCAGTTCCAAGAGGGTAACTGCTCGCCGTTGTTGTTTGCTTTCAGCCATGGTTTTCGGCCGAGTCGTCTAATTCGTTGGTCAGGAAATCGGAATCTTATGCCGACGAGGGATCGGCGGTCGACCTACTGAGCGCGGTTATCGCTATCGAGCGTGTAGTCTCCACCACCCGGCTTGCTCGGAATACCATCCGGGAAGTAGTCTGCATCGGCTTCGATATCACTGAGGTCCGAGGCGGGCCAGCTGCCCTTCTCGAAGTACCAACGCTCGACGGCCGAGTTGATTTCGGCAATGTTCTGCAGATTGGCGTTCGTCTCGGCTGCGGTCTTCGAGAAGTTGATTCTCGGAATAATTACAACTGCGATGATCCCCAGAATGGTGACCACGGCGAGAAGTTCCAACAGCGAGAAGCCACGACGTTTACGGTTTACTCTTGGTTTGCGAGCCTTCATATCTCTGCTCCCTCGATTCCTTGGGACTCAACGAATTAGTTAGTGGTGTATTTGGTTGCGAGTGATTTCGCCGCGGTGTTTTTCCGGACGAAGTGTTCACATCTGTCGCTTTTATGCACAACAGTAGCTTACAAATTGGCGGTGTCGGAATTATTTCTCAATCGATGTGGTTTTGGCCATTCGGAGGGAACGTTTGCAACGATTCTCCTAATGATCGTGGCCCGTTACCTGCTGGGCTGTCGAATCGAAGCCATAGGACGCTCCGTCGTAGGGGCAAACAGGCAACCCGTCGGGAAAATAGCTGGAATCGGCCGCGATGTCGCTCAGGTTGGATGCGGGCCAGGTCCCTTTGTTGCGGTACCAACGCTGGGCCTGAACCTCGATATTTCCCCTATTCACGAAGCAGGAGTTCTTCTTGGCCTCGGCCGATGGGGCGCTCAATCGCGAAATCACGATGGTCGCGATAATCCCCAGGATCGTGACCGCCGCGAGCATCTCCATAAGAGAAAATCCTCGACGGCGTGTCTGGCTCTGCAATAATGTTGACCTCAGCATCGTGATTATTCTCTTTCTCTGTTCTCTGTGTGCGCCAAGAACCCAATCAGGGTCCCCACCCACGCTGTAACAATCAGTTGACTAGTGACCAGGGTTCATGGCGCCAATCATGTCGAACATTGGCAAGTAGATCGCCAGCAGAATACAACCGATCATGCCAGCTAACGAGATTGTCAAGATCGGCTCGATCGTCCCAACCAACACATTGGTCGTCCGTTCGATTTCGCGGCGCAGGTGCTGCCGAACATCGGCTGTCGCCTTAGGCACCGTACCGGTCTGCTCACCGACAATGATCAATTGGCTTACGACCGGTGGAAATAGCTCGGAATGGCGATCGAGTTCGCGACTGAACCGCTCTCCTCGAGTCACCGCCGATTGCAATTCGTCGACGCTACGCTTCACGGCATAATTGCTTACCGAACCTCCCGAGATGCGCAGGGCATCGACCATGGTAAAGCCCGCCTCCAACATATTGCCCAGCACCTCCATGAACTGCAGCACCGCCATGTCACGTAGCCAGTGGCCAAACACCGGCAACCTCAACAACGTCCGATCCATTTGATAGGCATATTCCGGATTCTTGCGAAGGTAACGAACACCAAATACCGAACCGACCCCCAGTAAGAACAGCCACCAACCGTGACCGGCCAGGAAAGCCCCAGCTGCGATCATGAACCGGGTGACAAAGGGCAACTCCACCTTGGAAGTCGAGTAGGTTTCCTCAAAAATTGGCACCACGAATAGCAGCATGAAGGTGACCGAAACGATCCCAGCGACCGTCAGCATGATCGGATAAGCGAGTTTCTTCACGACCGTTCGCTTCAGATTATCCGCGTTTTCCAGCTGCTCGGTAATTTGGATCAGGGTGGCAGGCAACGTACCCGAGCGTTCTCCAACCCGAATATGATTTATCAAGACCGTGTTGAACGTGGCGGGGAATTGCGAGAGTGTCTTGCTAAACGCCTCGCCAGCGGCAACCTTGCGTCGAATCGTTTCGAGAAGATCGGCATATTTCCTCAAGGACTTTTCGTTGGCCAGCGTGGCCAATGCCTTGGGCAGAGCGACACCGTTGTCAACAAGCGTTGCCAGATTTCGGATGATATAGATCAAGTCGGCCTTCTTGATCTTATTCCCACCAGCTTGTCCGCCGCCGATCTGGACGCTGTGCAGTTTCGTCAAGATGCCGATCAGACCGGCACCCGACGATTTCACATTGGTAGTTGTAGCCTTGGCCATACGGACACCCTGATTCGTCGCTGGCGACATCCTTACGAGGACAGTTTGTAGTACACTTCTTCCAGCGTCGTGCGACCGGCCAAGGCTTGCTCCAGACCTCCGTCAGCCAGCTCCACCATCCCTTCTTCGACGGCGATCTCTCTCAGCTGCGAGGCCGGGACACCAAGTTCAATCTTCGCGGCCAGAGCCGGGGTCACCGACATGATTTCATAAATCGGAATTCGTCCTTGATAACCCGTACCAAGACATTTCTTGCAGCCGCGGCCGGCGTAGAAGGTCGCGTCGGCCGGCAATTCCCGATCACCCAGCAGCGATTGCAAGATGCCTTCGTTGGGCTGCACAGGTTGCTTGCATTCATCGCAGATAGCGCGCAACAGTCGCTGGGCTACCGATCCCAGCAGGCTTCCGCCGATCTTGAAATAGTCGAGTCCCAAGTCGCTCAATCGGGCGACCGATCCGACAGCGTCATTGGTGTGCAAAGTGCTGATGAGCAGGTGTCCGGTCAGGGCCGCCTGGACCGCCGTGGTGGCGGTTTCATGGTCCCGGATTTCGCCGACGAGAATGACATCGGGATCTTGACGCATGATGTACTTGAGTGCGTTGGCGAAGCCGAGACCGTGATCGCTATCCGCGTGCACCTGATTGATTCCCGGAAGCCGATATTCGACCGGGTCTTCGACCGTAACGATGTTTCGGGAGACCGAATTGATCGCGGATAACATCGTGTACATGGTCGTGGTCTTACCACTACCCGTGGGGCCGGTCACGACGATCATGCCGTGCGGTTTATCGATCAACGATTGACAGAGCTCGGCCGCGCGGTCCGGCATGCCGAGGGCGTCAAAGGTGAAAATCTTGTTGCCCTCGTCGAGAATACGCATCACGACCTTTTCGCCATCGACGGTCGGAATCGTGCTAACACGAAAGCTGGCCCGCACACCGTTTTCGTCGATCGACAAGTTGCCGTCTTGAGGACGTCGTTTTTCCGTGGTATCCATGTCGGCCATAACCTTGATGCGACCGACGACCGGTTCCTCAATGTGATTGGGGATGGTCATAATCTGCTGCAGTTGCCCGTCGACTCGATATCGAGCTCGCATCTGCGGATCGTGTGGCTCCAGGTGAATATCGCTTGCCCCGGCGTTCACGGCCCCCATGAGAATAGAACGCACCAGGCGAATCACGGGGGCGTCTTCGTCTTCGGCCGTGTCGATAATCTCCTCGACATCGACACCGTGACTGGCTTCGTCCAGGTCGGCAATCTTCATGTCGACGATCGTCTGGCGTGCCGAAACACGTTCGTCAAAACCACGATCGAGCGTCGAGAGAACCTGCTGCTGCATCGCCACCACCGGCTGGACTCGATAGCCCGTGATGAGCTCCACTTCGGAGATCGCCTCGATGTCATCGGGAGCCGTCATGGCGAGCGTCAAGTCGCCGCCCTGAATACCTAGCGGAACCAATTCTCGATCGCGGGCCATGGTCTCCGGCAGCAGACGCACCAGCTGTGGATTGGTCGCCTCTGGCACGAGGTCGTAGTATGGCACCTCGAACTGCTCGGCCAAGGCCGAGCCGAGCTGGTCTTGCGTGACCAATCCGCGAGACACGAGAATCGCGCCGAGCATACCGCGCTCGGAGCCTTGCGCCGCCAGCGCCGCTTGCAATTGATCTTCGGTGATCTGTCCACGGGCAACAAGAATGTCGCCCAATCGGCCTGCCATGTTATGACTCTCTTGATCGGCGTACTGTCCAGGCGGGGATGTCTTCGGAAATCTTGAACAAGACGCGACTCGAATGCTTTCTAGTGAAATCTATTTTGGGGCTCAAATTCGGCCGGTGGGTCGTTGTTCGAGCAGAGTTTCGACCTTCGCCTCCAGGGTCGCGGGGTCGTAAGGAGCTACGAGGTAGTCGCGAGCTCCCGCGTTGTAGGCGCGTTGCACGGCGTCAATGTCGGCTTCAATCGAGAGTGCCATCACGGCCACCTCGGCGGTTCGCTGGTCCAGAGTAATTCGTTCGATCAACTCGATGCCCGTGATTCCCGGCAACACCAGATCGACAATGGCGACATCCGGCAGTCGAGCCTCCATCAGCTCCAAAGCTTCTTCGCCGGAGGAAACCGCCGCGACCTCGTAGCCCAGCAATTCCAAGCGAAACGCGGTCACTTCCGAGAGAAGCGAGTCGCTTTCAACAAACAGAATTCGAGGGACTTCGTTATGCATTACCACAATCTCAGTTAACGTTCGTCACCGACGGCAATCGATGATGGATACCAGCGGCGCATTCCAAATCAACGGATAAGGTCTTCACGGACCACGCCGAAGAAGAGTAGCTTTCGCTTGACGCAAGTCAAAGCGTGCCAATGCGCAGGGGCCGATAGAGCGACTCAAATAGCGCAGCAGAAGGGCGATGCAGTGGCAGAATCAGCAGAATCGTTATTATCGGTTCGCCGTTGTCGGCTTTGCCGCTTGGCGAACTGGTTGTCCGGGCGCTCGGCGGCCAAGCAGAACCAGTTCACCATTCTTCAAAAAACGAGGACGGCGTAGCAGAACTTCGATATCACTGGGAAGCACCGACTCCAGCTCTTTCAGACGACCCGCTTCGGTAATTAGAAAGGAGTCGCCGGAAGAATCGAGATGCTCGCGAACAAGATCGAATTCCTCGCTTCCGATCTTGTCGATCTCCTGGCGGGTGTAGTAGACCCAGCTGGGACGGAAGAAACAGTAGCCAACCACGGCGGGATCGCCAGAGGAATTCTCCTCAATCGCGGCCGCCATCGGCTCGGCGTTTTGGAATCGATCAATCCGAAGCACGGCCCATCCAAACATCGTTGTCGATAGCACGGCTGCGAACGTTACAAACGTAGCCACTGCCCGGCGGGCGTGCCCTCGCTCACTGAGAACCAGCGCCGCGATCGCCCCAACCAGCGGAATGACGCCGATGGCGCCCAGCCAGGATTCCCCGGGAGCGTACTTGGCGGTAATCCAGGGAAGCGCAATCAACATCACGAGTCCAACGACTCCAAAGACGATCAGCGCCATGCGTTGCCAGAAGCGGCTGATCTCTTCCGGCGAGGTAACCCAGGTGTAGAAGAAGAAGGCGGTCAAAATTGCCAGCGGCGCATAGGTCGGTGTCACATAGCTGGGCAGTTTCGTGCCGGCGAGTGAGAAGAAGATTACGTAAACGGCCACCCAGCTGACGGCAAACAGCAGCCCGAGTCGGGCCTTCGAGCCACCGCGTAGCTTACTGATGACATTGGAAATCATGGGTGCCAGAAATACCGATGCCGGAAAGAAGCAAACGGCAATCGATATCAGGTGATAGAGTGGAGGACCGCTATGCCCTTCCATCGGTGCGCTAAATCGCCCGACATTGTGCTTCAGAAAGAATCCCTCAGGCCACGCCCCGTTCGTCTGCAAACCGACGGCAATGTACCAGGGCAAGGCAATGAGAGCGACGATGAAGAGCGCCGTAAGCGGGCGTAGCTGCCAGGCTACTTCCACGATCTTTCGTGGCCAAAAAGTTCTCGCGATCCAGGTCCCGCAGCTTCGCAACCAACCGGCCGATTCGTTCTTCTGGGCAACCGTCGAGGTGGCCGAGTTGGCACACAAGATAAAACAGCCGATGACGGAACCGGGCAGAAGCACTCCAATGGGTCCCTTGGCCAGAACGGCCATCCCCATCGCGGCATACATGGCGACGAATGTCCCCAGGTTCGTCGGTACTCCCGCGTAGACATGGGGCTCCGCCGCAGACTTCTCTTCAGCAAGACTTCCCTCCGCCGGGAATGCCCCTCGAACGTACAACCAGAGTGCCAACGTGGAAAAGAAGATCAATAAACCGTCGGGTGTGGCGGCGCGCGATGCGAAGACAAACCAGAAACTGGACGACAGCAATAAGGCCGCCCAGAGCCCCACGCTGGCATTGAACAAGCGACGCCCCAGATGAAAAGTAAGCAGCGCCGTACCGATGCCACACAAGGCGGAAGGCAGCCGGGCCGCGAATTCGGTTGGGCCGAATAAGTGGTAGGCAACCAGCATGAACCAGTAGAGGAGAATGGGCTTATCGGTACGCAACTCGCCGTTGAACGTCGGCACGATCCAATCACCAGCCTGAAACATTTCGTAGGCGCATTGGGCGTTCTTCGGTTCATCTTCATCCCACAGCCTGGGTGCGCCGAGATTCGTAAAGATCACGATTCCCGCGACAAGCACGATCAGAAAGTGGGAACGAGTAGCTGACTGCATGTTCTTTCTCACGAGGGATAGATTCTCGGCGACTGGCGTCCCAAGACGATGAGTTTTTGCGGCGGCGAGTCTAGAGAACCTCGGCAGAGTGGACAAGATCATTCTGTTGGCCTATCCCCCCCTCTACAGACTTGCTAAGTTTCCGCCCACCTGGGCCGGACAGATCCGCTCCCCCGGTGCTGTCACGGCGAGATCCAATTCGCCGCGAGAATCATTTTTGTTACGCGCGATGGGCAATATCGCTGATGGACAACGCAAGCACTCCCCAATCCTTGTTGAGTACCGATGGCCATCCATCTCCGGCAGCACCCGGCAGTCGATCGCCGCGGTATCTGCTGTTTGTAGCCGGCGCGTTCTTGGCTGGCTTTGCGGCGTTGAGCGTCGATGTGCCGGTGGCAAAATGGTGCGCGGCCGGAAATTGCCCGGGCGATTTGAAGAAGATCTTTCATCTGGCCGAAACATTTGCGCACGGCATCGGAGTGGCGATTATTCTGCTGGCCATGTTCTTGCTAGATCCGGTGCGCCGTTGGATGATGCCTCGGCTGGTCGTGATGACAATTTCGGCCGGACTTTGCGCAAATCTCATCAAGCTGACGATTGCGCGGGCTCGACCGCGAGCTTTTGATCTGGAGCTTGGGGTGTGGGACTCGTTCGCCGGCTGGCTTCCACTGACAGAAGCAGGGAGTGCGGGACAAAGCCTACCGTCGGCACACACCACCACCGCGTTCGCGTTCGCCATCGGTCTGGCATGGGCTTATCCTCGTGGACGCTGGTTGTTCGCCACGCTGGCCGTCTTGGCGGCCTGTCAACGTGTTGTGGCCGAAGCCCACTTCCTGAGTGACATCTGCTGGGGAGCCGCCTTGGGATCTCTGATCGGCTGCGGATTTGTGCGGGGCTGGCTTTCTCCAAAATGGCTGGACCGCTGGGAAGCATCTCTCGCACGCCGATTGGCAACTAAGTGGGAACCGCTCGAAGACGGGACCGGTCGCTGCCTGGACGATCTCGCCACAGATGAACAGCGCCGCGCCGCGTGAGTGAGTTGCGACGATCGAGCGGGGGCTGCATCGGACCACCCAGCAGGCCTTGTTTCCTAGGCAGTTCTGAAAAAAACTTGCCCCGTCCAGCGCTAATCAGTAGCGTAAGGTGATGAAAGCGGTAGCCGTGGCACAACGATTTTTCACACGGCAGCGCTTCATCACACTTAGGAGAGGTGCAATATGAAATATCTGGCCATCGCCGTGTTGGTATTAACTTCGCCTGGCTTCCTCATAGCGGAAGAAACCCCTGGTGCTGAGTCGAAACAATCGGTTCGCTCGTCGAGCGCCGATTCCCACAGTTCCATCGCGTCGGATCAGGCGACTGAATCAAAACAGGAAAAAGTCTCTAGGTCCAACCATGCCCAGCAGATGCGCCAACAAGTTCGAGCGGCACTTCGAGCCCAGGCGACCGCTGGAGAGCAACATCAGGCTGAATCCGTGGTAAGACTCTTGCAGCTACGCAATCAGGTCGTCGACGACGAATACTTGTCACAGCACTACCGAAAGCAACTCGCCGCCAAGCTTCATCGACGGCTCATTCGTTTGCGTCCCGAGATCGTCAAGAGTGTCCGGGACCGACAGCAACGTGTGGCTGCCCACGATCGAGCGGGAAAGGCTGCCGAGCAACCTGAGAAACTCGTGGCCATCGACGCCGACAAGGCGATTCTTGCCCAATGGCAAGACGCGCTCGGTCAAATCGCTGATGGCGGAGGACTCCAGCAGGGCGGCATCGACAACGGAGAAGCGCTCGTCGAATTGATCGAAGACACGATCTGCCCGGATGACTGGGAAAACAACGGTGGTCACAACCGCATCGTCTACTTCGGCAATTTGCAGGCCCTTGTGGTCAGCGCCACGGGGCAATAGATCAGGCACTTTCATTCGATTCAAGTCTTTTCGCGACTTGAGATCTTCGCAGCTCAATGAATCCTCACTTCGCGCGAGAATCCTTAAGCATGGGCTGCAACTCCTCCACGAAGTCGCGCACATCCTGAAATTCGCGGTAGACGCTGGCGAATCTTACGTAGGCCACCTGGTCGACCGCCCGCAGTCGATCCATGATGCATTCGCCGAGGTAACGGCTCTCGACCTCTGAATCGAAGTTGGCGTAAATGTCGTTCTCGATTTCGTTCAGCACCAACTCGATGGCGTCATCGCTGACCGGTCGCTTCCAGCAGGCCCTCTCTATGCCGCGTTTGATCTTATCCCGCTCGTAGGGAACGCGAGAACCGTCCTTCTTGATGACCTTAATGACCGTTTCTTCAATCCGCTCATAAGTCGTATAACGGCGCTCGCAACTGAGACACTCGCGACGTCGGCGGATTTCAAAACCTCCCTGACTTGTGCGAGAGTCGAGTACGCGGTCGTTGTCGCTTTGGCAGTACGGACATTTCATGGCATCGGGCCGCTGAAATCACAGGAATGGCATTGTCTATTACGATACACCAAGTCGCCCACTGGCGACTAGCGATGATTTGTCCATGCTCGATAGTCATTCTCAAGTATCGAGGGCCGTTCTTCAGCAGAAATTTCGTGACGCAATCACGCCCTGACTGGCAAATTCGGCCGGGCAATTGGGGCGCCCGTTTTCGCCCACCGAGGGTTATAATACTCTGCGGATTCGATTCGACACGAGCAATACGGCGGTAAAATGAGCATGGTTTGTCCTCATTGCGGCAGCGAAACGGTCGAAGGGGCATCGTTCTGCCACAAGTGTGGTGTATCGGTTCTCGAGCAGGAAGACGTCAAGATCGCGACCTCGGATCCTCTGGAGGAAACCGTCGCTGAGAAGTCCGCGGCCGAGGCCGATACACTTGAAACGCCCCGAGAACGCATCCTGCGAGGTGAAAACGACGATGACACGAAGGAACGCCACTTGTGGGAAGGGGGCTATGCTACCCGGGCCATGATTCCACACACCGTGGGAGTCGCTCTCCTGACCCTCATTCTGCTCATCGGCTGCATCGCACTTGGCGCGGGAACACGCGGCTGGGGATTTGCGGGAGCCGTGATCGTAGCGGTGTGGTTCGGGCTCTTGCTGCGCTTTGCCTATCTGCGGCTGAGTGTCCACTACACGTTGACGACGCAACGACTGATCCACGAGCACGGGCTGTTCCATCGCGTGACCCACCGCATCGATGTAATCACCATCGATGATGTCACCTACGAACAGCGACTTATTCAACGAGTCTTGGGCGTGGGTAAAATCCGAGTCGAGTCGGGCGAACGACAGGATCCCGAATTGATTATGCCGGGCATCGACGATGTGGACCACGTCGCCAAGACTATTGATGATGCTCGGCGGCGAGAACGAGAACGCCGTGGACTGCACATCGAAACGGTTTAGGTTCACGCGACTCGTGGTCTAACGAGAACGTCGAACGCACCGGGGAAGCTTCAAGAGGCGGCACCGTCTGCTAACGGAGGGCCATCGCCACCGGCAACCACGTTGCCGGCACTCGGCGTATCCGCTGTCGAAATCTTCCCGTTCTTCTCAGCCAACCAATCGCGTCTCTGGCGTGAACTGGGAATGTTCATACTCTTGCGATACTTGGTTACCGTGCGTCGAGCGACTTTGATGCCATGCTTGCCTAGTTCCTTGACGATCTCGTCGTCGCTCAGCGGTTTCTGCTTATTCTCGGCATCGATGATCTCTTGCAGTTTGATTCGAACCGCATCCCAAGCAACTTCTTCGCCGTCCGCGCCAACGGTGCCTCCGACAAAGAATCGCTTTAGGGGAAAGATACCTCGCGGCGTCTGAATCCACTTGTCGTCGACGGCCCGGCTGACAGTCGTTACATGAACCCCCACCTTATCCGCGATTTGCTGCATCTTGAGCGGTTCAATCGACTCGGGACCCTTGGCCAAGAACTCCTGCTGATGTTCGACAATCGCTTCGGCGACTCGCGATAAGGTGCTGCGTCGCTGCTCGATCGATTCGATCAGCCATTGAGCCGCGTTGATTTTTCGCTTGATGTATTCCTTGGTTTCCGGCGTGGTCTCGCCGCTGGCCAGCAACTGGCGATAGTACGTGCTGATGAACAGACTGGGTGTTCGATCGTCTTCGATCTTCAGCTTGTACGTCCCATCCTCGTCCTCTTCGACTGTGACATCCGGCGTCACGGTCTGAACGAATGAACTAGCGAAGATGGCCCCTGGCCAGGGATTCAATTTCTTGAGTTCTCCCCAGACCTCGTGGATCTTCTCGATGGAGTAGCCCGTCTTCTTGGAAATCAATGGCAAACGATTGTTGGCCAGGTCCTCAAGATGATGCGTGATGAGGTTACGCATCTCTTCCAAGTGAGGCATTCCAGGTTTGAGCTGTAGCAGCAGACACTCGCGTTCGTCGCGGGCGCCGATGCCCGGGGGATCGAGCCGCTGGACCGTAGCGAGAGCCTCTTCGGCTTGAGCGAGTCGACCCTTGGGAGCGTCCGGCTCCAACAAGTCTTCCAGCCGGCCAGGTAGATAACCATTGTCATCCAGGTTGTAGATAATCCGGTCACACAGCTGACGCAGCTCGGGATCGAGTTCGAAAAAATAGAGCTGGTGATGCAGATAGTCTTGAAGCGACTCAGGGCGATCGACCATGTTGGCCATCGTATCGTGTTTACGAGTTCCTTCTTCCTCAACACGATTCGATGAAGGACGAGTCCGTTCCTCGTAATAATCGGGCAACTCGTCCTTCATGTCGAGAAGACGCTCAAAGTCCTCCTCGTTATTCTTTGTCTCGTCAACGACCAATTCCTTCTCATCGGTCGTAGGTGCGTCCGGAGCGTCCGTCTCGGTCTTCACTTCAGGAAGATCGGGATCTTCCTCGTGGACCTCCAGCAGAGGGTTTTCTTGGACCTCCTGTTCGATCCGTTCTTGAAGCGCGAGTATCGGCAGTTGCAAGATCTCCATCGACTGGATCATCCGCGGTGCCAGCACCTGCTTCTGAACCATTCGCATTTCTTGGCCGAATGATAATCGCATGGGATCTTATGAGAGTCCGTTTAGTGATTTTGTTCTTGTCAGCTTCTGATCGAACTCTAGGGAAGACAGCCGACCAATCTGGATGCTCCACTCGGCGCACTCAGGACGGTCAGCAAAATTGGCCTCTGTTAAGCTTAGCTCGCGTCTGCTCCCGTGGACGACCGAATCGTAAGATCCAGGCATCCAGCGAAGTGATAGCGCTATCCGGGCTGGAAGAGGGAAACTCGCCTAAGGGGCAGGCGGGCCACCACCGGTCATGGAGCCAAGCGCTTCGTCCAATCCTGGCAGATTCATCCCACCGGTTAGTTCTTGCATCGCTTCGGCATGTTGCTCCTTGGCCTTCGCTTGTGCCTGCGTGATAGCCGCCGGGATCAAATCCTCGATCAGCTCCCGGTCTCCCTTTTCCATCAGTGACGGGTCGATTGAGACGCGCAGCACCTCGCCAAGCCCGTTCACCTCCGCCGAAACCAGTCCGCCACCGGCAGAGCCTGTCGCACGAACCGTTTTCAGCTTGTCGTTGAGCTCCTGCATCTTGGAGCCCATCTGCTGGGCCTGCTTGATTATCGATCCGAAATTGGCAAGTCCTTTGAGCAAGATTCTATTCCTCTGTCCTGTGCTGTCTCTTATCTAGTCCACTCGGGTCACGCGGGCTCCGAAGAGTTCTTTCGCCCTGCGGACGATCGCCTCATCCTCGGCTTCGACCATTTTCTTCATGCGAGAGTCCGGCTCGACCTGCTTGGAAGCCGGCTTTCGAGTCTCCCGCTCCTCCGCTGGCGAAAGCACAAAATCGACGCGAATGTTCGCACCGGTCACTTGTTCGAGCGATTCTTCAATTTTCCTGAGTTGCTCAGGACGCTCGCAGTATGCTTTACATAAATTGTAGGTCTCTTTGAAGGCCACTTCCAGTCGATTTGGCGCGGAAATTGCTACAGAGTCGTACTGTCGGCCCTTGGCCGTGATCATTCCCGATCCAGACAAGCGAGCCAAAGCCCCTTCCCAGACCGACTCCGCCGACGATTCGCTTAGCTTGCACGGCGGCGCAGAGGGCGAGGAATCGACCGCCGAAGTGCTCATCTCCGATCTATCGGGACGAGTCGCATCGACGTTTGCCGTTGCTTGAGGGGTGTTCTCCGTCGGCTCCGCCATCGGCGTGGCGAGCGAACCTTTCAAGCGTGATGGCTGGCTCTCAGATTTTTTTTTTGCGACTTGCCGTGTAATCCCTCGTGAAGGAGCTACATCGCCCGAAGAGCCTGCTCGCAGATCGGCGACAGCACTCGCCAGATCGTCTAGATCTTCCAATTTACAAATGCGGACGAGGGCAACTTCCGCGATCGTCCGTCGATGGGTGCTGAAGCGGAGCCGGTTAATCGCTTCCTCCAGTAACTGGAGCACCGCGAAGATGGTCTCCAGGCCACGACTCTCGGCGATCTCGCGTACCATCAGGCGATCGTCTTCCGCAGTCGCGCTCAGGAATGCGTCCGCATCGCAGCCAACCGCGCTCACCATGGCGTCCCGAAAGCAACCCAGTAGTTGCTCAAGCAACTGTCCTACATCGACGCCCCCTGTAACTGATCGATCGAGTGAAGCCAGCGCCCCCGCAGCGTCACCGGCGACGAGCTGGCGCGCCAGTTCCGCCAACTGAGCCCCGTCCGCGGTACCTAGTAGTGCGTGAACATCTTCGACCCCCACATGCTTGATGCCGACCGCCAACATCTGCTCCAGAAGGGACTGGCTATCACGCATCGATCCGGCGGCGCGGCGAGCCAGAATCATGAGCGCTTCGGGCGCCGCCGACAGTCCTTCCGCCTCAACGATCTGACTCAATCGGGAGACAATCGAGTCGGCCTGAATCCCCGCAAAGTCGAATCTTTGACAGCGAGAAAGAACCGTGATGGGGATCTTATTGGGTTCGGTGGTGCAGAAGATGAATTTGACATGCTCGGGCGGTTCCTCCAGAGTCTTCAACAGTGCGTTGAAGGCTGGCCCGGTAAGCATGTGAACTTCGTCAATGATGTAGATCTTGAATTGGCCACGGCTGGGACGAATATTGACGTTCTGTCGCAGTTGACGAATCTCGTCGATACCGCGGTTGCTGGCACCATCGATCTCCAAGACATCGACATCGCCACCGCTGCTGATGCTACGGCAAATGTCGCACTCGCCGCAGGGTGTCGGAGTGGGGCCTTCAACGCATTGAAGTGCCTTGGAGAGAATGCGCGCCGCGGATGTCTTACCGACGCCACGTGCTCCAGTGAAGAGATAGGCGTGACCGATACGGTTGGTTTCAATCGCGCCGGTCAGTGCCCTGGCGACATGTTCCTGCCCCACCAGTTCATCGAACACCTGCGGGCGATAACGCCTGGCTACGACGACGTAGTCGCCGGTCTTGGCAGCGTCCTGTTGCTCGGGCTCGGCGGCCATAAACGATCCTTGATGCAGCGGTTGAGAATGCTGCTTCCGGGCGATTCCGGTTGCCATCTCCTTTACAGAATACCAGGCGTCGTCGGTAAACCCGGCGACACTCGACGAGAGACCCCATGCACATGAAGGGAACTGCTTATGGCTGCTGCGGTTAAGCCCTGACCAGGTTCACAGGCCTCCATTGCAGGGGCCCCTCGTCGAATGTCGCGTACGAACGCGCCCGGTAACCCTTCAGTTGTAGAGATGGTCGGGAAGATCGTCAAACCGTGGACGAAGGAGGGGACTGATCATGAAGGGCGGGAGTCAAAATGTCTAGATGGGATCTTCCTCTCTCGTTTTGGGGCCGATTGTGAGTTCTGGCCACTACCCGTCCCTTCGGTGTCGATCCGTGCCAACTCTCGCCTAAAGAGAGACTCTGTATCCAAGGCAGGTACTGCGTTCATTCTAGAGATCAGGTCGGGCTCAGCGTTCCCCGAGGAAACGCTATACCCTGGAATCTAGAAAAAGCTGGTGAAGCAGTTGACACTCCAGCCCATTTTGATAGGATTCAAAATATTGGCACACAAACTATTTGGATCCATTCTAAAATTTCTGTTTTCGCGTAATTCCAGCCGGAATCGAGGTTTAATTCGATGCTCGAACGAGAGGAAATGCTCTGCTATAGCCTGGGGGTGGCGATGCGTCGCGTCAGCAAACTGTATGCGGATGCCCTGGCCGATCATGACATCACACCCCCGCAGCTCTTTGTCCTGAGCTGTCTCCAGTCGCAAGACGGTCAGCGGGTACGTGAACTGGCGGACCGTGTCTGCCTTGACGCTAGCAGTCTCACGGGCCTACTCGATCGTACGGAGCGGATTGGTTTGGTAGAGCGTCGCTCTGATCCAGAAGACCGCCGCGCGCTGCGGATCCACTTGACCGAGGCGGGGCGGGAGCGGGTCGCCGATCTCGCACCGGTCATTGAAGAGTTGACCGAGCGGGTCCATGCCGAATTCTTTGAGGGATATACTCGAGAGCAAGTCGAGCTATTCCTCAATATGCTGCGGCAAGCGCAGGAGGTGATGCCATGACCTTACCCGCAGCCAGCTCGACACGCGGATCGGCGTTGGCCGGTCCACATCAGACGGTCGCATCGCTGTTTGTCCAAGTCATGCAAAGATTCCGCGACGCGCTGAATACCGACGACTTTGAAATCGGAGATCTCGTGCTCTTGAACTATGTTTCATCGGCGCCTAATTGGCGCGAGGGAGTTGTCGACTTTCTGTTGAACATCACAGGAGACGACCCACAGAGAGTGCTCGATCGCGCTCTCGACTCTGGTCGACTCCGCGCCGATCAAGACGGTCACTTGCATGCGACCGATAAGGTCGGCCAACTGATGAGTCGCTTGGGTCCAACGGCGCAGGAGTTCAATCAAGCGTGGCGAAAGGAACTCTCCAGTCAATTCTCTCCACAGGCACTCGAACTATTCCTGACCATGCTGCAACATGCCAGCGGTTCGGAGCCGGAAGAAGCAAGAGACCAGTAACATTCGGCTCGGCCCCACGGCCAAAGGCCTCTCGACAATTTCAATCTTCACAATTTCCCATTTTCGGAGGAGAACACGATGTCACTCAAAGAACGGATCAAGGCAAATCTCACGCAGGCTCGTGACATGACGGAAGGAATTCTAGCTTCTTTTCAGTCGCCTGAAGATTGGACGTATCAGGTCCACCCCAAAGCGAATCACGCCCTCTGGATTGCTGGCCATCTAGGACATGCCGACAACTTCTTCCTGACCTTACTCGACCCTGAGAAAGGAGTGGAAAAAGAGGGCTGGAGCGAAGCCTTCGGAATGGGATCGCAACCGACTTCGGACCCTGCGGCCTATCCGCCTGTGGCCGAGGTGCTGGAATTCTTCCGCGAACGGCGTGAGACACTGCTGGACATTTTGGAGAATCTTCCTGAAGCCGATCTGGCCAAGAAAACCCCAGAGGGCTCACCCGAATTCCTCTCGGACTTCGAGCAGGTCCTCGAAGTGGCCGTCTGGCACGAAGGAGTCCACTCGGGACAACTCACGGTCGCGCACCGGGCGTTGGGCAATCCGCCACTATATGGCCAGCCAGAGCCCGCAAGCGCGTAACAATTCGGCTTGGCGACTGGAAGCTGTACCGCCTCCGATCAAACGGAGGCAACCAACAGCTTCGCGGCGGCCGTGTGCCCGAGAGTCGCCTCGCGATCTTCGATCGAGATACTGACCGTGCCCGCCTCCTCGCGAATCGCGACGAGGCGGCCGGTCGTTCCGATCGAGAGCCCCGCGTCGCTCAAGTAATTCAGAAATTCGGGCGACTGATCGGTGACTCTTGCCAAGCGGAAATCCTGGCCCACCTGGCACGCCAAGAGCGTCTGCGTATTTGGCTCGGGCAGTGTTCCATCGGCTCGCGGAATAGGGTCACCGTGGGGGTCTGCCTCGGGATAACCGAGAAAAGCGTCGATACGATCGACAAGCAGATCGCTCACCGCATGCTCCATGTGCTCGGCCTCCTCGTGGACCTCCACCCAATCGAGACCGAGTGTCTTTACGAGAAACACTTCGATCAACCGATGACGGCGGACGATCCGTAGGGCCAATGCTCGACCAGAGGGCGTCAGCATCACGCCTTCGTAGGGGGTGTAGGTGGCAAGCTTGCCTTCGCTGAGCGTCTTGAGCATGCTCGTAACGCTGCCTGGCGAAACAGCCAACTGGCTGGCTATCTGCCCGGTCGATGCTGGTTTGCCGCCTGCCTCTGTGCAGATTTGATAAATCTGCTTTACATAATTTTCAACGGTTAGACTTGGCATTCGTAAGGTTTCCCGCTACCTGGCCCATCTGCCACTTCATTTACAACGGAGCCAAGTTAAGAGCTGTTTTCTGGAGACGAGGGATTCCGACTCGTTATGCCTGATCGCCACCCTCTCACTTAGGTCATCCGCTGGCCATTCTACGATCCGATCGGCGTGGCGCAAACGGCGCCAGAGCTCCGCCCGTTCAGAGTTCGGCGGGAATGGCCATTGCGTCGGTGTCCTCCGTGCGACATCATGTGAAGATTCCTGGAACCTGAAACAAGCTTGTAGGGTCCCCCCGGACAACACGAGAACCGCCGTATCGGATTCCCACCGTACTAGAATTACCGCCGAGCACGATTGTGCAATTGAATCTCAAAGCACTGGAAGTCTCCCAAGGCATGGTCGATGCCGCGGATGCCTTGCGGATTCAGGCTCATAAGCTCAGTTGTGGTGCCCTGGTTGTCGACTGCGGAATTGAAGCTCCCGGCGGCCTGGAAGCAGGCCGCCGGCTCGCGGAATGCTCCATGAGCAAACTGGGAACGGTTCAATTTGTGCCCGGAAATTCCGATCTCTGGCATGCTGCTCAGGTCCAGGTCTACACCGATCAACCGGTAGCGGCCTGCATGGCGTCGCAATATGCCGGCTGGGAAGTCAAGCTCAAGGACTTCTTCGCCATGGGTAGTGGTCCCATGCGAGCCGCGGCCAATCGAGAAGATCTCTTCGAGCATATTGGCTACATCGAATCGCCATCGGTTGCCGTGGGAGTCTTAGAGACGCGAGAGTTACCACCGGAAGGGGTCGCCAAGCATCTAGCAGAAGAGTGCGGTGTCGCTCCGCGGGACCTGATACTTCTTGTTGCTCCAACGGCAAGTCAGGCTGGAAACGTGCAGGTCGTGGCGCGAAGCGTCGAGACGACCCTACACAAGCTGCACGAACTGGAGTTTGACTTGGATCGCATTGTTAGCGGCTTTGGTACCGCCCCGCTTCCACCTATTGCCAAGAATGATCTGGCGGGCATCGGGCGCACGAACGACGCCATATTGTATGGGGGAGAAGTAACCCTGTGGATGCGTGGAGACGATGAGAGCCTGGAGCAGATCGGACCTCGGGTGCCCAGCAACAGCTCCTCGGATCACGGCCGACCATTCGCCGAGATTTTTGCCAATTACGATCACGACTTCTATAAGATTGACCGCCATCTTTTCAGCCCCGCGGTGGTCACATTCATGAACGTCGACACCGGCCGAACCCAGCGGTACGGTCAAGTGCTACCCGAGGTCGTACAAGCGTCGTTCCGTGATTAGCAACCGGGGAATCACGGCCAAGCTCAGCAGCGACTCTGCTATCGCGGATCAACTCTCATGAAAATTGCCGTCTTGGGATCACTCGAGAGTTGGTACGTCAAAGACCTGCAACGGGCCGCGACGAATCGTCACACTATTTCGCCCATCACTTTCAGCGACTTAAGATCGACCCTCACATCGGGGCCGATGGCCGCCAGCAGCGGAGACATTGATCTTCGTGACGCGGACGCGGTGCTGGTCCGCACCATGCCTCCGGGATCTCTCGAACAGGTCGTGATGAGGATGGATGTCTTGGGGCAACTGGCAGCCGCAGGCACACTGGTAATGAATCCGCCACGATCGATCGAGGTGGCGGTCGATAAGTATCTGGCCACGGCCAGGCTCTCCGCGGCCGGGCTTGCCGTACCCAGAACGATTGTCTGTCAGACCTCCGACGATGCCATGGCGGCATTCTCCGAGTTGGGTGGGGATGCGGTACTCAAGCCAATCTTTGGCGCCGAGGGGCGCGGCATTACCCGACTCACCGATGAAGCGTTGGCACTACGTGCCTTCAAAATGCTGGAACAGCTCGGGGCCGTCATCTATCTTCAACAGTTCATCGAGCACGAAGGCTGCGATCTGCGACTGCTCGTTATCGGAGAGCAAGTGCTCGGCATGCGAAGATGCAATCCAGACGATTGGCGAACCAACGTTTCGCTGGGTGCAAGAACCTCGCCCCTGGAAGTCTCCTCGGAGCTGGAAAGCCTCGCTCGCACCGCCGCGGCGGCTGTGGGAGCCCCCTTCTCTGGCGTCGACCTACTCCCCGGGCGGGACGGCAATCTCTATGCCATCGAGGTGAATGCGGTGCCGGGCTGGAAGGCACTCGCGCGAACTCTCGACACCGACATCGCCCAACGGGTGCTCGACTACCTGGAATCCGCAAGGTAATGGATCGGAGTGAACTGTTTGTTGTCCGCTGCGAAACTCTTCTGCACCGAGAGAAGGCCCATCCATTGCAGATAGCCTTGTCAGCTCCTAGGTTCACGCTGTGAATGATCCACCTGCCAACTCGATTGAGGACGCGAATGTCGTTAACGTGGCGACGCGAATGAGCGAACATGCGCGCCGCATGCCGGAGCAAATTGCCGTCGTCGAGACAGGGCCCACGAGGGGAACGAGCCCCAACAGTTACCGGCAAATCACATTCGGCCAACTCGAAAGTCAGAGTAACGAAATTGCAGCGGGGCTGAGGGCAATCGGGGTCACGCCAGGCACTCGTCTGGTGCTGCTTGTGCCGCCGGGTCTCGACTTTGTAACTCTGGTATTCGGACTACTAAAATCGGGCGCCGTGGCGATCCTTATCGACCCTGGCATGGGTCGCGAGAATCTTGTCCGCTGTTTGTCGGAAGCGGAGCCGGAGGGCTTTGTCGCCATCCCCATGGCGCAAGCTGTGCGAACCGTGCTGCGAAGTCGCTTTAAGAAGTCGCGATTCAATATCACTGTCGGCCGACGGTGGTTCTGGGGCGGCCATACCCTGAAACAACTACGAGCCAAAGGCAAGGCCGAAGACTTTCTGATCGATTCCGAGACGGCCGATCCGGCCGCCATCATTTTCACGACTGGCAGCACGGGGCCGCCCAAAGGTGTCCTCTACCGTCATGGCAACTTCGATCGCCAAGTCACCGAGATTGCCCAACAGTACAACATCGCCCCCGGCACTATCAATCTAGCCGCTTTCCCGCTGTTCGGTCTGTTCAATGCGGGCATGGGAGCGACAACCATTTTTCCCAGTATGGACTTCACGCGGCCAGCTGACGTCGACCCGGAATCCATCCTCACGGCACTTTCAGACTGGAATGTGACCCAGGCGTTCGCATCGCCGGCTCTTTGGAAGCGAGTCGGCCGGTACTGCGAATCGACAGGCAATCAGATGGGCACACTCCGCGCGATCTACTCCGCGGGTGCTCCGGTCCCTGGCCAGGTTATCCAGCAGATTCGAAACCAGATTCATCCGGAAGGCGAATTCCATACGCCTTACGGCGCAACCGAAGCACTACCCGTCGCGACGATTGCGGGCAACGAGGTGTTAGAGGATACGCAAGAGCGAACTGACCAGGGAGCGGGTGTCTGTGTAGGTCGCCATTTCCCTGGTATCGAGTGGAAAGTTGTGCGCATCGTCGAGGGTCCCTTGAAGAGGCTCGAAGAGGCCGAATCGCTGCCGCGAGGCGAAATCGGGGAACTACTCGTTAGCGGACCAGTTGTCACGACGGAGTACGTAACGCGAATCGACGCCAATGAAACCTCCAAGGTGTTCGACGCCGAGGGGCGCCTCTGGCATCGCATGGGGGATTCCGGATATCTCGACGACCTGGACCGCTTCTGGTTTTGCGGTCGAGTGGCTCACCGCGTGCAGACGTTGAGCGGACCTCGCTACACAATTCCCTGTGAAGCGATCGTCAATACGCTCGACGAGGTCGAACGCTCCGCTCTGGTGGGAGTGGGCCCTCCCGGAAAACAAGAATTGGTGCTCATTGTTGAACCCCAAGAACAAGAGGCAGCCAGATCGCCAGAAGCGAGCGCCCAGCTAAGCAGCCTGGTCAAGCGGTTCTGCCAGGCAAACTCCAAGCTAAGCGACGTTGAGCAGGTCCTCGTTCACCCAAAATTACCCGTTGATATCCGACATAATGCCAAGATTTTCCGAGAGCGGCTGGCGATCTGGGCCACCCAGGAACTCGCGCGAGGCTAGTATCCACGGAGGTCCATTGGCTGGGCGCGACGTTTGCCGCGCTGTTAAACTCGTAAAGAGGCATTAATTAAGGGCGTTTTCGCCCTGCGCCGCAAGGCTCGGAGAGGACGGCTGTAAATATGGCACAACAGTGGTATTGTCGGATTTCCGGCAAGCAGTATGGTCCGCTTTCGCCCAAGCAGCTCAAGCAGCTAGCCGTTCAAGGCAAGCTGAAGCCAGACGACGGTGTCCGTCGTGAGTCGGACAAGCAGTGGGCACCCGCCAACAAAGTAAAAGGGCTCTTCTCCGAGGGTCCAGAATCCAAGGAAGCGGCAGCAACACCAGGAACCGCCAGTGCTGCCGCTGAAACCTCCCCTCCAAAATCGACCTCGAAACCAAAGAAAGCGCGTCCTGCCGAACGTCTCCCGACGGCGAAATCGCTCGAACCGGCGAAGGCCGAACCATCGGTCTCGGAGCGGGATGAAGACGACGAGATACAATTAGCGCCGCCAGAACCAGCGACAACTCCTTCGACGCCTTCCCCAACGCCGGCGCGCCCCGCACCTGCCGCCGGCGCGACGATTCCGACCGCTGCATCTCAGGCCTATCAGGAAGTGCCCGCCCGTCCCACTCTGTCACAGGACGGTTTGAACTACGTGCGCGTCATGGGCACGGCCGTCACCGGTGTGGCCATCGGGTTCGCCACGATCTGTCTCGCCAAGCTGCCCATCCTGCCACTGATGGTAGGGACGTTAGGTATTCTCTTTGCGCTTCGATCAGGCTTCATGTCGAAGATGGATCGCAACGCTCTCGGCTTGTCTTTCGTGGCCGTTGTCCTGAGCATTTCGGGGCTGGCTTGGGGATTGCGGTCGACCTTAGCCGACCCTCAACCGGTGCTGACGCTCCGTGAGGTGTTTGGGCTGGTCCCGCCGCCGGTCGAGCAAACACTCGAAGCCAAACGAGAGATCGGGAAGCTCGGAAACTTGGATGTCGGCGTTAGCGAAGTCTATATCGGCACCGTTCCCGGAGTCTCGAACAGCAAGTATTACGTTGTCATTGGGTTGCGACTCAAAAACGAATCCTCAGAAGCAATCGACTACCAGAGTTGGAGCATCGCCGAGAACGGGGCCACTCTCCGCGATATCGACGGCAATCTCTGTGGCATTGTCACCAATGACCGTATCAAAGGACAGCAAAGAGCTCGTTCGATTTCGCCGGGATCTCAGGTGAAGGACGTTCTGGTCTTTGAGGACCCCACCGATTTCACACGGAATGAATACCTTACACTGTCACTCTCCGGACGAGCGATCGGGGCACCCGGAAAGGTCGTGTTTGAGGTCCCGTATTCCGTCGACGATTTCATCGGGACCGCACCGGAAGACCTGAAGAAGCAGGACGACGCCAAAGCGGATAAGCCAAGCATCACGACCGTCGAAGTGAGCGGCGAAGACGAAGCGGCAATTCAAGAATAAGACGAATTAGAACAGGAAGATTCGCTCATCCATCGTGAAGACGTTAGTCACCGGCGCGACGGGATTTCTCGGGCGCTATATTGTTGAACAACTCGTGGAGCGTCAGGATTCTGTTCGGGCCCTGGTACGTCAACGTGACAAACAGTTCGACTCACTCGGAGTTGATCAAGTCACCAGCGACATTCGAGATCGTGAGGCCGTAATCGCTGCCTGCGAGAATGTCGAAGCGGTCTATCATGTCGCCGCAGTGGCCGGTATCTGGGGGCCCTGGCAACACTACCACAGTATCAACACACTCGGCACACACTACGTGGTTGAGGGGTGCCAACGACACGGCGTGGGTCGACTCATTTACACGAGCAGCCCCAGTGTTACTTTCGTTGGAGAACCTCAGGAGGGTATCGACGAAACGGCCCCCTATCCGGAACACTGGCTCTGTCATTATCCGCATAGCAAAGCACTCGCCGAACAAGATGTCCTGTCCGCCAATCGGGCGGGGCAACTTCTCACCTGCAGCCTGCGTCCACATCTGATCTGGGGCCCGCGAGATCGTCATCTTATCCCTCGCTTGATCCAGCGGGCCCGGAGCGGGCAGCTCCGGCGAGTCGGCGACGGCACGAACCTGGTCGACACAATTTATGTGGAAAACGCCGCCAGGGCCCATCTGCTGGCAGCCGACGCCCTGACTTCCGGTTCGCCAGTCGCCGGACGAGCGTACTTCATCAGCCAGGCGGAACCGGTCAACTGCTGGGAATGGATCGACCAGATCCTTGCCTTGGCTGGCCTGCCCCCCGTGAAGAAGTCGATCTCGCTCGCGGCGGCATACCGCGTGGGCCGGCTGCTGGAACTCGCTCATCGGGGGCTATTCCTCCGCGGGGAACCCCGCATGACGCGGTTTTTGGCCACGCAATTGGGCACTTCGCACTACTTCGACATCTCGGCCGCTCGCCGTGATTTCGGTTACACTCCCACGATTTCTGTCTCCGAGGGCATGAAACGACTTGGTTCCGAGCTAGCTGGTGGTTAGCGCCACCTGGCGGTCAACTTCAGGTGGAATCTAGTCGGCTAGTCTGATTTGGCCCTGCCGGCAATTAGTGGGGGCTCCGCCCGATACTGTGGGCATTATGCGGCCTCTGAGCGGCGCGCCGGCACCTTGAAAAAAACGCGAAATGCCCTTAGTCTCATAGGTTTGCGGGCGCTCTTCGCTCGCATGCCCATGGAATCTCCCCCAGCCCTCCCCCGCCAGGTTCAAACGGAATGATCGCCGCCCCGCGCGACAGCCAACGCGTCGTCATCACCGGAATCGGTCTAACGGCGCCCAACGGCAACAATCTGAAGGAATATCGCGAGGCCCTGCTTAACGGTCAGAGCGGAGTGCAGCCGTATGAGATTCGTTACGTCGGCAAGACCTTGGCGGGTGTCTGTGATTTCGACGAACTAAAGTACCAGCGTCGCAAGGACGTCCGTCGCGGGACTCGGGCGGGCAGTATTGGTGTCTATTGCGCCCACGAGGCGATCGCCAACTCGGGACTCGACTGGCCGAATGTCGATCCGGCTACTGTGGGTATCTACATTGGTGTGACAGAACACGGAAACGTGGAGACCGAAAACGAGGTCTACGAACTTAAGGGCTTCGACTACGACACAAAATTCTGGTCCCATCATCACAATCCGCGCACCGTGGCCAACAACCCCGCGGGAGAAATTTCGCTAAACCTTGGAATCACAGGTCCCCATTATTCGATCGGCGCGGCCTGCGCCGCCGGCAACGCCGGCCTGATTCAAGGCGCTCAGATGCTGCGACTCGGCGATTGTGACGTTGCCTTGGCGGGCGGAGTTTCTGAGAGTATTCACACATTCGGGATCTTTGCCAGTTTCAAGGCTCAAGGAGCCTTGGCTGAGCATGATGATCCGACTCGAGCCTCGCGACCATTCGACGTCGATCGCAATGGAATCGTGGTTGCGGAGGGTGGCTGTATTTTCGTCTTGGAACGCTACGAAGACGCGGCCGCTCGCGGTGCAAGAATCTATGGTGAGTTGAGCGGTTACGCGATCAACAGCGATGCCAGCGACTTTGTCTTGCCCAATGCGAGCCGACAGCGGGAGTGCCTGGAGATTGCCCTGAAACGCGCGGATCTCGCGGCAGAGCAAATCGACATCGTCAGTACCCATGCGACAGGTACGTCGACGGGCGACATTCAAGAATCCGAAGCCATGCGTGAAGCGTTCCGCACGAGCGACCGCACGGCCTTCAACAACACCAAGAGCTTCATCGGTCACGCCATGGGTGCCGCCGGAGCACTCGAACTGGCGGGTAATTTGCCAGCGTTCGAGGACGGCGTATGCCACGCTTCGATCAATCTGGAACGCCCCGACCCCGAGTGCAATCTTCCCGGATTGGTTGCGTGTGAACCGCGGGAGCGGAAAGATGTGCAATACGTACTGAACAACTCCTTCGGGATGCTGGGGATCAATTCGGCAGTCATCATCGGAAAGGTCTGAGCTGAAACAGCAAACAATCTATTCCTAGACGGCCGTACCGCCGCCTTTGCATCAACGATCCATTACGACAAGAACGAGAACCTCATTCCACGAGTCGACCACGACTCGTGACGGGAGAAGAGCGGGACATGACGCGAGACGACATTCGAGAAACAATCATCGACATTTTGAGCGACATTACGCCGGACGAGGACCTCTCCGGCCTGGACGACAATGTCGCCTTCCGTGAGCAGCTCGAACTCGACAGCATGGATTTTCTCGATATCGTGATGGAACTGCGCAAACGATATCGCGTCCAGGTTCCGGAGGAGGACTACGGCGAGTTGGCCAGCATGGCGAGTACCGTGACCTATCTTGAACCGCGAATGCAGGATCTTGAAAAGGTCTGATGTACGACACGGTCATTATTGGCGCTGGCATGTCCGGATTGGCAGCCGGAATTCGACTGGCGCACTACGACCAGCGCGTCTGCATCCTGGAACGCCACTATACGATTGGCGGCCTCAACTCGTTCTACCGTCTCGGCGGACGGAATTATGACGTCGGTCTTCACGCGGTGACCAACTTCACTGCCAAGGGCAGCCGCAAGGGTCCGCTCGCCCGTATTCTCAAGCAGTTAAGATTTCGCTGGGAAGAGTTTGCCCTCTGCGAGCAAATGGGATCCGCGATTGCCTTTCCCGATGTGCGACTCGCATTTAACAACGACATCCGCCTGCTGGAATCAGAAGTTGCCAACAGTTTTCCGGGCGAGAAAGACAACTTCCAGCAACTGCTCTCGCGAATCGCCGATTACGACGATTTAGACCAGGAAACCTACGAACTCTCGGCCCGCTCGATTCTCACCGAGATCATCGAAGATCCCCTACTCATTGAGATGCTGCTCTGCCCCACCATGTGGTACGGGAACGCCCGCGAAGACGACATGGACTGGGGGCAATTCTGCATCATGTTCCGCAGCATCTACATGGAAGGATTCGCCCGGCCTCTGGCTGGCGTTCGTCTAATTCTCAAGAATCTAATCCGGCGATTTCGATCCTTGGGAGGAGAGCTCAAACTTCGCTCTGGCGTCGACCACATTCGCGTCGAAGAGGGCCACGCGGTTGGGGTTGTGTTGGATAGTGGTGAGGAGCTGGAATCGAAGCACGTTCTCTCTTCAGCAGGCTGGGTCGAGACCATGCGGCTTTGCGACGATGTTACTGAAGCCGAACCCGCCACGGCCGGCAAACTATCGTTCATCGAGTCGATCTGCGCACTCGACTGCCAGCCCAAGGATCTCGGCCACGACGAGACGATCGTGTTCTTCAATGACTCGGAACAATTTCCCTGGCATCAGCCGCACGAGCTCTGTGACATGCGAACGGGCGTGATTTGTTCGCCCAATAATTTCGCCTACGGCCAAGCACTGGAAGAGTTGCCCGAGGGCACGATTCGCATCACGATGCCCGCCAATTTCGATCGCTGGACGGACCTATCCGACGACGAATACGAACTTGAAAAACTGCGATGGTTCAACCGTTCATTGGAATCGGCAGTGCGTTTCAGCCCTGACTTTCGGTCTCACGTTGTCGCCACCGACATGTTCACCCCCAAGACGATTCGCCGCTTCACGTGGCACGACAACGGAGCGGTGTACGGAGCCCCCAAGAAGAAGCTCGATGGCACAACGCACCTCGACAATCTGTTCCTCTGCGGCACCGACCAGGGGTTCGTGGGCATCATTGGCGCCATGATGAGTGGTATCTCGATCGCCAATCGACTCTTGATGGGTCCGGCGAATGAACCGAGTGTCGCCTCGTAGGTGGTCGACGGCACCGATACTATCGCGCTATATTGGAAGAACCAAATCGATCGAGCCAGAGCACTGCCTCGCCCCGCTTCGCGCCCAACCTCCCTCGCCCAATCAGCCCCGCCCTTTCGTTAACATGCCTCGCGATTTTCTCAAAGATGCCGCCGACGAGTATGACGTGATCGTGATCGGTAGCGGTCTGGCCGGACTCACGTCGGCCAATATGCTGGCTCGAGCAGGCCACCGGGTATTGTTGCTCGAACAACACTACAAATTGGGCGGCATGGCGACCTGGTTCAAGCGACCGGGGGGGCACATCTTCGATATCTCGCTCCACGGCTTTCCCGTCGGCATGATCAAGAGCTGCCGTCGCTACTGGACCAAGGAAATTGCCGACTCGATCGTGCAATTGAAGAACATCCGCTTCGACAATCCGATGTTCTCCCTCACAACGTCGTTCAACCGCGAAGATTTTACGCGTCTGTTGGTCAACGACTTTGGCCTGGAACAGGAGAAGGTGTCCGCCTTCTTCGATGCCGCCCGGGACATGAATTTCTACGACGATCAGACGACGACTGTCGGCCAGCTCTTCGAGCAGTACTTCCCCGGCCGCGAGGACGTGGTACGTCTGCTGATGGAGCCGAACACCTATGCCAACGGGTCGACGCTGGAAGACCCGGCGATCTCCTACGGAATCGTCTTCTCCAACTTCATGTCGAAAGGCGTCTTCACCTTTGAAGGAGGCACCGATCACCTGATCGATTTGATGCACAAGGAGATGCTCGCCAACGGAGTCGACGTTTGCATTCGCGCCAACGCGGAGAAGATCAGTCTCGAGAACGGGCGAGTCAAGGGAGTCGTGGTCAACGGCCGGACAATCAAATGCCGAGCCGTCGTCTCCAACGCGAACCTACGTGTGACCCTCTTGCATCTGGTTGGAGAAGAAAACCTCGATCCCCAGTTCGCGCGCGACGCCCAAGAGGTTCGCCTCAACAACTCCAGCACCCAGGTCTACATGGCGTTGAAGCCCGATGAATTCGTCGAAGAGAGTACTGGCGACCTGTTATTCTCATCGACGGCACCACTCTTCCGGACCGACGCTCTGCTCAGCCGTGACATCACCAGCCGCACCTACTCGTTCTACTACCCTCGCACTCGCCCGCAGAGTCGACCGCGTTGCCTCATCGTTTCGAGCACGAACGCCAACTACTCCGATTGGGACGAGCTATCTCCTGAAGAGTACGAAGCGAGCAAAGCGGATCTTGTCGAAACCACCATTGATGCCCTCGAGAAGTATGTTCCCGGCGTTCGGCAGAAACTGGATCACGCGGAAGCGGCCACACCGCGCACTTTCAAGCACTATACCCATCATCTGCAGGGTTCCAGCTTCGGAACCAAATTTGAAGGCTTGGCCGTCAGTCGAGGTATCCCGGAACAAATCCACGGACTCTATCATGCCGGAAGCGTCGGCATCATCATGTCGGGCTGGCTAGGGGCCATGAACTACGGCGTCATCGTCGCCAACGACGTCGACTCGCTGTTGCTGCGGCAAGACAAGACACCAGCTTCCACCGCGACTTAGTCAACGCGAAGTCTCCTTGGGATTCGAGAATCACCTGCAACACGGGCCTTCTGGGTCTACGATCGGCTGCACGTTCCTCCGCTAGAACTCGTAGCGCTCCGGTTCCGATTCGCGCTCCGCGGCTGCCGGTAGATCCGCCGGATCGCTCGGCAAGAGCGTGAACGAAATTGGATTTGAAGCCGCTGAGTCGCCGCGAATGACCAGGATCTTCACGTCTTGAGCCCCGGCCAATTGCAGCTCTGGCAGGCGGATTCGAATCCCCAGATCGTACCAACCTTCGATCTGGGCGTTGAGCTGAAGCTCGCCCACCGAGATCACCACCTGCCCCGGCTCAGGTCCCAGTCCCTCGCCCGCCAAGTCGATAATGCTGCCAACGGCCGCTTCGGTTTGGTCGGCAGAAAACAGGGCAGGATCAACCGGCAATACGTCCAGACGCGGTACGATGGCACCGTTGTTGGCCGGAATCGCGTCTTGGCTCAGTTCGCCGTGACTGTCCGCGATGACGTGCAGCTTGGCGAAAGGAATCGACTGTCCCTGATCATCGCGCCCGAACGAGGCGGAAGATACCGGCAGACGCAGATCGACTGCTCTAATCTCCTGCTCCGCGATGGAGTCAACACGAGCAGTAATCTGAGGATTCTCCGCTCCAGCTCCATCGTCATTGCTCGCCAATGCCAGAACGTTGAATCCCGTTTCGATCGGTCTTTGACTATTGTTCCGGATCCAAACCCGATAGCGAGGCCCAAGACTACGCTCGGGATGACCAGGATCGACGAAACGCACCGCCAGCACCTGGAGGTCCGTGGCGCCCGCAATCAGTTCCGGTGCCGGGACGTCCACCCAAGTACCCGAGGTCACCGCGAACAAGGGCAACCAGGCCGCTGCCTCCTCAGGCACCTCGTCCGGAATCCACTCCGGGCCGACCGGCGCGTCCCAGGGCCGCACGACGACGGGTCGCGGGTCGAAATCGGCCAGACAATTGAACGACCAACTCCAGTTCACCCAGCCGTACCAACGCGGGAACCAGGTGTAGCGAGGATAGCGATAAGGACCAAGGTAGCGGTGGGCAAAATGGTGCCTCAAGTAATGTCTTCCGACCGGTCCATGAATGTGCCGCTTATGCCAGCCACCGCGCTTCCTGAGGTGGGAGTGCAAGTCCATTCGCCGGGCCACGTCGCCCTTATGGCGGTGTTTCCACTGTTTGTCCAAAGCAACCTTGTTGCCAACGCGAGAGCGCTTCAAGCGATCGTAGTCTCCCGATTTGTGCCGCCGATCGAGTTCACGGTGCGAATGAGCGTACCTCGCCTTGTGTCGTTTTCCGGCAGACGGGCCTTGTCGGCGATCTTGCGGACCTCGGCGCGAAGCGTCATCTCGTCGCGGCCGCTGCTGCGATGCGTGCTGTCTTGATCGATCTCGATCGTCTCTTGTGGAATGGCCCGCACGGCGAACATCTCGATTTCTACGTTCGCCATCTCGCGGCTGATCACGAAGATCACGATCGCCCTGCCGCCGATCTCCTCTTTCTCCAATGACGTTGGGTCGCGGACCAGAACGCTCGCCCCGGGGACGATTACGCTCAGCGGAGGAATCACGCCCACGTCTCTCTTGGCCCGGCGTTCTGTCTCGAGAGAATTCTGGTGAACGAGACCGGTCACGATCCGACAAGCGACCCGTTGCCCTGGCCTCGGCTGCCTGTCGGGCGGCGGCGTGTCCTCGGACCTGATCGCGGGCAGATGTCGTACCCGAAGGACGGCCCGGACGTCTCGATTGATCAACAACTCGGTTCGGACTCCGCCGCTCTGGCCGAACGATCTGCTCGGACGGTCGAGGGGAGACTCGCTCACGGGTGGCTGGGGGAGTGTTCGGCTTTGTCCTCGGTCCGGCCTGCAATCTCTTCGCGGGAGTTCGCGGCGAATCGCTACGACGTGGCGAAGCAATTGACTTGTTTCCACCCGGTTGTCGAAGTGGGGCTGTCGCACGATTCCGCGCTGGTGCCGACCGTTGGGTACTCGGCTGCTTGCGAGTCGTCGTCGGACGGGAGCGCGTCGTTGTCGGCGCAGTGGACCGCGAAGGCGCAGTGCGAGAGCGCGAGGGTGCCGTGGCACGAGATCGTGAGGGCTGCGTCGCACGAGAGCGCGAGGGAGCCGTGGCACGAGATCGCGAGGGAGTTGAACGGGAACGCGACGGCGTACTTCGAGTCGACCTACTACGTGACGGCGCGGCACTTGGCCGGGATCGAGAGCGGCTCGCCGACGATCTCGAGCTGTGGCTTCGCCCACCGCCACCGCTTCGCGCGCCACCCGAATTGCCTCGGCCACCACCGCTTCGGCCCTTAGGTCCCTTTGCTTCAGCGAGTTCCAACGTGAAGAGGCCGAATAGAAGAACGACAACAACGACCATCAATCTTTGGCACCAAGCATGCATGACTTATTCCTCACTATCCACGTTCAGGAAATGTCGACCTAGCATCTGCTAGCTGCGAACGATGTACCAGCTGGCCAATCAAGCAACAGCGCCACCTTATGCGTACACCTTAACATGCTGACAATAAACACTTTATAAAATGGCTGTCACACAAGGATTAGATTCCGGCGGGACAATTTCTCCCGGAAAAGTGCCGTCACAGTGACGACATCCGAGTCTAAACGATGACACCTCTTCTCAGCCCGCTCGAAACACGATGCGACGACTTCCCTCATCTCCCATCGTGCCGGAAGATAACATTCTCCGTCCAGGCAGGGAGCAAGACTGCCATTTGGCTTAGCGGCTGTACGAGAAAACTCAGCGAGGAGTCCATCTGGTGAGCAGTGGAAAACGAAGGAACATTGTCATCACGGGAGTCAGTCGCGGCCTGGGACGGGCACTGGTAGGCGCCTTTGCAAATCAGGGCCATACGGTCGTCGGCTGTGCGCGATCTCAAGACGCTATCTCCGAGCTTACCAGACAATGGCCCTCGCCGCATCAGTTTAGCGTCGTCGACGTCACTGACGACAGTCAAGTCAAGAAGTGGGCTGATCAGGTGCTGGCCTCTGGCCCCCCGCCCGACTTGCTAATAAACAATGCCGGCTTGATCAATCGAAATGAGAAGCTTTGGAGACTGACGGCCGTGGAAACTGATCGGGTAATCGACGTGAACATCAAGGGCGTGATGAACGTCATTCGACACTTTGTCCCATCGATGGTCGATCGGGGCCGTGGCATCATCGTGAATTTCAGCAGCGGCTGGGGACGAAGCACAGCACCACTCGTCGCACCCTACTGTGCGACCAAGTGGGCCATCGAGGGGTTGACCCAGTCCCTCGCCCAAGAACTCCCCGGGGGTCTGGCGGCCGTTCCTGTGAGTCCCGGCATCATCAACACGGACATGCTCAAGAGCTGCTTTGGCGAGGATAGCGAGAATTTCAGCTCGCCAGAATTATGGGCGGAAGAGGCGGCACAGTTCCTCCTGAAGCTCGACGAGACGGATAACGGAAACCCACGGACCATCTAAGCCTTACAGCCGCTACAACCCGGTGCAGCAGCAGCCGACTTCGACCGACTAGCGGGGCGAGAACTGATTGCGATTTGCCGCGATAGGCGAAGAAAAGTACGTTTCAATAGGTTTCCGGACCTTCGAGATCGGCCTGGAAAACCCGTCCTTGATGGTGAGGGAGATTCAATTCCTCTCGGAGAAAGTGACTTCGAGATTGAAGGCGCGGAACAATGACCAGAAAACAAAACAACTGCACACCGAATCCGATATGGACACGGATCCGCACCTTCCTCATTTCCGATGATGGCCCAACAGCCGTTGAGTATTGCGTCATTCTCGGCCTGATCATGCTCGCGATTATCTCGTCCGTGACTCTCTTGGCCAACGAAACAGCGAATAGCTTTGACGATTCGGCCAACTCGATCCAGAATGCCATGGGCTCTTAGGGCGCGTTGGCTGGAACATCTTCACTCCGACTTGTTGCCCATTCGTGTGGCCATGCTCTATAGCTGGCGCGACAATCGGGCCTCTTCGCGAACGGTGCCGACCTGATACAATGCTCGCTCAGCGACGTTGAATGGCGCGCGATGAGCGCGGAGAGGTGCCGCTGTTGCATCCATCCGACGTCGACCTCTAGGTCTTGCAATCTGCCGCGGAATCCCATCGATGCCTCAAGTGACTCGCCAAGCCCAAATTCTCGACGCCATACCTCACCGCGAGCCGTTCCTATTGATCGACGAGATCGTGGAAAAAGACGACTCACACATCGTCTGCCGAAAAACGTTCTCCGGAAAGGAATTCTGGTATGCCGGGCACTATCCCGAATTTCCACTCACCCCGGGCGTGCTACTCTGCGAAGCGGGTATGCAGGCGGGAGCGGTATTGTTGAGCCGGTTCGCCGAAGAGGGAAACGGGGTACCTGTCGCGACGCGAATCAATGAAGTGCGATTCAAGAAGCCGGTGCTGCCGGGTGACACCATCGACATCTCGGTCGATTTAACCGAACGGCTGGCCGACGCATTCTTCATGTCGGCAAAAATCACAGTCGACGGCAAGGTGGCGGTGAGATTCTCATTCGCTTGCACAATGACCACGATCGAAGCTTAACTATCGAGCCCCCTCCCCTGCCCATGGATTACCTGGATCTCGCCAACAAGACGATTGCCGTGTTCGGTGTAGCCAATCGAAAGAGCGTGGCCTGGCACATCGCCACACAACTCCGAGAAGTCGGCGCCGAAGTCGTGTTTATCGTACGTAGTGAGAAACGCAAGGAAGAGCTGAGCAGATTAATTTCCGATGCTTCGATCTACGTCTGCGACGTCGAAGACGAAACGCAAGTTGCGAGGCTTCGTGATGACGTTGCCAAGCAGTACGATCGACTCGATGGCCTGGTCCACTCCATCGCCTTCGCCGAGTATGAAGACGGGGTCAAACCGTTTCACGAAACGACGAAGCGAGAATTCCTACGCGCGGTCGACATTTCTTGCTATTCGTTGATGGCGATTTGCAACGCGTTCAAAGATCTGCTTGCTCCGGAGGCATCGGTCGTTACGATCTCTATTTCCACTACACGAATGGCGAGCGAAAACTACGGGTATATGGCCCCCATAAAGGCGGCTCTCGATTCTTCGATCTGCTTCCTGGCCAAGTCTTTCAGTCGCTTCTCCAAGATACGCTTCAACGCGGTCGCGCCGGGCCTGCTCAAGACATCCGCCTCCGCGGGCATCCCTGGCTACGTCGACTCCTATCTGTATGCGGAGAAGGTGATACCGCGCGGCGAAGCGGTGCGCACGGAGGAGGCGGCCGGTGTCGCCCTGTTTCTACTCAGCCCCCGATCGAGTGGCGTTAACGCACAGCAAATCGTCGTCGATGCGGGAATGTCTATCAACTACTTCGATCGCGATCTAATCGAAGAAGTCATGGACGCCAGGTCTCCCGACAGCAAGGGCTAGACTTCCGAGAATGAATGTAGCCGTTACTTGCTAACAGATGCGGCGGTTCGTGCTCAGTCAGCCGAAGTATTCCCTGTCACACCGACCGCCAAGGTCTCGGGATTCGGATGCTCACAGAGACTTCGCTGCCAGTCGACCGCGATCATGACGCTATTGATGCCCGAGCCAATACCGAGCATGGCCAATTGATCGCCCGAGCGGAGGTGTCCCTGCTCGATGCCCATGGCCATCGAAATAGGCAAGGCCACCGAACCCGTGTTGCCGAGAAACGAGACGGTTGGAAAATCGATCTCCGCCGATAAACCGAGCGAATCGAGCATCATCTTACGATGGGCAGCGCCGACCTGATGCGTAAACACTTTCGATATCTCCGCCGGCGTCCAAGCCATCTGCTCCAAGAAATCGGCAAATGTCTCGACACCGGTCGTAATGCCTTCGTGCATTAGTTTCTCGGAATCGGTGTTCATCAACGGCTGCATACCGTGGCCCGCCTCATCCGCGCCGCTATGACAAAGCTCGTGATAATCGGTCCTCGCGCGAACCGCCGCACCCATGACACGGTTATCTGTCTGGCTGAGTTCGCGATCGGTGAGCAAGAAAGCGCAACTAGCCGAACCGATCGTCAGCGAAGCGACCGCCAGCTTGATACGATCGCGCGTGAGAGAGTTGTCGTGGTTCAACTCCCGCACCGTCGTCTCGACCAGCGGACGACTACTTTCCGTGCCCACGATCAACCCAGCTCGGATCTGGCCCAACTCGATCATGTTGGCGACCATCAGAAGTCCGTTGAGCAATCCCAGGCAAGCGTTCGAGACATCGAAAATTTGGCAGTCGCTGCGAAGCCCGAGTTCGTGATGGACTCGACAAGCAGTTGCTGGTTCCAAATGATCGCGGCAGACCGAGCCATGCACCAAGGCTCCGATTTGCGCCTTATCAATCTGCGTGGTGGCAATCACTCGCTCAGCACTCTCGATACTCTTGGTGCTGGCGCGGGTTCCTGGATGCCAGAAACGCCGTTCGCGAATTCCAGTCATCAACTCCAGACGCCCTGCCGGCAAACGGAGACGCTCGTAGACTGGCTCCAGCCACTGCTCGATTTCCGCAGAGGTGACAACTTGCTCGGGCAGTGTGTACCCAAACCCTTCCAGACAAACTTCACTGTATCGCATAAGAGAAGCATAATATGTTGCCTGTAGCTCGGTAAAGAGCCTGTGATTGCCGGTCTTCCGGGCCTTGCATCGCGGTACTATCGCGATCAGACCGTTGATGCGGCCATCCGGATGATCGTTGCTCAAGACAACACATAAGAGCCAATGCATCTACTACATATTGTGCTTGCATTGTACTCAAGACCCAAAATACCCATTTCACACACCAGGCACTTGCAAAGATATTTGCAAGCCATAAACTCGAAAGCGACTTGCATTTCCTCACCGTGGTCGCACAGGCGACGCATGAAAGGAGGGCCGAGGCCGCTCGATAAGGATATCACTCTGGAAAGGAAGTGAAACGGAACGTAGCTCCGTCTCACCTACCGGTCTGGAAAACGGCTCTCGTATATCGCTACCGGTTCGTTAGACGCGATGGTGCCAAGGTTGGTGTCCGCGTTTGCGTTGAAGTCCCCGGTAACTTCTATTGCAAGAGGCGTTCTCCAGGATCGTATCTCCTAGATCCAGATTCAGAGCAGCCCCGTTCTCTTCAGCTCGTGCGTTTCAACTTCACAGGGCGCCAGGATGCGTCCAAGGAGAGTGAAACCATGGAAAGCAAACCACTCATCGGTCTAACTGCTGACTATCGCGCCGCGAAGCAGGATTCGACCGCCTTCAGTTACGTCGCCCGCGGCTACTACGACTCTTTGCTTTCGGCAGGAGCGATTCCCGTTATTCTTCCTCCTGTCGAAGAAATAGAAGACGCGAATCGACTTCTCGATATGCTCGAGGGTGTCGTATTTGTCGGCGGTGCCGATCTCGACCCCAATCGTGACGGCTTCATGCATCACCCGACCGTAAGGCTACTCGCGGATCGACGTGAGGATTTTGATCGACTGTTGATGCGTCTCGTTGCGGAACGTCGCATGCCGGTATTCGGAGTCGGAGTGGGGATGCAGCTTCTAAATGTGCAGCAAGGCGGAAACCTATTCCTGCATATCCCGGAAGATCTGCCCAACGCCCTGCCTCACAAAGATCCACTCGACGGAGCGCACCGTCACGCGCTTTGCGTCGAACGCAACTCACTCATGGATCGCGTCTTTGGCGATGGGGAAGTCCGCGTCAACAGCATGCATCACATGGCCATCGACGAAGTGGCGCCTGGATTTCGTGTTACGGCGACTTCGCCCGACGGCGTTGTCGAAGCCATTGAGTACGAGGCCGACGATTGGTTTGCGGTCGGTACCCAATTCCACCCCGAGAGCGACTCCGCGTCGGCACTCGATCAACGAATCTTCGAAGAATTCGTCGACGGTGTCACGATGCACGACAAGATGCGACTGGTGGCCTAGTCGAGCAAGGTGTGAATCGTCAAAGCCGTCGAGATCTTGTTTGACCGTTGCTCACAATGGCTTCGTCCTCGTCCAGCCTGTTATCCCACAGGCCGTTACGACCTGCGCTTCCGTCAGGTGGGCCTCCTGAAATGAGTTTTTTCGTTATTGTGTTTCGCCCGTTAGGAGGGAGACACCGTGGATGATTCATCTCCCAGACCAGAACCCTCAGGGTCGAATGACCTTGCTGGAAACATCGTCGGGCTCGAAGGTAGCCGCGAGTCGCGGAGTTTCATCGGCCTGCATGTAACAAGCAATTGTCGTCGGGCTGATGGAGCCTTGGTTCGAATCTTCGATCGAGGCGCCGCCATGCGCCTGGCGAATGTGAAACCTGCGAGTATCGAGATCTCGCAGGCCACTGGTTCCCGGTATCAGCGGCTGCGGGCCTGTCGATTTGAATCGCCAGGGGAAGCCGCTAAGCTGGCAAGCGAGCTGGCTGAGGTTGAAGCAGAGCTCGTGTCTCAGTTGATGGAGACACAACAAGGAGCTACCGGTGGTCCGCTTGCTGTGGGAGTCTCTGACCCGGGGCTCTGGCACCTCCGTTCAAACGATCGATCGCAGTTCACCGGTCTGTGCGATGCATCTCGACTGGCGGCCGCGACAGGTCAGAATGTCATCGATGGATTTGCTTCCGGCGACCTCGCCAGTGGAGGTCAGGGCGGCCCGATCTCGGCGATGCCTCTCTGGGTCCTGTTCCGTAGTCCGACGACACCTCGGCTCCTAATCGACTTGGGTCGAACAGCTCGGCTCACCTATCTTCCGCCTAGCCATTCAGCGAGTGCTCTGTCGGAAATCCTCTCATTCGATGTTGGTCCAGGCACCAACTTGCTCGACTACCTTGCGCTGCGTTTTAGTGACGGAAAAATCGAGTTCGACCCCGGCGGTCGTCTCGCCGTTCAAGGGCGGAGCATCGACAAGTTAATTGAGCACTGGCTGGCAGATTCCTATTTCGATCAGCCGCTGCCACGATGGAATCCTGTCGGCGTTCAGCCATACGAAGAGTTAGAAGAATCCGTACGGATGGCGGCCGAGACAGGCTGGTCCGTTCGCGACCTTCTCTGCACAGCCACCCATTTCATTGTGCGGTCGATTCTCCGCGACATTGAACGACGAATTCCAGATTCTCCGCAAGTCACCGAGGTCGTGCTCACCGGTGGAGGATCCCTTAACGGTCTGCTACTATCGGAGCTCACCGCCAGGCTACCCGGCGTGACTTGGTTGACTACAAGAGACTTGAAGATTCCCGACGGGTCACTCGATGCTACCGTCGGTGCCATCTTGGCGGCCTTTCACGTCGACCGGACCCCTGGCAACCTACCCTCCGTAACCGGTGCGGAGACATCCCGCGTTCTGGGACGTTTGACGCCAGGCTCGCCGGCCAATTGGAACCGACTCTTGGATGTCATGAGGTCCGCAGGACAAGCCGATCATCAACTACGTCCAGCTGTCTGACCGGCGATCTTAGTAGAGTTCGCGATTCGCGTCAGACGGCGACGGGCGTTCCCAACACCTCCAAGAACTCGCGAATCCAAGCCGCATGGGCTGGCCAAGCAGGAGCGGTTACCAGATTGCCGTCGACATGCGCCGAATCGAGGCCGTTGCTCGGTGCAATCCATTTCGCTGATCCCGCGATGAGTTCGGGTTGTAACGTGGGATAGGCGGTGCACTCTCGATCGCTCAGCACTCCCGCGGCCGCCAAAATCTGGGGACCGTGACAAATCGCAGCAATCGGCTTGTTCTGCTGCGAGAAGTGCTGAACGATCTCAATGACATGTGGATTCAGACGTAGATACTCGGGTGCCCGTCCTCCGGGGATGACCAGTCCGTCGTAGTCACTCGGATCAATCTCCGCGAAAGTCGCGTTGAGCAAGAAGTTGTGCCCTGGTTTTTCGGTGTAGGTCTGGTGGCCTTCAAAATCGTGAATCGCCGTGGCAATCGTCTCGCCGGCGCATTTCTCTGGACAGACGGCAGCCACCTCGTGTCCCACGAGTTGCAGCATCTGAAAAGGGACCATGACTTCATAGTCCTCAACGAAGTCGCCAACGAGCATCAAGATCTTCTTCTGGGCCACCTGGGCACCCTCCTCTAATGCTGGAACTCTCTTGTAGGAGAAGAATCGAATTCGAGACTTCAGATTGTGGCCCATTCGCCCCTCGGCGGCTATCGGCCACTCCTGAAAGTCATAGGCATCTGGGTGATAAGACATCGGATGGCACGAAGAGTAGCAAGTGCCCACAGGAAAGCTGGAGAATCCAGGGCGACTTTACCGATAAGTAAAACCAGTTGGAAGCAGCTTGGCTTCGGGCGACCATGGAAGAAGAGCCTTAAGTTATTCCTTTGTAATCGGTTAAGTCGCAAGGTTGTGGCTCAGTCGATGAATGAGGTACTCCCCATGGTCATTGCAGTAACCCCATCGCTGCACCTTTTCTGCCAGGCGATTGCCGGCGATCCTCCTCGCTGGCATTTCGTCTTGGAATCTCTCGACGGCACAACCCGACTCGATGTCTCGGATGCCGAGACCGAGTTCGACGGTGAGCAGCTCGAGCTATTGGCGCTCGTGCGAGGGCTGGAAGCAGTCTGGCAACCTTCCCGCCTGATCATTGAGAGTCCCAGCCGCTACGTGCGACAAGGACTCGAATCGGGGCTCGCCGATTGGCGACGCCAGAATTGGTGCTGGGAGAGGTTCGGTCAGCTCGTACCGATCAAGCATGCCGACCTTTGGCAACGGGTCGACGCGGCGCTGCGATTCCACGAACTCGACGTGGCGCGACGCGAGCTCGTTCTGGGTTGCAGAAGCGAAACAACTGGCCCGTTTCAATCCGACCAAGACGAAAATCTGTGGTCGCCAGGAAGAGTTTGCACTCATGTGGGCTGGGAAGCCGAGCAAGAGTATCAAGCTGAGCCCGATCTCGCTCACAGCGCCTGATACACTCTGGCCGCCTTAGCGAAACGAAGATCCTTGTCGACGGCCACGAGAGCGTCTACTCAGTCGAGCCGGTGATGAGAGCCTCAGAACAATCAATACAAGACCAAACAGGAACCGCAGAAGTGCAGACAAAGATCCGATTGGAAGAACTCAATACGCTCGTCGAGGGACAGCACGGCGACCCATTTTCGCTGCTAGGACCGCACGCTGTCGAGGAGGGCTCTCGGCGGGCGGTCAGCGTACGTGCGTTTCTGCCACACTGTGCCCAAGCCTGGGTCGTCGACCCGACCGATTCGCGACCTCGTCCGATGCGGAAGCTGCATCCGGCCGGTTTTTTCGAGGGAATCTGCAGTCACACTGACGACGGCTCGACGCCACAGTATCATTTACAGTTGACTCACCAAGACGGCCGGCAATGTACCATGCACGATCCCTATCGCTTCCCATCGCTATTCACGGACTACGATCTTCATCTCTTCGGGGAAGGCAAGCACTACGACGCTTACAATCGATTCGGTGCCCAACTGCGCACCGTCGATGGTATCTCCGGAGTCAACTTCGCGGTCTGGGCGCCCAATGCGCAGGCTGTCAGCGTTGTGGGCGATTTCAATGAGTGGGATGGCCGTCGGCATCCGATGCGCAAGCTGATTCCCAGCGGTGTCTGGGAATTGTTCATTCCTGAATTGGGCGAAGGCGAAATCTACAAATTTCGCATCAAGAGCGCCGCGGGGGTCTGTGAGAAGAGCGACCCGTATGGCTTTGCCGCCGAGTTGCCGCCCCGAACCGCTTCACGAGTGGCGAACCTCGACGCCCACGCCTGGCAGGACGATGCCTGGATGGAGGCTCGCCGCGAGAGCAATCCTCTCGAACAACCGGTCTCCATCTACGAAGTGCATCTGGGCAGTTGGCAGCGCAGCAGCGACGCTCCTCACTGGCTCAACTATCGCGAGCTAGCCCATCGTCTTGTCGCCTACTGTCAGGAAATGAATTACACCCATGTGGAGTTGATGCCAATTACGGAGCATCCCTTCACAGGCAGCTGGGGCTATCAGACCGTCGGTTACTTCGCCGCGACGAGTCGCTACGGGACTCCAGAAGACTTCATGTACTTTGTCGACCACTGCCATCGTCACGGTATCGGTGTCATCTTGGACTGGGTACCGGCCCACTTCCCGCGCGACGGCCATGGCCTGATTCAATTCGACGGCACCCCTCTGTTCGAGCACGCAGACGCTCGCCAGGGAGAGCACCCCGATTGGGGAACCATGATCTTCAACTACGGCCGCTGCGAAGTGCGGAACTTCCTGCTTGCCAATGCCCTGTTTTGGCTCGACAAGTACCACATCGACGGGCTACGCGTGGACGCCGTGGCATCCATGATTTATCTCGACTACAGCCGTGAAGAGGGCGAATGGGTACCGAACGAGCATGGCGGTCGGGAGAATCTCGAAGCCATTTCGCTACTCAAAGAATTCAACGAAGAGGTCCACCTTCGACACCCCGGCAGCATGACCATTGCCGAAGAATCGACGGCCTGGACGGGCGTGTCGAGACCAACTTATCTGGGGGGCCTCGGGTTCTCGTTGAAATGGAACATGGGCTGGATGAACGACACGCTCGAATACATGCATCACGAGCCGATTCACCGCAAGTACCATCACGACGAATTGACGTTCAGCCTGATTTATGCCTTTACTGAGAATTTCTGTTTGCCGCTCTCGCACGACGAAGTGGTCCACGGCAAAGGCTCGCTGCTGGATAAGATGCCCGGCGATACCTGGCAAAAATTCGCCAATCTGCGAATGCTCTACAGCTACATGTGGACCCACCCTGGCAAGAAACTCCTGTTCATGGGTGGCGAGTTTGGCCAGTGGAACGAATGGGATTGCGACAGCGACATGCAGTGGGATTTGCTGCAATGGGATCAGCATCGCGGGTTGAAGCAATGTGTCGCCGACCTGAATCGACTTTATATTCAGGAACCCTCGCTGTACGAGAACGACTTCGACGAGAGTGGCTTCGAGTGGGTCGACTGCCACAATCACGAGGATAGCACCCTCAGTTATCTTCGCCGCGCTAAGCACAGCAATGAATTTGTTCTCGTCGTCTGCAACTTCACCCCCGTGACAAGAAAGAATCACCGCCTCGGAGTTCCGGAGGGCGGCTGGTACGACGAACTATTCTGCAGCGATTCTGAATTCTACGCCGGCAGCAACACCGGCAATGGACCAGGGGTGATGGCCGCTGAGCAGGAGAGCCATGGAAGACCCTTCTCCATCGAGATCGACCTGCCACCGCTGGGAGTACTGATCCTCAAGCCGCGGCGATAGAACGTCAACTCCGTTGAGCTAAGTCGCTGAGATCGTGAATCGCAGCGAATCCACGGTTGGCAACCGAGGATCGCTGCTGGAGAAAGTCAATTACTCGTCTTTCCAATTCACGTCGAATTCCTTGCTAAGCTTTCGAAACCAGGCTGCGGACGTGTCTTGCACATCGTATCTCGCAATCTGTTGCCAGGCACCAGGTAGATTCTGATCCTTGAATTCGGCGAGAAAATCCGCCTGCAACTTCTCGTCCGAAGGTTCTGCCCGGGTGACTCGCAGGACGTAGACCACTGTCCGCGGGTGATTCATGGCCACCGCCACCCCATCGACGGGGGTTTCGAAAGCCGCTCGCATGAATTCGGGACCAGGCGAATCGACACCCTCAATGGAAGTCAAACGGACCATCGTCCCACCCGACGGATCGGGCGCCGTGGGAATGGAATACCACGAGAATAGATCGGTCTGTCCGACCCGACTCCCCGACTGCTGTGCTGCAACATTGTCCAGCGGCACTCCCTTCTCCAACTCCTTGGCAAGCTTCTCACCAGCCGCCATGGCCATGGCTTGGGCCTTGCCACTGGCGTCGTCCATGCCCTCACCGCGTTTCCAGGCATCAACCACCTCGCCATGCAGCGACTCGTTCTTCATTAGATCCTCTTCCGTAAGCTCCGCCTCGGGCTTCTCATCCACCTTCCAGAACAAGTAGTTGTTGTTCGAATATTCTCTCACTCTGCCTGGCTTCACGAGGGAAGTCTTACCTGTTTGACTGAAGACACTTCCCAAGAATCCATCAACGGTGCCAATTTCCGTATTGCGATAAAATTCTTGAGCAGACATTGGCCCCACACGCTGAACCTCCAATCCAGTATCTTCCGCGATCTTGGCTAGATCGGGAATTTTCTCGAAGTCGGTGTATTGAAAGTGCTCGTTCATCTTTTCATACAGAGGATCGAGCACTTCATCCATTAGTGTGGGGGCGCGATCTTCCGCCAGTTTTAGAACGATGTAATCCCGCACCTGATCGAGCGGCTTGTACTCGATGACATCTTCCTCTTTGTCCTCTCCCTTGTCCTCAACGTCTTTCTCGTCGCCAGTGTCATCCGCCGTGGAATCAACAGTGGAACCCTCGGTCTCCGCGGCGGGATCGTCCTTTGTCTCTAAGGTGGCGTCGGCTGTCTCTGCGGTGGTGTCGGTCGGGCCATCATCGGACTTGGCGGGCTTCTCAGCCGGGGCGGCCTCGACATCCTTGGTGCCTAGGGTTGCCTCAGTGGCGGCCTTCGCTGCTCCAGAATCATCCGTATCGACAGCTTCCTTCGCTTCCTCACTCCCCTCCGTAGGCGATTCACTATCCGGCTGCGGACTGGCCGTTTCTGGTCCCTTCTCCTTGGCCACGTCGGATGTATCGGACTCACTCTCACCCGCTTCGCTCTTCTCGGTCTTTTCCTCAGTAGCATCTTCAGGCGTCGCTTCTGCCGCGGCCGCGTCGTCGGAGTCGACCGTTACATCCTTGGGAACCTGAAGATTAATGTCGGTATCTTTGCGACTCTCGTAGTAGTCCTTGATCTTCTCTTCATCCTTCTCGATTTCTTCGCGCGCTCGATCAACAAAGTCATCGAATGAGCAGCGAATGAATTCGACCGTGGCCCGGTACGGACGTTTGAAGCCCGGCTCGGGTGAAGGCAGGGGCGTCCCACCAACCTCGACGCTACCCGGCAAGATTCCTTTGAATTTCTTGAAGTATTTGACCAATTCTTCGTTGCTGGGCTGACTCACCTGATCGACGAATGTATCGACCGGAATCGCTATATAGTCGAGCGCCACCTGTTTCTCTAGCTGCTCGTAAAAGGAGAGCAACTCCCCGGGCGTAAACTGCTCGAATCCCGACAGCATCAAGCGTTGTTCGACTTCGTCGGCCTTCAATTCTTCCTTGAGATTGAGGAAAAAATCGGTGACGGAGCCATGCTTCTTTCCAGGCGGCCCTTCGATGATGAAAGCCAACTCTTCTCGATCCAAGACGGGAGGGCCCCCCGGTTGGATATTCAAGAGAGTATCGATGTAGGCATTGACCTGATCATCCCCGATCTCAATACCCAATTCGTCGGCTTTGCGGACGAGCATCAGGTGCCGCATCGTGCCAGAGTTATTCAGTTCTTGTTGAGAAACCGTGAGCGGCCGGGCGATCCTGGGATCATTCCAGAATTGCTCGGGAATATTCTGCTTCCGCAGCGCGGCAAACTGGACTTGCCTCAGGACCTCCGCGGTCTTAGCTCGGCGTCGTGACGCCGATTCAAGATCCATCTGACGTAAATCGCCCCCCACCCAGGTAACGACCACCGGGTTCGCCCTATTCGGGGCACCTCCGCCCAACATCTGGGTGAGGGAATCGCCAATCGTAAATACAAGAATAATGAGGACGCCGAATACCACGAGCATCACGGCCTGATGCTTACGAAACGTTTCAAAGGGATTCGCCATTAAGGATGTCTCACACGCTCTCAGAGCGGCATTCGGCCAACTTGACTTGACAGCAGACCTACCGCGGGATTATTGGTGTCTTGCCGCCCAGAGCGGCCAGAGAAGGCAGTGATTGTACTTTCGACAGTGTAAAGTGCAACGCCAAAGGCTCCTAGAACCCGTCCCCAGAGCCTATTCCGACAGGATCGAACGACCAACCGGGACAGGAAAACGGGGAACTTGATAAGTCTTAGCGACCTAGCACCCATATTGCGTTTAACGATTATACGCGGCTCGCATCCGCGCAGATCGGAATGAATAAGAGGATCGTGCCGCCATGTGTCACCTCACTCACGGCATCGGCGGCCGAATGCTGATACACAAACGAACGCTTATATATCCCTTTGATCCACCGTCTTAGTAAGCCATGGCCAAGAAAACCGCCCCTACAAAATCGCTCGTGATCGTCGAGTCACCCGCCAAGGCACGCACGATTGGTAAGTATTTGGGCCGTGGGTACACGGTCGAGGCGAGCATCGGTCACGTTCGAGATCTGCCGCAGGGAGCCAAACAGGTCCCTGAGAAATACCGCGGAGAAGAATGGTCCCATTTGGGCGTGAACGTGGACGACAATTTTTCGCCGGTCTACATCATTCCGCCCGGAAAATCGAAGCAGGTCACGAAGCTCAAGAAGCTGCTGAAGGAATCGAAAGATCTGTATCTGGCGACGGATGAAGATCGCGAAGGGGAGGCGATCAGTTGGCACCTTCAAGAGCTGCTTAAGCCCAAGGTGCCGGTACATCGCATGGTCTTCCACGAGATTACCAAAGAGGCGATCGGCGAAGCCCTCTCGAATCCCCGGAAGATCAACGACGATCTGGTTCGCGCCCAGGAAGCTCGTCGCATCATCGATCGACTCTACGGCTACGAAGTTTCTCCTCTACTTTGGAGAAAAGTCCGACCGAAGCTCTCGGCGGGACGAGTGCAAAGCGTGGCGGTTCGTCTGATTGTCGAACGGGAGCGTGAGCGGATGGCCTTCGTGCCGGCCACCTATTGGGACGCTCTGGCCACGTTCGTTAAGAGCGATGGGGCTGAATTTCAGGCCACCCTGGTTTCGGTCGATGGGCGGAAGATTCCGACGGGCAAGGATTTCGACGCCGCCGATGGCAAGTTGAAAGACTCGAACCTGCTTCAACTCGATGAGGCGGGGGCCAAGGAACTTGTCGAGCGGCTCCTATCCGCCGAATTTAAGGTGGCGTCACTCGAAGACAAGCCCTACACATCCAAACCCTCGCCGCCTTTCACGACGAGTACGCTTCAGCAGGAAGCGAATCGCAAACTCGGTTTCACGGCCAAACGCACGATGGGCGTCGCCCAGAGTCTGTATGAGAATGGCCATATCACCTACATGCGTACCGATTCCACCAGCCTGGCTCAGGTGGCGATCGAAGCGGCTCGAGATCTGGTCTCCTCGGAATACGGCAACAGCTATCTGCCGGATAAGCCCAGACAGTATGCATCGAAGGTGAAGAATGCCCAGGAGGCCCATGAGGCGATTCGCCCTGCCGGTCACCCCTTCGAGAAGCCCGAGGTGCTGAAGGCCGAACTCGGCAACGATGAATATCGACTCTTCGAGCTGATCTGGAAGCGAACCGTTGCCAGCCAAATGGTCGACTCGCGAGGCCATCGGGTCTCGGTGGGCATCGAAGGAGCCGGTGCGCTGTTCCAATGCGGGGGTCGCACGATCGATTTCCCCGGATATCTTCGTGCGTATGTCGAAGGTAGCGATGACCCGGCAGCCGAGTTGGCTGATCGCGAAACGGTCCTCCCTCAGCTGACGGTCGACGAGGTTGTCTCCGGCAAAGACATCGAGTCGAAGAGCCATACGACCCAGCCTCCGGCGCGGTTTACTGAGGCGTCGCTAACTCGTGAACTCGAGCGACTCGGCATTGGTCGCCCCAGTACTTACGCCTCGATCATCGACACGATCCTGGCCAGGAATTACGTCTTCAAGAAAGGCTCCGCGCTGGTGCCCACCTGGACCGCCTTCGCGGTTTCTCAGCTACTCAAGTGGCATCTTCCGGAACTTGTCGACTATCAATTTACCGCTCAACTGGAGGACGATCTCGACGCCATCAGCCGGGGTGAACAGGACTCGGTCGATTACCTGAGTGAGTTCTACTTTGGTAAGCGCGGAAGTGGTTTAAAGCAGCTGCTAAAAGACAAGATTGAGGAAATCGACGCTCGCCAGATCAGCAGCATCTCCATCGGCAAGACGGAAGACAATGGGAAGCCAGGCGAAGAGATTGTCGTCCGTGTCGGTCGCTACGGCCCGTATGTGGAGCAGGGGGAACGACGTGCCAGTGTGCCCGAAGATGTGCCTCCCGACGAGCTGAATGTTGAGAAGGCCGTCGAGTTGCTCAACCAGGCCGCCCTGGCGGACGAGCCGTTGGGCGTTTGCCCAGAGACCCACAAGCCGGTCTTCTTGAAGGTCGGCCGCTTCGGCCCCTACATTCAGCGAGGAACTCCCGACGACGAAGAGAAGCCGAAGAATGCCTCTCTCCTCAAGGGAATGGAACCCGAGAACATCGATCTCGAGACGGCACTCAAGCTGCTCTCGCTACCCCGCGACTTGGGCCCGGATCCGAAGAGCAACGACCCGGTGCAGGCCTTCAACGGACGATTTGGCCCATATGTAAAATGTGGCGACGAGACGCGTTCGCTACCCGCCGAAATGTCACCGATCGAGATTACGTTGGAGCAGGCCTTGGAACTGCTGGCCCAGCCCAAGAAGTCACGGCGTGGCTTCGGCAGCAAGAAAGAACCGCTCAAGGTCTTTGAAGACAAGTCGCCGGTCACGGAAGAACAGGTCCAGGTGCTCGACGGACGCTATGGCCCCTATGTGACCGATGGCACGACGAACGCCTCGCTTCCCAAGGGAAGCGATCCCAAGGAGCTGAGCTTTAGCGAAGCGATCGATCTGTTGGCCGTTCGCGCTGCCAAGGGACCGACGAAAAAGAAGTCGAAGAAGAAAAAATCCGCGGCCAAGAAGAAGTCTTCCACCAAGAAAAAATCCGCGGCGAAAAAGAAAACCGCCGCCAAGAAGAAAAGCGCTACCAAGAAGAAGACCGCTACCAAGAAAAAGGCAACCACGAAGAAGAAATCAGCAGCCAAGAAAAAGAGCTAGGCTCGGTGGTCCTTTCAGGCAATCTCACGGCGATTGTCGGGCAATCTATTCTTCGTCGGGATCGCGAGGGGCCCCTAGTGCCAGGGCATAGGCCGTGGCGTGACTCCGGCAGTGAGAAATGCTGATCAGCATGCGGCCGATCCCTAACTGCTCGACCTTGTCTCTCGCTCCCCCACGGAATCGGATCGACGGTCGTCCGGCGCGATCGTTTCGGACCTCTACGTCGCGCCACGAAATGCCTTTCACCCAGCCGGTTCCGATCGCTTTGAGAACCGCCTCCTTGGCCGCCCACCGTCCCGCGTAGTGCTGGGTTGCTTCCTTTCGTTCCCGACAGTAGGCGATCTCCAGTTCCGTGTAGACTCGATTGATGAACATCTCTCCGTGTCGCTCGATCATCTTGGCGATCCGCAAACACTCGACGATATCGGTGCCGATTCCAATGACGTGCATAATCTCGATCTCGACTGAGAACTACGAAGTGAGAAATAGCAAACTCTAAAGCTTGATACCGCATGCCGCCTGGGCGCGGTCCAGCACTTCGCCCGCCTTGCGACGGGCCTCCGAGGCGCCATCGGAGAGAATCTCCGTAATCCGCTCCGGCTTAGCTTCCAACTCCTGACGACGTTCTCTGGCCTCGGCGAAGTAGCTGTCGGCCGCGTCGGCCAATGCCTTCTTCACCTCACCGTAGCCAAAGCCACCTCGTCGATACAGCGCGGCCATCTCTTCCCGCGCCGCCTGGTCGGCCACGAGGGAGAACAACTGGAACAAGTGGTCTCCCTCCGGCTCCTTGGGCTCTTCCATCGGTCGCGAGTCGGTTGTGATTCGCATGATCTTCTTCCGCAGCGCCTTGGGGTCTTCAAAGATCTCAAGCGTGTTGTTGTAACTCTTCGACATCTTCTCGCCGTCGGTGCCGGGGACCTTTCCCGTCGCCTCGACAATCTTGGCCTTGGGTACTACGAAAGTCTCTCCAAATGTGTGGTTGAAGCTGGCGGCCAGATCTCGACAGACTTCCAAGTGTTGACCCTGGTCCTCTCCTACCGGAACCACGTCGGCATCGTAGGCCAGAATGTCCGCTGCCATCAGCACGGGATAGGTAAACAGTCCCGCGTCCGCGGCAATCCCCTTCGCCTTTTTATCTTTGAAGGCATGGCACCTTTCCAGGAGCCCCATCGGTGTGCCGGTCATCAACAGCCAGGTCAGCTCAACAACCTCCGGCACGTCGGACTGAACGAACAACACGGCATGCTCGGGATCGAGTCCCAGGGCCAATAGGTCGATGGCCGCATCTAGCGTGTTCTGTCGGAGGGCATCCGGATCTCGAACCGTCGTCAACGCATGTAGGTTGGCGACAAAGTAGAAAGCCGCGTCTTCCGATTGCAAGTCGATGTATTGCCGAATCGCGCCAAAGTAGTTGCCCCAGTGAAAACGGGCCGTCGGCTGAATTCCAGAAAGAACTCGCATGGTTGAGAATCCCAGATAAAAATCGATTGCTAGTGGAATGGGAATCGGCGGCTGCCCGATTCAAATCGCCAAGGGTCTCGTCGATCCCGATCACGACGACGTCTTGATCGAACCGACAATATCGCCCACTCTTGCCGCTCCAAGCGAGGACAGGGCGGCTGGCAGACCGTCAAGGATCTCGCGAGTCGCACCCGGATTATAGAAATTCGCGGTACCAATTTGCACGGCCGAGGCACCAGCGACTAAGAACTCCATCACGTCGTCGATGTTGGCGATTCCTCCGATCCCAATGATGGGGATCTTCACCGCGAGCGCGATCTGATAAACAACCCGCAACGCGATCGGCTTGATAGCCGGACCGCTCAAACCACCCATGACATTGCCCAGCAGCGGACGCTGTTTGCGCCAATCGACGGCCATGCCGAGACAGGTATTGATCGCCGAGATGACATCCGCTCCGCCCGCTTCGGCGCTCTTGGCGATCGTCGCCACGTTGGCCACATTGGGAGTCAACTTGGCGATGATCGGATGCGACGAAGCCGATCGACAGCCGGCGACGACTCGTTCACAGGCCTGCGGATCGGTTCCGAAATCGACTCCGCCACTCACGTTCGGACAGGAAATGTTCAGCTCAATTGCCGCGATTCCCTCGAGTCCGTCCATCCGTTCCGTCATCGCGACAAATTCTTCCAGCGACCGGCCGGCAATGCTCACGATGACCGGAATGCCAAGGCTTGCCAGATAGGGAAGATGATGCTCCAAGAAAGCCTCTTGCCCGTCGTTGTCGAGGCCGATCGAGTTGAGCATGCCGGCAGACGTCTCAATCGTCCTCCAAGGAGCGTTCCCAGGACGCGGCTCTTTGGTAATCGTCTTGGGAATCACACCACCGAGTCGAGTGACATCCGTCAACTGAGCCATCTCTCGCGCGTAACCAAACGTGCCCGAAGCAACGAGAATGGGGTTGGGAAGCGCCAGACGACCCAGCGTCACCGCCAAGTCGCAGGCAGCGACAGTTTCTTGCTCAGACTGGGTCACGCTATCGTTCAAGATGGGATTGGCTCACGCAGACGCAATGCACGAAGGGTCGCAGAAAACAACTCGCTGCGTGCGCAATTTAGCCGCCTCGCATCGGTCGAGCAACGGGTGGCTTCTCGCCACGCGTCGCTCAAACCGAAACAAGTTCCTTGGCCGGAATACCTAAGTCTTCGCGAAACGAAGAGTTAGATGATGCCGCCATGCGTTCGGAAGGGAGTCATATGGTCTGGCTGATCCAGAAACCAGAATCGCTCCCATTCTTCGAGAATGTGGCGAAATCCTTCCGAAGTGTAAATAAGCTGCTGCGTTCGGCGAACCGGGTCGCCTGAATAGGCGGGCAGAATACAGCCACTACTTCCCGCGAGGCAGACGGCTAGAAGCGCTGAACAGAACAACGCGCGCATGACACAAGTCCTCCGTGACAAATAACTTCCATAGCTCGCATAGACGAGCAGGTGGCTCTCAGCGGAAGTTCTAAAGCCTGGCTCGTTAGACGTGAGAGCCTGAGAACATCCCGCAATATCTTTCACGCTTTGTCGATGTCCGGCGAACGCGGACAAACGACCGAATCTCTAATTCGCTGTGGAGACAGCCGACACGTAAGTCCTTTACGTGCCAAAGGTTCCAGCCGGAGCATCGTTGGTGCCAGTTTCTCCTGACACGTTCTCCAGCTGGCGGACCCTCTCTTCCATCTCCTTACCGGGCTTAAAGGTAACGACAAACTTCTCGGCAACAAATACCTTTTCGCCTGTGCGGGGATTGCGTGCCTTGCGGGCGGCACGGCGTTTAACCTCAAACACTCCGAAATTGCGAAGCTCGATGCGTCCAAGCGGACCATCACTACCCCGCTGAATGTGGGCTTTGGTATCCTCTACCAACGTCTCCACAATCGCATCGAAGGTCTTCTGGACAATCTCCTTGGTCTTCAATTGGGTAAGCCCAATCTCCTCGGAAATTGTCTTAACGATCTCCTTCTTAGTCACGACTCCGGCCTCCTGGGGCGACGGGGAGATTTCGCGTCAAAAAAAGAGTAGGAAAGGTCAAACGACGATGCTCCAAGTGTAAGTGACACAAGCATTAGAGTCAAGATGAATGTTCGCAAGTCGTGTTGAGGACTGCCCGAATTACCCTGTTTTCGGCCTCACCGCACAGTCTGCCAACATTGCTATAACATCTATAACCGTAGTCACTTACGACTAGCTGGAATCATTGCCGACGGCAACGACACAGCCATCTTTACGTAAACTATTAACTGGAAAAGGTTAACGACATATCTACTCGATCTCTCAGCCGACGCCAGATATGCATGCCAGCAGATGCTTGGCCTGCATCCGGCAGCCAGTCCTGAGTGCGATCTTGACTGTTATCGTCAACAGAACCGGCAAACTCTACCTAATCCTCCAAATTTACCGATCAATCTGACCAATTGGATGCAGCAACTCGGATCGTTTGCCTGGAGAATCCATGGACCGCCCTTCGATGGCCCGGCTTGGCGATAGGGTGCCCTCTTCCGGGAGATGTGTATCGGGAAGCCCGCTAGCAGAGTCGCCAATCGCCTCAGATGCGGATCTCGGCGGCGGAACGCTCAATCTCTTCCAAGGACACCAGTTTTCCCTTGCCGCTTCCTGGGCAAGCCTCGCACGTCTCCTGCCATGCTTCTTCGGTTCGAATATTCGAATTCCAAAAGGGCCAGGTCCGACACTGACGAGGGCGAGCTTCATAGACGTTGCAACGGCGTGACTTGTTGTCAAAGAAGACACAATCACCGTTGGAGTACTCGATCAGGCTGTACCGGATTCCAACCTTGCGGGTGTACTTCTCGTAGAACTCGTCCACTGGGACATCGATCGCGGAGGCCATGGCCGTAACTTCCGCTTTGTTGACCCACACGTAGCCTGGCGCCCCGGTGCAGCAGTCTCCGCAACCGGTGCACTCAAATCGAAGTCCATCCTTGTACCAGGGTTGCTTGCTCACGAGTCGATTCCGTCTCTTATTTGGGTTTCGAGCTAAGTCTTCATCGTCGCCCGACTGATTTCGGCTACTGCGTCCACCGCCGCTGCAACATCTTCCGGAGTATTGAAGGCGCCAAAGCTGAATCGAACGGTCCCGCTGGGAAAGGTCCCCAGTGAGCGGTGCATTTCCGGTGCACAGTGCAAACCGGATCGAACCTCAATTTGGTAGGCCGAATCGAGCACGGCAGCAACTTCCTGGGGATCATACCCGGATACTGTCAGACTCACCACGCCCATGCGACTCTTGGGCGACGAGGGGCCAAGAATGGTGACACCTGGAATCACGGTAAGCGCATCCAACATCTGCTCGCTCAAGGCGATTGTGTGTTGGCGTAGCGTTTCGACGCCCCGCTCCGAAAGATATTCCAGTCCGGCGCGAAGACCGGCAATGCCGGGGATGTTGAGATTGCCAGATTCGTACTTCTCTGGCAGCGAGTCCGGCTGTCGGTCCTCTTCGCTTTCTGTTCCCGTTCCGCCAAAGCGATATCCCTTGAGCCGCTCTTCCACTCCTTCACCGATGGCAAGAATTCCCGTCCCCAGTGGCCCCAGCAATCCTTTGTGCCCCGAGGTGGCAAGGATGTCGGCCCCGAGCGCATTCAAGTCACAAGACAAATGCCCTGCTGTCTGTGCCGCGTCGACAAGTAACAGTGCCTCGTGATCGTCCAACAATTCGGCAATCTGTTCCACCGGTTGAATTGCGCCAGTCACATTGGAAGCATGTGACACCACGACCAGCTTCGTGTCCTTTCGCAGCAGACCTCGGAGATCATCAATCTTGATGATTCCCTGCTCATCACAAGTAGCTCTGCTTACCGAGACCGATCCTTGCTCTTCAAGCCAGCGCAAAGGCCGTAGCACCGAGTTGTGCTCGGCGGCCGTCGTCACAACGTGACTTCCCGGCGACAAACATCCTTGAATCGCCATATTCAACGCATCGGTTCCATTGAACGCGAAGATCACCCGGTGAGGACTCGCCAGCCCAAATTCAGCAGCCGCCAGCTTACGGCACCCGCCGACGATTCGATCCGCTTCTTCCGCCGTTCGATATCCACCGCGTCCGGCCGGCGCCCCAACTTCGCGCAGATAGCGATCGACCGCCTCGTAAACGCCCGGCGGTTTTGGCCAACTCGTGGCAGCATTATCGAAGTAGATGCGGCTACTGGTGACCATCGCCGAAGTTGATCCCTGGATCTCGATGCAGAATAACGAGTCGCCGCTCTCTCAGCCGCCGATCTGATACATGGCGCGTTCGGGGCGCACAAACTCAGGACCGTCGATCCCGTGCCCTTGCTTCTTGGAGGCGATCGAACTCCGAATCAATTCGGCAATTTCCTGATCGCTGCCATTGTTTCGCAACAGTTCGCGAGCATCCCACTCCTCGGTCGAGAACAAGCAGTTTCGAATCTTGCCTTCCGCCGTGATCCGGAGTCGATTGCACTGTTCGCAGAAAGGCTCCGAGACCGGATTGATCAGCCCAATTCGACCTTGCCCGTCGGCAAAGCGGTAGTCAACCGCCGGCTGACTCAGGTCGGCTCGCTCGGCCTCAACCAGCGGGCCGAAAACATCCTCCAGTCTCGCCCGCACTTCGCCACCGGTGATGACCGCGTCCTCCCGCCATCCCTGCTCCGCATCCAGTGGCATGAATTCGATGAACCGCATTTCGAGGTCGTGCTCTCGCGCGAAGCTCCCGAGCCTGACGATGTCGTCCTCATTGACGCCCCGCATCGCCAGGGCGTTAACTCGGATCTGTCGAAAACCGACACGACGAGCAGCAAAGATACCCTCGGCAATCCGATCGACTCCTTCGCGACGTGAGATCTGTTGGTAGGTTTCTTCATCCAGAGTGTCGAGACTGATGTTGACGCGATGGAGGCCGGCATCCTTTAGGTCCTGTGCTTGTTCTGCCAATAGGATGCCATTGGTGGTCAGCGCAATGTCCTCGATACCCGGCACTCCAGACAGCGTACGCACCAGTTCAGGCAGTTGATGACGAACCAGTGGCTCTCCGCCCGTCAGTCGCACCTTGTTAACGCCCAGCTGCGCCGCAACACGAACAAATCGATCGATTTCTTCAAACGTCAATATCTCCGTGCGGGGCAGGAAGCGGACGTTCTCATTCGGCATACAGTAGACGCAGCGGATATTGCATCGATCGGTGACGCTCACACGTAGATTGGTGTGAACGCGTCCGAAACCGTCGACCAAAGGAGCAGACAGGCTCATGCGGGACGTACCTCACTCGATACCGACCGCGGCGCCTCGGACATCGACGAGCCGCTCTCGGAACTTGGCGAATCGACTCCCGGGTGAACCCAATCACTGGTCCCACTGGCCCAATTCTCCCGCTTCCAAATGGGAACCTCCTCCTTGATGGTATCGATCAGCCATTTGCCACCGTCGAAAGCGGCTTCTCGGTGGGCGGAACTAACCGCCACCGCCACACTCGACTCTCCGATGTCCAGATGGCCAAGCCGATGAACGATCGTGCAGGCCAGGAGTGGCCATCGCTCTCGAGCTTGAGATTCCAGTTCCGCCAATTTTTTCTCCGCCATCTCTGGATAGCACTCGTAGTCGAGCGAAGCCGTCTCGCGTCCGTCCGTCAGACGACGAGTCGTCCCCAGAAAGAGCACAACCGCGCCCGCCTCATCCGACTCGACCGAGTGGAGAATCGCCGAAGTATCAAGTGGATCGCTGGTGAGTTGAATCATACGAGCGGTGGACGACACTTTGAATCTATATCTCAATAATTCGGGGGACAGGTACTGATCGCTTAGGATCGAACGGCTAGGATCGAACGGCGACCGAGACCAGGGCCATGAGCCCGCCGAGATAATCGCCGTAAACGCTGTCCTCTCTACTCTTACTATCATGACCCCCGTCAGAAGTCGACGCAATGGCCAAGGCAAGGCGGAGAAGGGACGTTTGGACGACCTAATTCAACTCTCCCGAGAGGGCTACACCCGAATACTTCACCTGATCGTCCAAGCCGACAGGCCACGTGCCAACAACCGCTGAAATCCTTGGCACGTCGGAACCCTCACAGTATCATAGGTTGGCGCTGCTCACTATCTGGAAACAAATGAGGCGCTAGAAGTAAGCAAGGATCAACTTGGCGTCGGCCGGCTTGTGCGTCTTGCCCTTGGCTGAATCGTGGAGAGGCCTGTGATCGCATTCTGTTGCCCCCAGTGTCGGGGGGAATTTCAAATCAGTGCATCCTTGGCGGGACAGCAAGCGGTCTGCCCATTGTGTCGAAGCCTCGTCACTGTGAAGACGGAAGAATCCCCAGCGGAGTTGGAAGCCACCGCCCCAGAAGTGGAATCGGCGACTACCCCTTCGGTCAACTGTCCTCATTGCGAAGTCGACCTGCCGATTCATCCCGCCCAACTAAATCAAGAGGTCGCCTGCCCCGCCTGTCTGCATCGCATCGTTCTTCGCGGTGGAGCTGCCGGGCCTGTCTTTACGAAAGTCACTTCGGAGCCACCACGGGAAGGATCCTCTCCACCAGAACCTCACTCTCAGCAGGCCGATAAGGAAGCCGCAGGTTCTCAAGAGACTGCTGAACAGAGTGCGGAACAGGAAAGTCTCGCTTCGCCGAGCGAGGAACAGACTGCCGACACGGAAGTCGAAACGAGATTAGCAGCGACAACGGATACCGCTTCAAGCAGCGACGACTCGACGTCCAGCGAGTTTCTTGTGCATGACAGCCCACGTACAGTGCAAGTCGGCAACCGTGTCGTCGAACTCCATACCCGTACGCGAAAAGAAAGAAGTCAACTTCGCTTCCGCAAGAACATCATCATGCTTATCGGTTCGATCGCCGTGCTCGCGGCGGCCCTACTCTACTTGAGCGGCGTGTTCCAAATCGACTCCCAACCGGCAGACCAGGAGCAATCGGTCGATCCCTCGACCGGTCCCTGAGACGCTCCGATCTCGCTAGGAGCCGTCGGGTTTGCCGGCACTGGATTCTCGCCCAATCTCAAACACCTCTTCGGCATCGAGCACTTGGTCATTCGATTCGAAGAGCCGCTGAATCGCGGCCCGATGGATCTTCATTTTGGTGCCACCTACGCCAATCGCCCCGTAGCAAATCACGCCGCCGTAGTCCTTCCCGCGATCCGTGACCTCGATACCGCCGATTCCCAACGGTGGGACCGCGTTTAGATCGATCGCAACTCGCAGTGATTGGCACCCTTCTCTTACTTTCTCGGGCACCAACTCAATGCCAGCCGCGCCGGCCGTAAACACCACATCGACCCCCTCAAGAGCCGACTCCAGTTCCTCCGGCGTAGCCACCTGACAAGCGGTTACTTGGGCATCTTTCACGGTTGCCTTCACGCGCTCGCAGACGCTCGCCGCACGACTTGCATCACGCGAAGCGGCCCGAACTTCCGCGCCCTCGCGCGCCAAGAGCCTCACCACCCTTGACCCTACAGGCCCCGTCGCCGCCAACACCAGAGCACGAGCGCCACGCAGCTCGAGGTGCTTGGCCCCCGCCAGGACGGCGGCAGCGGCCGTTGTATTGGCCCCGTTGGAGTCGAGCATCACCGACACCCGCATCGGTCCAAAGAAGCACTCCTTCACACGCTCGATGAGTTCCTCTCCCGCGGCGACATTGGAACCTCCCACGAAGACCGCGGTGTGGTGCAACTGTTCGGGGCCGCGGGTGAACATGGCGCCGTAGACGAGATCTCGGACGGCGTCAGGTGTCACCTGACTATGGCGAAAGAGATGATCGACACCCGCATCGACCGCGACGACACTGTCAAACACGCTCGTCTGGGGATCGCTATCCAATTGAACAAGAATCTTCTGCAGTTCCATGACCAATACTCGGGCTTAGATTTTATTGTGGGACAGCAATTCGATTGGGCGGTTACCAGCACGACACCGGGATCGTGAACAGGCTCGGCGAGAAAAAAAGAGCCTGCGAGCATTCACTCGCAGGCTCCTGTTAACGTTCCAAGGCAGTCCGAAAGACCGTCGACGAGCGAGATCATGCTCGCGGACAATCATCCGATTTTCACCACCCGAAAAATGCGCCGTTTTCAGACGGCGGCAACATTTTCGGCGGCAATTCTTCCGGCGCCTCTAGAAGCCGCGGAATGGATGCGCCGCTTCCGACTTTTTGGCAAGCATCTCGTCGGCCGAAGGGCTTCCAGCCATGGCATTGGCAATCGATTCCTTTGTCGCTTGATAGTTGTAATCGTAGATCTTCTTGTCGTCATCGGCTTCCCAGTGAATGAAGACGCCGCAGACGATGACCAGATCTTCGCACTGATCCTTTGGAATGACACCCGCTTCGACGGAATCGGCAACCGCGTTGGCCACGGCGGCTTGGGCGGGGCCAAACATCTGCACAGCCTGCTTCGCACCCTTGATCGTCACCTTGGTAATCATCACGGTTGCCGGCTTGACGGCGACGTTGGGGGTCAGAACGGCCAGCAGGTTGCTGTGACCGGCACTCTGACGGGCCAGAGCATTCGCGAACGCCACACCAACCGGGCCATCCTTGCTACCGATCAAGAGATCAATATGAGCAACTTCATTGCCGTCACCGGCCAGCGCTTCTCCAACATACATCGACATAGTTCAATAACTCCTGTATTTGCCTTCAAGAAAACGAAAAGCGATCGTCGGCTACAACGGACATGCCGGAGTTCAGCCCGAACGCTGTGTATCAATCGTGCGAAAGACGATACGTATCAAAGAAGCAACGATAACAAACTCACAAGGGATTACAAGTCGCCGGGGCCCCCTTAAAATCGACATCGCGACTTGCTCTCAACAGTACGAATACAGGAGAATTCCCACGGAGCTGCAATCGAGGTCGGCAGTCAATACTAGGCAGCCAATCCTCGCCATTCCCGCCTTCGCTCCGAGAGCCGATTCGACCGAGCCGAGGGCTCGAAGCATTTGACAGCCATTCTCAACACCCTGGTTTTCTCGGAAAACTAGTGGAAATTTGCCTGCCCGAAACAGAAAGATCCTTGACCGAATTGCTTGTATAAAGCTGCAAGAATAGCTAGACTATTGGGATTGCCTCGCTCGTGTCGATCGGTTTAGATGGTCTGCGGGGTTGACGCTTTCTCGACAGGAATTGCCAACCCGCCGAAGAGCTGCCAAGACTCTCCTTCCCACGTCGCGTACCGGCGTCATGTTGCAGGAGACTCTCGGCAGCTTTTTTCGTAACAAGAACCTCGATTGAATCAATGGGCCAGACGCACAGAAGTCTCTCTAGGATTGGGGAACCCTTCTGATCGAATGCGACACAAGTACTCTGAACAATAAAAGAGGACACGAACACAATGAAAAATCGATTCCGCCTCGCGGCCGTGCTGCTGGCCCTGACGACACTTCTTCTCTCAGGGACAGCCGTCGACGTTTTGGCCTATGACATTCTCAACTCAAAATGGAATGTCGGTCCCAACAACGCCACGTTCATTAATCCCGCAGCTCCTCCTGCGACCCCTGGCGCGGTGACCTGGAGCCCCATGCCATCGGGAGTCGGACTCCATCCTGATGTCGGCGGTTTTGACGGCCATGGCGATCTTACAACCGACATTGAGTTCCTGATAACTCCTGCCGTTGACGGGCTGGAGTACTCGCTGTTCAACGATGCCCTTAACCTCTGGGGACAGCACGCTAGTATCACGAATTTAGGGCAGGTTGCCGACAGTGGCGCCCAAGTCGGCGCACCTGAATCTCTGAACGGACATATCGGCGATATTCGCGCTGCCGGCTTTTTCTTTGACGGCCCGGGCGGAGGTCTCGCACATGCCTTGCAACCAGCCACCGAGTCGATGGGCACCACCTTTGGCGGAGATGTGCACTTCGATATCGGCGAGAACTGGACCAACGGAGGTGGCGGAGGAACCGACTTCTTGACCGTGGCGATTCACGAGCTGGGACACTCACTCGGTCTGGGGCACTCTTCGACGACCGCTTCGGTCATGTACTTTGCCTATCAGGGCACTCAGCACAACTTGTTTCGCGACGACATTATCGGAATTCAGGAAATCTATGGGGCCGACTTTGCGGCCAACGCCTCCTTTGACTCGGGATCGGACACCAACGTTCTGAACGTCGACTTCGGGTCCGTGATCTTTGGCGATCCTATTCCAGACGTCCAATTTGAGATTTCCAATCTACAAAATGTGGCCTCCACAGCAACCTTGTCTCACGCCTCCACCACCAGCTCCGGCGACACAAGCATCTTGACGACCGATTTTTCGGCCTTCAATCACTTGGTAGCCGGCACGTCTTCTTCGACGTTTAACGCGACGTTTAACGCGATCACGCCGGGCTCTCACAGTGCCACGTACGACTTCAACTTCACCGACATCACCGGGACGAATCAGACGATTACGCTCAACATGATGGGCGAGGTTCAAAACTTTGACAATCTGGCAGCTCCCGATCTGGTCTATAATCCCGCCACCGGAGAACTGTTTGTCGATCCACGTGACATCAGCACCCTGGGGCTCTACGCCCTCCAGAGCGATAACGCGTTCCTATCCGGGAATCACAATCTCATCCTCGGAGGCGTCTCGACTTCGCTACCACAGGAGCTCTCCGAAGCGTCGTTCAGCACAATCTCGACGCCCCAGAGTATCGGCAACGTGCTCGCAACGGGCCTGTCGATTGGCCAACTCTATGATCTCTTTACTCAGCGTTCCGCAACCGCCGGACTCGGGTCTCCGGAAGTTCAGTTCGACATCGATCTGACTTGTGGTGCCGGCGATGCTAACTGCGATGGATACGTCGACATCTCGTTCGATATTCTGCCCGCGTTTTCAAACTTCACCGGTCCCGGCACGTTCAGCATTGTGCGGGAAAACGGAGATGTCTCGACAGCCTTGGGTGACGATGATGTCGACGTCGACGACATCCTGACGATGTTCGGCGCCTTCACCGGACCTCCGCCAGATGAAGCCGGTCTCGGGCTCGGTGGCCCCGCCGAAGCCGGCGATCCGGCCATTCCGGATCTGATCTACGACGCCACCACGGGTGAAGTCGTCTTCGATCTAGATGGTGCGGCGGGACTGATCGGTTACTCGCTCAAGAGTGCCGGCGGATTTTTGGCCGGTGGCCACACGCCGATTCTCGGTGGTGTGACGACCAGCCTGTCGACCGAGTTGGCGGAAGCCGCGCTGAGCACGCCCGGTCTGCCGGCGAGCATCGGCTTCGTCTTCCCGATCGGCATGGACCTGGCCGCGTTGATGGCCTTCTTGACCGACAACACGGTCAGCACGGGCCTCGGTGCCCCGTTGGTGCCGTTCGACCTGGTCGTCGTCGGCGGCGCGGTCGTTCCGGAACCGGCCACCGTCGCCATGGCCTTGTTTGGCCTCGTCGGCCTGGGCTTGTTCGCCTATCGCCGTCGTCGGACAGCCTAAGCACGCGGGCCGCCTAAGCACGGCCTAAGACTTGTTAATCCAAAGCCGTCCCTGTGAATCGCAGGGGCGGCTTTTTTTTCTTAGCGGCCCGCGCTGCGGGGCAACTGGTCGAGATCTGTCACTCCGCTTCCCGATCGGGGCATTACCACATTACCAGTCGTGTGCAGGCTCACATCGGCCCATGCGTGCGCACTTCGGTGTTGATGCGAACCGATGTCGCAGCTCTAGTGTCTTCCAACTGTATAGCTCGGCCCGTATAGCCCCACCCTCTGGCGATGGGGTGACTTGCCCTGAAACTTCGTTCCAGTAAGCTGATGGCACTTCAAGCGTGTCGACGCAGCGACCATCCCACCTTTCGCGTCGACGCACCCGGAACAGAACCCACCCACACCTAGGCCGAGCACTCGGTCTTCGACCGAGATCCATCTGTGCGAGCATGAACGACTCGCTGACCGGGATCTCACCCCATCCGAGGAGGATTTAGGAATGCGTCTTAGAAGGACTCTGCTCGCGGTCGGCGTTGCTCTATCAATTAGCAGCAGCTTGTTCGCCAACGATATGGTTCCAGCGGAACTGACGCCGACCGATACCGAAGCTCAATTGCTCGCCAAGACCAACGAGGTTCGCGCTCGTCACGGGCGCAAGCCGCTGACGATGTCGCCTCAGTTGATGGAATCGGCCAGGCGCCATGCGTCCTGGATGGCGAGTGCCGGCAGCCTGACACACACCAGCGATCCGGTGGCAGAGAATATCGCCTGGGGACAGGCGGACGTTGACGAAGCCATCGAGTCCTGGATGAACTCGCCCGGACACCGAGCAAACATGCTTAGCGAGGAATACACTCAGATCGGTGTTGCTGGCTACTTCGTCGAAGGCGGACGAATCTATTGGTGCCAGCAATTCCTACGCTGATCGAATCGGGCCCAACGGACCGCACGGTCCGCAGGGCCCTGTGACAGAAATTCCTCAACCTACCGCACCAGTTTCAGTGGTCGATCGTCGGCGATGGTGTGGAACGTGTTGGTCAGGTCCACGGCATACTCGGCGACTGTCTGTCCGCCGGGAATGTTGAAGTGCACGCCACCGGTAATGTCAGCGACTTCCTGCATGAGTGCGGTGTCGGCTCCGGCACCCAGGCTGATAGTCATGACTTTGATTCCCAGTTCCGCGGCGGCGGCGGCTTCATTGAGCACGTGTTGCTCGGCGGCATTCTTGTCGTAGTCGCCTTCATGCCAGTTGGCAACGCCGTCAGTCATGAGCACGATCAAACGATAAGCTCCACTACGCGCATTGGCCGCCAACTCCTCTCGAGCCACTTCCAGACCGGCTCCAATATTGGTCCAACCGTGATAATGTCCCGCCTGTCGGGCGTTCGATATCGCGACCACGGAATCCAAGTCGGTCGTCAGCCCGACTTCAAGCTTGCCTTCGCCGTTGTTCGAGTTGTAGACGCTCAGGCCGATCCGATCTTCCGTATCGACTTCTTGAATGTAGTCGACAAATAGGCTCACCGAGTTCTTCACAGCCGTAATCGGCTGGGCGCTGGCCATCCAAAGATCGTCAGATTCGTCGTTCTCCGGACGCACATCCAGCCAGTAATTCATGAGCGTCATGTAGCCATACTTTTTTCGATATCCCTGATCCGCCGGCTGATTGTTCTTGCTTTTCACGTACGAGATGTATTCATTCCAACTTCCTTGACTGAAGGGATACGGCACGCCATCGAGCCCGAGCTGCTCCCGAACCTTCCAGGTCTTCCCGGATGAGATATAGACCGGCTCGAATTGCATATTTCCATAGACGGGAGAACCGAGATCTTCGTAGATCTGCCGCAAGCCCGCCTCGATGGCCTCCTGGCCGAGATCAGGAATCGACTTGAACTCGCTGTCGTCGTTCATGGACGCGGAAAGATCGAGCACCACGACGATGTCGCGAGGCTGATACGTGGCGATAGCTTCACTCGACACGTCAAACAAGCTGTTGCCAAAGATCCGGCCAAAGAAGTAGGGGTGATCGTTGTGCGACAAACTCACTCGAATCGTCGACGGCCGCTCCGAGGTCGGGATCAGAGCTCCCAGGCTGCCATCTTCGTTAACCGCTTCCGGGTCCCAATGTCCCACCTCCATGTCGAGGTGCTCACCATGGTTTGCCAGAAACTCGGCAATCTGCTGCTGGAGGAGATTTTCATCGACCGATGTCTGATAGCCGGTCGGATTTCGCACGAGGAACTCGACTGCCGCAGCTTCAGCTTCCGACTGACCGCTCACCAACACTCCCGCACCCGCTAGCGCGGCCGCGTCGATCGAGCGATCGAGATCGGTCTTCACCTTGAGGATATATCCGACATCCACGGCGAATGCCAACATGGCCAACATCGTCACCATCAACAGCGCCGAGAGCATGATAACCGCGCCCCGACGACGTTGGGAAACTTGCTTCCTGCGGGTCCGAGGCTGTCGAGATGTGTCGGTAACGGCCGATTTCTTGGTGATAGTACACATGATGTCGTTTCCTCGAGCTGGCTAACCGTGACAAAGCAAGACAAGATCCGGCGGACCGACGGGCCTGCCAGATAATTCGCAAGGGATCTGAAATTAATGAATCGTCGAATGACGAAAAACAGTGAGGGGCACTAAGACAAGACTAGCTTACTTTTCCCAGGTTGGTCGGAAAAAATCAGAAATCCACTTCCCGCCCCATGTTCAAGCGTTCCGAGCCACTCAGTAGCGGCTTGCGACGAAGTGCCAAGTCCGTAGGATGTCCGCATGAGTAAGCCACTTGCGATCCTTGGAGCCAGTGTCCGAGCCGCTGCCTTTTCCGCACGGGCTGCCGGTTTTGCTCCCGCTTGTGCAGACATGTTTGCGGACAGTGACTTGCGACAGATCGCCTTGACCGAGTTGGTCCAGGATTATCCCCAGGGATTGATTGACGCTTTGGAGAATTTTCCCGTGAGCCCCTGGATGTACACGGGAGCCCTGGAGAATCACCCCCATCTTGTCGACAGAATCTCCCAGCAGCGACCTCTACTGGGCAATCGTGGCGAGGTTCTTCGACAGGCCAGAGATCCGTTTGTCCTCGAAGCCGATCTCGCCAAGTGTGGTCTTGAGTTGCCGTCCAGCCGGCGAGCAGATCAATCGATACCCACGGACGGCACCTGGCTCCGCAAACCGTATCGCGGCAGTGGTGGCCACCAAATCGTGCCTTGGACTGGGGAACGCGCCGCACAAGAGATCGCCGGCGGCAATTTCTACTTTCAAGAGAGAAAAGCAGGGGCCCCGCATGCCGCCGTGTTCGTTGCCGCCTCGGGTCAAGCAACTTTGCTCGGGGTGACTCGCCAGATCGTAGGAACGCGATGGGCGATGGCCACTCAGTTCCAGTACGCCGGCTCCATCGGCCCTGTCTCGCTCACGCCAGAGCATCTCCGGCGACTCCAACAGGCCGGCCATCGGCTGGCGAACGTCTTGGGTCTTGTCGGACTCTTCGGGGTCGATTTCCTAGTGGACGGAGAGAAGATGTGGTTCCTCGAAATCAATCCCCGGTATCCCGCTTCGGCAGAAGTTCTGGAACAATCTCTCGGATTCAGCGTCGTCGGCAAACACGTGGCCGCCTGTCGTAACGGAAGCATCGAACCGGCGCCCGCCTTGTCGACATCCATTTCAGGAAAGGCGATTGTCTATGCGCAGCACGATCTTGTCGTTCCAGATTCCCTTGTCCGCCGGGGGATAAGACGGACCGCGGATAAGACAAAGTATGAGCTGGCCGATATCCCTTCCCCGGGAACAGAGATACCTGCGGGAGCACCGATCGCAACGGTTCTGGCCCATGCTCACAGCGAGGAAGAAGTCGAGAATCGACTGCGACTGCTCGCCACAAGTCTTCGGTCTAAGCTCTGCACGGCTGTTCCCTAAGAATTCCAGGGGCGTGCCCAGACCGCCAGGGCAGCTTTACTTTAAGATCGGACAAGATTACTCGCCCTCTTGGTCATTCGCCACAGCTGTCTCCTCCTCCATGCCGGGCTTCCAACGTCGACCGGCCAATTCCGGTTCAAAATTAGGCTCTCCCGCAACGGCCGCGATTTCGCGAAGGATGCGTAGTGTCACCTCGCGCAGAACGCCCTCTTCTCGGTGACGACCAAAGTACTCACTCAGATCGACGGGCTGACCAATCGTAAGATGGACCTTCGCGGTCATGAAGAAACAACCCCAAAACGTCCCGTCGTAGGGCGCTCCTCGGATGAAGCAGGGCACCACGGGGACTTCCGCTCGCAGAGCAACAAGTGCCGCTCCGGGACGGCCTGGGAGCAATAGCTTGGACGTGGCGTTGATTCGACCTTCTGGCAACATGCCTACGAGTTGGCCCTCACTGGCGTAGCGAATCGCCGCTCGGGTTGCTGCCGTGTCGATGCCAGCCCGGTTGGTGGGAATGCTGCCCGTGGTGCGAAAGAAATCGCGGAACAGAATGAAGTCGGTGTACTCTCTGGCCACCATCCAGTGGACGACGCGTTGGGGCGTCAATTGAATAAAGAACGGATCGATGGAACTGCCATGATTGCAGACAATCACGGCTCCCCGGTCGGGTGGAATAGAAAACTCCCCGTCAATCGTCGTTCGCCACAACACCCTAGTAAGCAGTACATTCGCAAGGTACAGTGCGGACTGCAGTGGAGTATACGGGCTGCGCCGCAGCTTACTTATCGTCCAGATCAATCCGATAAGGATCAGAGCAGCAAGAGCTGCGATCGACAGGGCCTCCTCGTTGGCCAAACCAAATAAACTACATGCCACGGAGACCACCGTTCTGTTATCTTACTCAATCGACGTCGCGTCGAATGTGATGCTCCCGTCAGCATCTGTCAAGTCGAGATCCCACAAGTCGAGCTCCCAGTCTCGGCTGCTTCGCTACCAGTGTCGCCCGACATAGCGCCGCGATTGAACAACGCCAAGGCGACGCGGACGAATGGTTCAGGAATCTCGATCCTAAAGAACTCTAGCACACACAACGATACGCATCATGTTACTCGGAGTTGTTAGCGATACCCATGGGCACATGGAGTTGACGCGAGATGCCATCCGCATGCTCACGGCTATGGAGGTCGCCCAAGTGATCCATTGCGGCGACATCGGATCTGAAGAGATTATCCCGCTTTTCCAGCCATGGCCGACTCACTTCGTGCTTGGCAATGTCGACTACAACGGAGCCGAGTTACAGCAGGCCATCGAAGCGGCGGGGCAAACGTTCTGTGGTCGGTTCGGCTCGATCGAAGAAGAAGGGCGACAGATCGCCTTTATGCATGGCGACGACCAGCGACGACTGACAGAAGAAATCCACTCTGGCAAGTGGGACCTCATCTGTTCGGGCCATACCCACGTGGCGGCACTGGAGCGCTACGGTGAAACGCTGGCGCTCAATCCAGGCGCCATCTATCGGGCGAATCCCCACTCCATTGCGGTGGTGGAATTGCCCGAACTGATCGTGCACCCGGTGAACCTATGAGCTCTGCCGGGCCGCGCCGATTTGCCTGACGACCGTCAGCCAGCCATTCGACGGTTCATGCGATTCATCGGAATAATCATCTCCGATGGCTCCGCCTGATAGCGATACTCCATGACATAGGCATCTTCCGGCGTGTCGTCATAGTACTCTCGCAGTACGGAGGTCGCGCGAAAGCCGTTGTTCCGAAAGAAAATCTGGGCATCGAGATTCGTCTCGCGAACTTCCAGCAGCACTCGTGTCCGTCGCTGGAAGGAGAGCTTGCTGACCAACTTCGCGATCATCTGCGAACCAACACCGGCGCGTTGAAAATCGGGATGAACTGAAAAGTTGAGAATGTGAAGACGCGTCTTATGCAATTCGTAGATCATGAAGCCGACAACACGCTCTTCGTGCTCGGCGACCATTCCGATGCAATTGCGCTGACGTAGACAGCGAATGAAGTCTTCCTCGAACCAAGGAAACTCAAAACATCGATTCTCGATATCGAGGACCTCCGGCATATCGCGCCGAATCATCCAACGAATGTGAACGGATACCTGCTGCTGCTGAGACGACATCGCTGGGCCTCCTTGCCTCGTCGGCCTCGTAATTTAAATCACGTCCTCATGACGTGACGCTTCTTGTTGGGCGGTACGATATCACAACCGGTGTGATGTGCCAAGGCGAAATAGCCACCGCACTCGAGCAGTTAAGCGACGTCCCTCGGCATGGTTCGATTGAAACGTTTGTTCACCGACAGCATAGAGACGTCGAATGGTCGAAACACCCGCACTCTTTTTATCGGATCCGTACCGGCCTCCCCTTGGATCGAATCCCCGGCGGAGGGACGGAACGCTAGCCTGACAACCCGGCATACGTGTAAATCCCTATCAAGACCCGACTTCGTTCGACACCGTTAGCGACGGACGACGTGCTGTCTTGATAGTGGATATTGAAGCGCCAGCCACAGGCTCAGCAGAACGATCGCGATTCCGAGAAATCCGGGCGACCACAGGAGAAATATGGCGATGCCTGCCAGCACCCCGAGCAAGTGCGGCCACTGCCAAGCGATGTCGGCCAACCAACCTCTTCTGGAAGCCATCAGTACTCCGCACAGCCCCAACACATAAACTATCGCTGTCGTGAATTGCAGGGACAATTGACCATCCGACTCATCCACTCGCCCGAGAGAAATCTGGCTGGGAGCGCCCCTCATACTGAGCACCATCCCCGAGTTAAACGGTTGCGTACTGAGGGGCGAGCCTGGCGGGTAAGACGTATTGTGGTCCTCAGCTTCTTCCGAGTGTGAGCGTTCCAGAATGCCGGAGAATCTCTCTTCAAAGCTCTCCTGTTGTTGCTCAACGTCTCGAATCCGCTCGCGGATTTCTTCTCGCTTGTCGTTCATCTGCAGATACTCCAGCCGCGATTCGACTCGTTGCCGCAGCTGTGCAATACGACGTGCCCACCGTCGATACCAATGGGCCAAGACTTCGTCCGGCTGTTCGGAAGTAACGTCGGCCACCAGGTCTGAGAGGATACCCAAGCGTTCCATGTCTCGGTCGATTGCCGTGGTAACGTTTCGCACTTCCGGCGCGACCAATTCAAAGGACTCCTCGAAGGCTCCGGTCGTCTCGATTGTCCAGAACGATCTTTCGATTTCGATTCTTCGTTCGTCCTCCTCTTCGACCGGGCTTGAGTCGGTGCCGAGATCGTAGAGCCCCGGGACGGCTAAGTCCAATAGCTCTTCCGGCTGACCAACGGAACCTTGGTAAACAACCTCTACGCGGTGCGGCAATTGATCGGATCCCAGATTGATTACCGGACGGCGCTCGTTCCCCGACAACACCACCGGTAGACCCGCAACACGCACGCCAAGAATTTCCGCTCCCTCGGGCATCACAAGGCGGCATCTTGTGCGACCGGCGGGTTCCAGATCGAAGGAGGCAACACTGTACAGGCGGTTGTCTCCCACCAGAGTGGTCTGAATGCTCGCCAGACGGACCTGAGGATCGCCCCGACGGGGAGCCACGGCCGCCAGAGCGGCGCTGAATGTCTCCTTCATGACGCGGACATGCAGTTTCGTCGCTGTCCTTGTTCGCGGCTGAAGATCGAGTACTTCCCAAGATATCCTCTGCCCTTCGACCTGACGGGGCATGATGATAAATCGCTCCAACTCGGCGTGGTTGCCAGCGATTCTCACATCAGGCACGCGCACTCGATCTCCCGCGGCAAACTCAAGCGGTGCGTGGATTTGCAGAGAATATGAGTCGGTAACGGCATCGTGTGGATAGACGACGAGTTGCCTCACCTGAGTGTTGGGAAGCTTGACGAGTCGATGCGGTACGCTGGGCGAAATACGGATCGGGTCCGCCACCGAGGGAGGTATCTCGAATCTCAGTGTGCCAACCACTCCAGACTCGACCTTCACCTCATAATCGACCGTCATGTCCCAGTCACCCTGATTCTGAGCCAATTCGGTTGTCTGTCGACCACGAACCACGGGATGATTCTCAGTTACACGCAGCGTTGCCGATGCCGTAGCGTCCAAATCGTAAATCCCTATCTCTCGGCCAAATGCCAGCAGCTCAGGTTCGACCAACGACAGCAGACTTGCCGCTGGCCCCTCAATCTTCTGTATCCCCTTGGTCGAGCCAATCTCAACCACAACTTCATCGCGACGGAAGAGTGCCAATCTGCGGCTCTTTCGCAAACCGCCAAGCAAGGCAAACGTTGGAAGCGGCGAGTCAGCTTCGGCCAGATCCCAATTTCCGGCCACACTTAGACGCTGAAGACCCGAGACGGGACGAGCGAAAAATAGAGTCAGCCTTCCGTCGTCCGTCTGCGACCATCGATAGAGCCGATCGACGCCCTGTGCCGATAGGGAAACGGTTGTGGCGACAAACTCCCGAGGCACTCTTAACTGGTGTTGATAGACGTGGCCCTTTGCTGTGTTCAACTGAGCGTCGAATTGAACTCGAGCTAGTCTACCCTCAAAACCGATCGCCAACTCACTCTCGTAGGCAGTCTCAGCGGTCACGGATCGTGAGACAATGCCCCAACTATGAGAATCATCAGTAAGTTCGAAGGCCTGAGCAGGCACAGGGCCTTCACCCCAGCTGCGCGCGATAAACTCTTCACTCACCGACCGAAGTCGATCTTGATTCTCAATCTCGAACTCCAGCGAGGGCGCGACCGACAGTCCTGCGTAGCGTCGGCCAAACGGCATGTCGAGGAGTGCTATTTCAGGCACCAGTAACCGCCCGATTCCTTGCTCGTTCCGCAGGACGAAGGTTAGGGACAGGGCGCGCACCGGCCTTTCACTTGCGAAGGTGTCGATTACATAGACTCTCGAATCTTTAGAATCATCCTGTTGTCGGACGACCGTGAAATCATCCGAGTCGCGCGTTACAAGCCTCAAGCTTCGATCGGCCTGAATCCGGAGTCGCCGCGGCAACACCTCTCCTGATCGCGTTTTCCAGCGTGCTTCCACAATAGCGCTGCGAGGGCGAACTCTTAGCCAAACGTACTGGTCAACTCGCACTTCACGTTCGTTTCGCTTTCGAGAACGCCATGACAACCGCAACTGATCGGTCGCACCCAGCCGTCCCGTGACCGGCTCGTCGGTAGCCAAGTCACGTCCGGAGTGTCGCACGCCATTGATGGTCAGGCCCGCTGCCGAAGCAGCGTTCTCAAGTTCAATACGCGTCGTCGGCAGCGGCGGAATCGACATCTGACAGTCGAATTGCCCGTCGAGTAGCTTACCCTTGGGCTCCAACGGCACCACAAGACGGTACCTGCCACGACGACGGATCTCGACCGATAACCGCGAACCATTCTCGCTCCACCCGGCACGGGCCAAGCGGCCATCGAGAGTCGCATTGCCCTGGTAAGCGACCTCTTCGCGTGACAAAGGTATCTCGACAACCGCCCCGTCGGAGAATGTTTGCAGGTCGAACGTGGCGGTAAAATCGGTGAGCTGCTGCGCGGCATCGGCGGCGGAAGGTACGACCACGCCGCGATAGACGCCACCGGTAATTATCCACGCCTCATCCGGACTCTGCTTGACTACACTCGATCGAATCAGCTCGTCATATAGAACCTGAGGAATGAAGTACGAATCCCCTACCTGATTTCTGTCTTGATCGATCGGAATGACAACCCGATGAGCAAGCTGCTGACCTAGATGATCAGCCGCGATGCTGTTCGCGGCAATCAGCGCGACGGCGCCCGTGACACAGTACAAGACGATTCGCGATGCGTGAAGCACCGTAGAACCTTCGGGGGGAGAAGCGGAGAAACCGAGCTCACGGGTAACCACGTGGGCGGGATCAGCCAGACCGCGGACACGCATTAAGCGAAGCAGAGCCGCCAATATGGCCCCCGAAAAGGCGCCGGCGGCGATTCTTGCCACCACCGACGGAGAGAGTATCGCCAGCAGGCCAAGCAGCAGAAACACAATTCCCCAAACGCGTAGTCGACGAGGCGACAACCATGTCAAACCTGCCGCCACGACAAGGAATGAAGTCCATGCCAGGGTCGTTAGCATACCGTCGTGAAGAACCAGATAACTGGAGTCCACGGACGCATCAAACACACCATGGTAGATGTTCCAGCCATGGGACGCTGTCAAGAGATTCGCATGCGACCGCTTCAACGAATCTGATTCCAACGAACCGGAAGCGGTCGTAGGGGGCGCCGGTTCGGTCTCCTGAGGCTCGCTCGGACTGCCGACGCTGGAATTGAAGGCGGCCAGTGGACCAAGCACCCGCTCAGGCAGTCCGACCGTACTCTGCTGAGGATCTGCTGCCCCGCGTGCCCAGATAATCTGGTAGTCCGGTGGAGTTAACACAGTCGCCTGCCAACAGAGCACAGGAATATCGATTTGAGGTCGGGGCGGATGAATCCGCCCGAGCCTCCTCAGCGGCTTGCTTCTGGCGTCATAACGAACGCGCACGATCGGGTATCGCTTTCCAAGCGGGAGATCAACGTGCAATTTCCCTGCCCGGGTCACCGGCTGAGGCACCTCGTCGACGTAAACGGTCCGAACTTCACAACCGACGGGTAGTTGCAGGGCGACGCGAGCTTGTCCCTGATTCTCGATGTGAAACACCGCTTCATGGGCTGTCTGACCATCGAGTTCGTAGCGGGATGTGACATGCGCCCGCCAAGCCAGTGCCAGTCGAACCAGCGAAGCATCTTTCTTCACCGCTACTTCGAGCAGCGGGTCGCCTCCGAACTGGGCGTGTCGAATCGGCTCATAGCGGTAGGCCGCGCGGATCGTACTACTGTCCTCGACATCAACGGTATTTGCGGGTATTGGATTCAGCCCTCGGTTATTCACGGTCACAGCGGTACCGGTGCCCGCGTGGATCGTTACGCCCCCCAATTGATCGGAAGCCTGAAGGACGAAAATCAGGCTGATCGGCAAACTTCCCTCGATGGCCGTACTCCGCCGAGCATGAATTTCAAAACGCTCCGTCATCGGACGAGGCAATTCGAGTTCCCATGTCTCACCTTCTTGTCCGAATTCCGAAGCGGCCGTCTCCGCCGTTGACCACTTTCGAGCGACGATGGGATCCGTTGCTCCTTCACCCATTGTCCAGGAAAGAGGCTCCTCGCGACTCTGCGAGAAATGGACATTCAAACGTTCGATCGCGGTCGATTCAGGTGAGCAAACGATGCGGTAGGATTCTTCCTGGCGATCCTCCTCAAATCTCACGGAGACGTAATTCTCGGTAGCGATTCGGGGCGTCTGCTGTCTAAGTCGAACTTGCAACGCTTGGGCGCCTTCATCATCGGCGAAGTACAACCCCCCGCGGATCCCGGCCACATCTTCCCCATGGACTTGATCGACCTCGTCGGGATCGATCTGTCTCAGTTCGTCGGCGCCCGCCACGTCCAATTCGAGCGGGTCGCTGGCGGCCACATGGACAATTCGTTGCTGCTTTCGAGCTGCTGGAAACGCGATCCAGCGTAGATCCTCCATCTTGATAGCTTCGCCCAACGGAGACCGTCGCCACCGCCCCACGAAGGTTAGCTGCAAAGGCCTCGTGGCGGAGACTCCCTGAGAAAGCTGAATGAGCATCCGCTGGTCACCCGCCTCGGTTCTCTGCAACTCCCATTCAAACTCATCTTCAGCTCGATTCGACTCCACCGAATCAATCTGCCAATGATTCGCAATCGCCGCCTCAATTGTAAAAACTTTCCCCTCACTCGTGCGAACCGTCGCGAGCGCTTTGCCAGTCATTTCCCGTTCGTTCAAAGTAACATCCAGGAAGGAGGAGACCTCCGGCACAACAGCGCGTCCCTGGACACGAACCAGCACTTGGGCATCAGCCGAGTGCTCGTCAAAGATAAAGCGTTCGCCACCGGGGGCCCCCAATACCTCGGCAACTTCCGACTGCTCGGCCTCGTCGAGCTCTAGACGGACCAGCGACAGGGGTCGCCTGACCATCAGCGAGATTCGCCCCTTCCGCCAAGACAACGAACGGGGTCGCAATTTGGGAAGCGCCCACGCCTTGTCCTCCGCAACAGCCATGGCCGTCTCGACGCTCAACACATGGCTCGATCCGTTCAGGACTTTTGGAAAGCTAAAAGTAACCTCATGGGACCCCGACCCCTCCACGCGACGCGTTACCCAGGGAATCTCTCGATCGCCCAATCGGGCCGAGACGACCCGTGTCGATGAATGCAGGTCGGCAACGAGTTCGGTGAGCGGACGTACCGAACTGTCAAACTGCAACGTCTCCTGGGCGACCACTCCCCCCGACGAAACGTCGTAGTCGATGCGGCGCTCGTAGCTTCCTGCCGGCAAGGAGCCCTGCTTGGAATTTCCAAATAGAATGCGCAACGTGACCAGACCGCGCCCCTCCAACTGCAAGTGCCAACGTCGTGTCCCATTCGGAGACGACGAATCCGTACTCTCACCTGGCTGGCCAGAGTCCTCCCGTGCCGTCCCCCCATCGAGCCATGGCAGGCAATCATCTGGCAAGTCGAGCGACATCCGACCGATCGTGGCCCGCGGCAGACGTAGTTCAAATCGAGCTACACGGGCCGATTCCAATTGTCCCGCTACTGACCAGCCGAAGTTGAGCGGACCGGCCTTAGGTACCAGCAGGACCTGACGGCCACTCGGGCTCAAGCCGATTTGTGCCGGAGTCTCTTCCTGGCTTCCCCAATGCGCGTTTTCGATCGCCAACGAACAATCGCCCCAAGGCAGCAGCGTCGTTACCGTCGATTCGTGAGCCACGTCCAAGGTCGCCGTTCCCGTTAGAGTTAGAGAATCGGCAAGCCGAGCTTCGAATTTCGCTTGCTCAATCCTTGTCGCTCCGATCGACGGAAGCCGCGAGGCGCGTATTGTTACCGCCTTGATTAGACGCTCAAACTGATCAACATCGATTTCGCGATAGGCACCCTGCCCCGCCAGGTACTCATCGATTCGGCTTTCCAGAACATACTCGCGATGATAGATCACCGGCGAGTGATCCCGATCGGCGTCGCCCGCGTCCACTTCGTGAACTAGCGACGTCACGAGGACCAGTAGCAGTCCAGCGCGGGCTATCAGATTGAGGATGGCTCGACGAGAGCAATGCGTTCTCGCATTCGGCCAAGGAGAGGAAAGCGATAGACTCATGACTTCGATGACGCCGGCTCCTGCTGAGTGAAGGAAGACATCGGAGCCGGTGTCAGCGTGGTCCGCTGCGACGATGCCGTTTGACCTGGCGTCGCATAGTGAAACTCCGTCGTGCGAAGTCGAGCGCTCGATCCAACGGGCGAGGTGACTTCAACAATCGAAACGGAACGCGACTTCAGCAAGTGTTTCAAGACCATTGCGAACAGCACTAGGATCAGCCCCAGCGCCCCCGCCTGAGCAAGAATCAATGTCGGCTGAGGATAGATCACGCCCACGGCCAGCAGACCGATCGCCCAAACCAACATCACACCGGGGCGGCGAAGTAGCGGCACATAGAGCAAGGCCAGTCCCATAGCCAGTATCGTGCCCGCTCCGATTAAGGTCGCCGTGCCACGCCGAATGAACTCCGCCTGGTAAGGTTCGCCCGCGGACATGGAACTGAACAGATACCGTGCCCATTGACCGCCTTCCACCCACCTGTCGACATCCTGATGGGAGCCCATCGAGGAGGACGACCACTCCGCGAGTTCGGTGGCCGACATGAGTGGCTCGCGTACCCAACGGAATGTGTCCCAACGCCATCTCCAAGCGGCTGTGAGACCCTGCGGAGTGGCCAACAGATGCTTGCCCGCTGGCACCAGCAATTCTTGATAGACCATGTCTTCAATGTCGGCCCCTGTAGAGAACCGAGGAGTCTCAATCGTGTCGAACGAACGGCCATCGCCATACGGAAGCGAGTACCGCAGATCCAAGGAAAAGTCTCGATTCATATCCGCGGGCAGAGGGATCTGAATAATCGGAACACCCGCGTCACTTATCTTAGGTGGCGATGCAGCGACTTCCTCCCCATCAACATGAACCCGGATGTTGTCGTCCGTTCCGGCGGGCAATTCGACGTTCAAGGTGCTGTCTCGACTTCGCAATCGGTAAGTCGCGAAGTCCCGCCGCCCCTCTGCGGTCAGCCAAGTTCGCACCCATGCTCGCTTCACCAGCACCGGCGTCGTGGCGGGCTTTTCCAGCGCGCGAATCGATAGCTGCACAAGACTGATCGGTTCCTTCGCCCGCACTCGGCGATCGATCTTCTCGATGGTCGGACTTGCCTGGATCGCGACATCGGTCCACTCCTCATCAAGAAGGTCCCAATCCAATTCTCCGCCACTGACAAACCGCAGTTCGTTGCGCGTTAGTGTTCCTTCCGCGGGCATCATGAGCGGGACATCGAGTCGCTTTTCGACGGAGTCCTCGACCGAGACGACAGCACCTTGAGGAAGTGGCGTTCGCGTGGAAAGACGAAACTCTCCGATAATCGGCTCCGAGAGAGATGCGCCAATGAGGATGGTCGTATCCTCGGGCGACGCCTCACGCAACTCCACCATCTCCAACGGATCGCCATCCAGCAAGACTCGATACTTCCCTTCGCTGAAAAGCTGCCTCGGAATGTTCAAACTTAGCGAGTCGATGGGCTCAAACTCGACGTCATATTGAAAGATCTGTTCGACGGTCCGTTCCGAAAGATCGACGAGGCTATCAACCGCCACGGCGACGGCCCGATCTCGAATGCGAAAATCGCAAACAAATTCCGCGTCTTCCGCTTCCGTGCCGTAATAGAAAGGCTTCTGCTGTCGCCCGGGCAGCTCCACCTCTGGCGGAATCCGAAGCGGGGCCAATCCGAGAAGTTCATCGCGGCGTGGCGCGAGCTGAACGTTGTCCTCCGACAAGACGATCACGGTCGTCACGCCCCGCAATTCATTCCGGGGCCGAGGAAGCGAAAACCGCAGTAGCGATGTGTCCGGGGAGATTGCCTTCTGGGCGGCGAACTCCAGTTCAAAGTCCCCTTTCATCCCGGCGGTGAGCGGAATTTTCAATTCCCCTGCCGCATCCTGAGACACCTCGTCAATTCGCACCCGCTCGGCCGTCACTCCTGCATTGAGATCGACCTGCCAACCGGCGAGATCGACGACCAGCTCATGGACATTGGATCCACTGACGCGATAGTCCAACTTCCCGGTCAATGTCACCTCATTGGCGGAGACATCCAACGTGTATTGAGGCTCTACTGAAACGCTCGCTACCGGCGGAGCGATCGTGACCTCCAGCTGATAGGGTTGACGAAAGTATTCAAAACCGGCCACGACCGACTCTCCGGCCAGTTCGGCCGGCAAATCGTCGACGCGACGAATGTCCTCTCGCGTGGTCGCCCGAGCTCGACGTCCTTCGTCCACCCGCAGGGCGATATGCCCCCCTTGGCGAATGGCCCCTTCAACATCAAACCCCGATAGGGACAAACGAGTTCCCGCCGGCTCAACTTCATAAGAGCGCTCGGCCGCCAGCTGTATTAACACGGGCCCGGTTGCCATCCGATCGAGTTCGATATCCACGAGTCGCTGCGAGCTGTCAGGCCGGGCCAGGGGCACTGGCTTAACCCGATATCGATGGTGGTGCTCGTCAACGAGCCCGAACCCCTCTGGCAATGACACTCGAAACTTATCGAAAGGCTTTCCTCGACTGGTTACTTTGAGATCCGCCTGAACACGAACGCTCCAATCTTGGATCTCGACAAGCTGCATCCCTTCGACATCCAATGCCGCCGGTTCCTCGACGAGACTCACGTCCTGATTTCGCCAAGTGAGTATCGCCTCGCCCTCGATTCCACGAAATCGAAAGCGACTCGTCTCCGCGTTTCCTGTATCGAGAATCTCGACACTTACCCCGTCACTCGCTTCAGGCCGGACAACTTTCTCCGAGAACTCCAATTTCAATTCGGACATCGTCGTCCGCGGAACCAACATCCGCAGCGTCTGATAGTCTCCCTCGGAATCGATCAGGGCCAAGCCGCGAAGCGTCACGGCATGTTGATCCGTCCCGTCTCCACGCAGCCAAAGCTCCAGTTCCTCGTTGTCGTTGCGTACGACATGCCCCACACCTTGGCCGACATAACGGGGCACCTCTTGAATAATCAGCCCACCAAGATGAAGCGGAATACGCACTGGCTGCTTCGAGTCGTTTGCAGGCAGGGATATGTCGATGCGAATATCAAGCTCGGCCCCGGCTTCGGTCACCTTGCCCTCGGCGTAAAACTGATCGAGTGCAAACTCCGGTTCCTCGCCTTCTCGAAGCCGCCGATCCCGCAGCTGCTGAATCTCCTCGAGTGGAACATTGATGATCTTCTGGAGATTCCCGTCCTCGTCCTCGAGCACGAAGATATCGAGGTCTTCCCGTCCCGCTGCCGACCTTTTTTGGGTCGACTCAACGGTATTGCCAGACTCGGTGCCATCCTCGGCGAATGCCGGGTGCGAAGCGACCGAAGCCGAGACGGCCGCGCACAAGAACGCTAGGAGTGCGATCACGCTGGCTCTTGGTGTATGTACGCGCCCACTCACGTCTGGTAGACCTCCAGAACGTCGAACGAAGTCCGAATTGCAGTTTCTGAATAGAAATTCGCCATGCCCAAGATTCAATTGAAACGGACCTGGCGGGAAGAGATGTGAACGATACTGTTATTCTAGTTGGCGGCTGCGGCTGCTGGAAGAGTCAAGCAGCGAAAACTCTGGCGCTAATTGGACTTAGCGACCCCGGATTCGTCCCCAGACGCCGGCCGACGGGCGACGATTCGCCCCCCGGCTCGATTATCGGAAACCTCTCCGTAAACGTTGCCCCTCGACCTAGAGAAGCGGCCTGGCTGCCCGCGGCCAGCTGGCATCTGGGGCCACAGAGCCACAAGACAAGCCGGTTCTGCTGCCAGAACTGCCCCGTTGAGAGACTCTTAGCTGAGGGCGAGGCCCGATATGAGTTCGCGGTGCAGCTTCTCAGAGGCGGCACAGGCAAATTTTGGCTGATCGAGCACAAAGGAACTTCCGCTGGGAGCCGTAACAATCCCGCCCGCTTCGCGGACCAAGAGCACGCCCGCGGCAACATCCCAAGACTTGATCGTGACAGCCCAGAACGCGTCGAAGCGGCCAGCCGCGACGTAGCACAGATTGAGCGCGGCAGATCCCGTGCGACGCATCGATCCGGCCGATTGCAGTATCCGCAGAAAGGCCTGGATCTCCTCCGATTTCGGATCGACGAGCGGAGGAAAACTGGCCGTAACCAGCGAATTCTCCAGGTTCGTAGCATTGCTTACGGCAATCGGCTCGCCGTTGAGTCGAGCACCCTGCCCGCGCTCGGCCGTAAAGCACTCGTCTAAAACAGGATCGTAAACCGCTGCCGCGATAACCTCGCCCTCTTCCGCCAGGGCAACGCTGACACAATACGGGGGTGCCCCGTGAACATAATTGGTCGTGCCGTCCAAGGGATCGACATGCCACACAAATCGACTGCCGGTCTGTCGAATCTCCGTGTCCTCTTCGCCCAAGAAATCGTGATCCGGAAAATCCGCCTCGACGATCTTGCGGATCGCGTCCTGCGAGGCGAAGTCGGCCTCGGTGACCCAGTCCGATGGCCCCTTGCTGTGGACCTGAAATCTTCCGCGCCACTGGACGAGTTGCTCTCCTCCGGCCCGCGCCGCACGCTCACAAGTCTTTAAATAATCTCTCATTAGGGCATCCATTGTAGCAAAATCATACACTCGCGGACTCGGCGTCTAGTGTCATGATTTGCAGAGGCTTATCGGTTTCCACGAATCGTTTATGTCAGGGACTTTTTAGCGGCTTCGCTGAGTCTTCGGAATGGAGGCTCAAAAAATGGTTGAATTTTTTTCCAGAATGACTGGACACGGAGTTTCAAGTTGGTATCATCAATGGTGGAAGTCAACAGAGGAGAAACCTTAGTCCGGGCAATCATCATTCGACGGCAAATCTCTGCCTCATATTTTTTATCCTGGACAGCTTTTAAATTCGGCCTCTTCTCTGTTCCGGCCCCGTCGTTTCGCTTTTGGCGAACGGCGGGGTTTTTTTATGCCCCACTCCTGGCTAATCTCTGAGTTCGTCTTAGGCGGACTTCGTTTCTCCGCCTTGTCGATTGCCAGCCTTAGTTCGTTTCGAAGTCCATTCAACAGGCTGATCGAGAGAGAGAATTCGTTCCGTTAGAAATTTCTTGAAGGCGTTACTTCCGAGCGCAAAGCCCACTATCAATCCGCGATACTTCATTCCATGACAGACCCTCTCTGGCAGCTCGACAACAACCAGGCCACTTTCTCGACCTCATCGCTCAGTGGAATTGTCGATCTCCGGCGGCCCGATAGTGGTTGGCATAACCTCCGCATTGCCGGAACAGAAACGACTGACATCCGGTCACTTTGCATCGGTCTGCCCGCTCCGGAAGACTTGAAGGACAAGCTGAGCGAAGTCTATGTCCGGTCTCGTGACCTTGTCGCCACCTACGACGAGTCTCCCCAGCGTCCTTTCCGCACACAGATCTACTGGCGAACCATTCCCGCGAATCGACACGACCGACTGCTGGGGGGCTGCGATCTGATTGTCTCGGTGAATACAAGTGGTCTGGACGTCACCTCCGAAGGAACAACTCACACCACGCTGCCCGATTGCCAAGCACTTCACCTTGTCGACGACAATCGGTCTCAATTTGAAGAGCTGTCGTCCGCCTCCAACGGGCAATTCAACTTCCGAAATAATGAAGGCCCTGGAGTGTTCTTGTTTCGGCCAGCCGGTGTCGACTGGAGCTATGCGGAACTGGTCCACCCGGTCGACTTCTCAGAGAGCCAACTAACCCGATCCGGGGCCAATCAACCTCAGCGTCTGACGCATCGACTGTTTCACCGCTGGGTGGAAAAAGGGGTCATCGTCCGAACTCGCATGCGGATGGTCTTCATGTCCCGATCCGAAGATGAAGCGACCGCGGTGGGCTGTTTCCATGAGCTCCGCCATGCGAAACTACCTTTGACCGTATAACCGCGGACCGACTGGCGATTCGACCGTTCTGGCCGGTTCGGCGACCTTGAGAGTAGGACCTAGGCTGCTACCCGTTTCAAGGTCTTACCGCATTCAATCCCCGCATCCCACTCCCGTAACCGTTCTACCAGAAGCCAAGACGTCATGTCCGAATCACTCCGAGATCGACTCTTCACGGCGCTCGACAGCATTGTGCTGATCGATCCTCACACGCATATCAACGCCCTCTCTCCGGCCTCCAAGACCCTGGCCGACATCATGGGCTACCACTACTACACGGAATTAGCTCATTCGGCCGGCATGCCGCGGGAAGCGATCGAGGAACCGGGCCTGGCTCCAAAAGAAAAAGTCGGTCGGCTCGTCGAGTATCTGGATCGGCTGGGCAATACGATTCAGCTCAGTTGGTTGGTCGAGATGGCTCAGTCGCTCTTTGATTTTGACGAGAACGAAATTCGCATCGACAATTGGGAAGGGCTCTATGACCAGGCCCTCTCGGCGATGGCGGAACCAGGCTGGGAAGATCACGTGCTCCAGGCCAGCCGTTTGGAGGCCGTGTTCCTCACCAACGATTTCGACGATCCTCTGCAAGGGTTCGATACGACGCGTTACATTCCTTGTCTGCGAACCGATGATCTAGTGTTTCACTTGGCCCAGGACTCGGTTCGCGAGCGACTCGAGGCGGCCACCAGCATTTCCCCGTCCAACGCACCAACATTGCGCACGGCAATTGGAAAGCTGTTTGAACACTTCAAGGCCAACGGTGCCAAGGCGTGCGCCATTTCGCTGCCTCCCAGCTTCGCGCCTGAGCAGGTGGCGGAAGCCGATGCCGACGCGGCATTCTCTCGTCTACTGGCCCAAGGTCCCGAGACGAGCCAGTCCGATCAATCGCTGCTGGCCTGCTTCGTCTTCTGGACGCTGGCGGAATATTGCGCCGAGTATCGACTCCCGTTTGATCTCATGATCGGAGTCAATCGCAAGGTCTATCCGGCCGGAGTGTTTCAGGGACAGGATCTCTATGATTCGCGAGTTTCCATGATTCAATACCAGCAACTGTTCAACGCTTTCCCTCAAGTGACCTTCCCGGTATCGGTGCTGGCCAGCGTCACCAATCAGGAACTGACCAGCTACGCCTGGATATTCCCCAATGTCGTCACCAACGGCCATTGGTGGTACTCCAATACGCCCACATTCATCGAGCATGACTTGTCGGCTCGACTCGAGGCGGTCCCTCGGACCAAGCAGATTGGCTATTACAGCGACATGTACAAGCTGGAGTTCGCCCTACCGAAGTTCGGCATGTACAAGCAAATCCTGGCCAAGGTCCTGGCCGAGCGCTTTGTCATCGACCGAGGGTGGAAGGAACATGCGGCAATCGACTTGGGAAGACAGATTCTGCGAGGCAACGTCGAGCAGATTTTTGATGTCGGTTAATCGAGCGCCAGCCCTGCCCAACTCCGCATGCCCAACTTTGCACGTCTGAGGAGTGCTAGCAGATGGGCCGCGGTACGCCGCACTTCCGGGACAACAAGCTCCGGCTCCGACTCGCTTCGATGAGCAATTCGAGTCGAAGGCGAAGAAATTCTTGGCAATTTGAGAATATTTCTGGTTTCAAGCGAACCTTTTCCGATCAACTGCGTCTAGTAGTGCAGATTCGGCGTCTATCTCGGAGCTTTGTTGGTCGCTTTCCTGTCTTAGTGACGTCCGAGAGGGGCGATTCTACCGCCGACTCTTGTTGGTTGCTTGACTGGCAATCAAAAAAACCGCTGGAATCGCCGATCACAAGTTATTAGGATGAGTTCTTGAGCAGAACAGAGGCCGGCCGAACGCGCCGCCCTTCCAGTTACTCTCCTCGGTTTATTCAATTCGTTTCTCTCTCCCCACGCGCACAGCGCAAGGAGCGATGTCATGGCAGCCACTATTAGCCCAAAACGCGATACCCACGCCGGTCGAATTAGCCGCCGTAGCGTCGTGGATGGCTATATGGCGCTGTCCCTCTCACATCGGCTCCCTATGTTGCGCTGGCTTGGTAATTGGCGAGCGAGCCTTACGGCTCTCAAGAATCTCGTCAAACCGGGTTTTGAATCGATGGCACCCGCCGCCGTATCCCTAGGCATAGAACCGAACCGGACGTTTACCGGTCGGCCTGGGAGTACCCGGTACACGGTGTTGCCGTTCTCTTGTCAAGACTGACACGAGCAACACGGCAAATCGACTCACCGGTAACCATCAGGTGCTCGCACCACAAGGCCATCACTGCGCCTTGTGATCGGTAACGAGCATTCTACCAGCGTCTCCGCGCAAGAGAATATTAGTGTGGCCCCCGCAAGGAATTTCTTCGGCGTGGCCCGGGAATTGAAGAATAACCATGAACAATCAGACTGAAGACACGATCGAGCAGAGCAATCTGCGAGACCTGATCACGGCTGCCCAGGGTGGCGATCGCGATGCCTTTGGGGAGCTGGTGATCCGCTTCGAAGGCTCGGTCTACGCGGTCGCCCTACGACAGCTGCGCAATCACTCCGAAGCCGAGGAGTTGGTGCAGGACGTATTCGTGCAAGCTTACGGACGGCTGTACCAACTTCGAGAGCCCGAGCGATTCGGCGGCTGGCTGCGAAGCATCACCGTGCGGATGGCCATCAACCGACGCACGCGACGCCGACAGCCGGTCAGCACCGATCCCGAGATCTTCGAGGCCACGTGGACCGACGGAAACTCGCCGGTCGACACCGCTTTGGCTCGGGAACGGGTCGATGGATTGCACTCCGGGTTGAAACGACTGGGTGATCTCGATCGCGAGACGCTCGTGGCGTTTTACCTCAAGGGTCAGTCCCTGATCGAGATGAGCGACAAGTTCGCTTCGCCGGTCGGCACGATCAAGCGACGCTTGCACGTGGCGCGAAAGCGATTGGCGGAGGAGCTCGAAGAGCTTGCCGTCTAGAACTAGCCGTCGAGAGCATCGACACGGACCACTTCGAATCCTCGGTCGTCGGGAATTCTTCTCGACGGCCGAGGGTCTTTTTCGTGGTCCGGTGTCGGTAATCACCGGCTCTCTATTCTACCTCGACCGACCGACTCATGCCTGGACAGTCGAAGACTTTATGCCTGCCGCGTGAATGAGCAGTAGACACCATCCAATAATCAGGGTGCCTCCGCCAAGTGGGACGATCGCCGGATGCCGCAGCGGCTCCGGGCCCCCCATCGACAACATGTAGAGGCCACCGGAAAAGAATAAGACACCGATGACGAAGCACCAGCCGGCCGCCGCCAGACATTTACCCTTTTGAAGACTGGCCAAGATCCCGATGATCATCAGCCCCAGGGCATGCACCAACTGGTAGCGAACGCCCACCTCGCCTTGCTCGACCCGTTTTTCGACCGTCGCCGATTCAATCCCCGAATCGAGCAACCGTTTTTCCAGCCCGTGGGCATGATACGCTCCCAGGCCGACTCCGCAGGCTCCCAACAGAGCCCCCAGCAGAATCGCAAGACGAAGATTCATGTCGCGCCACACACATTCTGACCAGTGTCGAAACGTCGCCCACTCGATTTGGCGACAGCCTGGATGGCTTACAGTCCGATTCTCAGTTCTTCTTCCTCTTGAATGATGATCCGGGGCGTCACCATCAGCATCAAGCTGGAAGTTTCGCGACCGATACCGACATTCTTGAAGAGTCGACTGATGTAGGGAAGCTTGGCCAGAATCGGCGTGCCTTGTTCCCGACGTCGTTCGGTCAGCTGCTTGATACCACCGAGCAGAACCGTACCACCATCGGGGACACTCACCGTCGTGGTGACAGTGGTGAATTCGAATTCGGGCAGCTGAATCGTCGTACCACTTGTGGTTGTCGTGGCGGCCGTCGAGCTGCTCGTCGTATCGCCGTCGTTGGCACTATCGTCGCTCGCCGACTCCGTCGAAGTTGTGCTACCGGTGAAGGTAAACGTCTCGACATCGCGAATCTCGCTGAAGAATGGAATCAGCGTCAATCGCACATAGCGGCGATCAGCAGACACCACCGCTTGAACCGAGAGCGTCGTGCCTTCGGGCAAGACCGCGATCACGGGAGCCTGAGCCGCCGCGAAGTCGCCAACCACCGGGATCACGCTGGTCACAAAAGGTCGCTGCGTCTGGCTCGACACAGAGGCCGCTTGCCCGTTAAACAGCGTCACCTTCGGAGCTTGCAGCAAGTTGGAGCGGCGATCGCTCTGAGCGGCCTCGATGAAGAAGAACGCTTCAATGTCGCTCAGAATCGCGAAGCCAACCGTAGTTCCCACGGTGTTGACAGGATCAAAGCCGGCAAAACCACCAGGAATGACGCCGCCAAAGCTTCCGTTGATAATCTGGATGTCCTGATTCTCGGTAACCGAGCCCGTGCGATCGATACCGACCGTAGCGGTGTGCTCTTGCGGATTCGCATCGGGATTGAACAGCGGCGACTTGTCGTCGATGTTCATATTGAAATCGACGCCGATACGCTCGAAGAACTGATCGCTGATCTGAATAAATCGAACTTCGATCGTCACCTGCAAGTCTTGCAGGCGTCGTAGCTGTTCCAGTAGATCGCGAATCTTGTCGTGCACATCCTGCGTCGAGCTGACCACGAGGCTGAGGTTGGTCTCAAACTCCGCAATTCGACCGGCTCCACCCGCTTCTTCCCAGGAGTCGGGTTCGATCGTCGTGGTGATCAGTTCAATCAAAGGATCGAAGTCGGCATTCGTCGCACCGCCGCGACCACCGGAGGAAAATCCCCCGCTCGGATCGACTGTCTGGGCGAGCGCGTCCGCCGTCTCCAAACTACCAGGCATTCCGACCGGGCTGGCGTTGACCATCACCGGTGGCACACTTCCACCCAGGCTGCCCAACGTAGCGCCGTAGCCTCGGCTGAGAGCGTCGGGCAGGCCCATCGTATTGTGCGGAGAGAAATTCGGTAGCGGAATCACCAGGTCGGCGACGTTATACATTTGGGTATGCACACTGTTATCGCGAAGATGCTCGCTCGTGATCTTGAGCACTTCATTCTGAATGACATAACTCAGATGCAAAGGCTCCAAGATCAGGTTCAACGCACTCTTCAACGAGATCTCCTCTTCCAGATCGATCGTGACCGGAGTCGAAGGATGGACTCGCTCCTCGCCCAGTCCGACCTGGTCGAGGTGGATATTGATACCGGAGACACTCTTCAAGTGATTAATCACCTCACTCAACGGTTGCTCGCGGAATTTGAGAGATACCGTCTTGCGAAGCGCGTTTTCGATCTCGATTTCCTTCGGGTTGCGTTTTCGCTCGACGCCACCCAGCCTGGCCCGGGCCGAAGACAGATCTTCCCATTCCTGCATCGAGCGGCCGTAGTTGACCGGTCGATCGTCGTTGACATTGGCAACGCTGCCTTCTTCGACATTGATCATCGCGTCTAGAAAGGAATCACTCTTCGCATCGCTGAGTTCAATATTCCGCATCACCCGAGCGATGAACTTCGACTCGTGCCAAAGTTGCATCGCCACCCGGTTATCGGGAGCCAGCTCGCGAGCCTTCTTGCCGAGAATCACCGCTTCGGCGTATCTTCCTTCGTCTCGCAAACGATTGAAGTCATCGACCAATTTGGCCAGCCGTTGATCGACCTCCACGCGGTGTTGCTTGCGACGGTCAACTTGCTCGCGTCGCGAAGCGTTTGTTTCGTTGAGAGCGATTTGGGCACGGTGATCGTGCATGAATTTTTGTACGTCCGCCATCCGTTGTTGGACAAGATTCTGCAGAATCTGCTTGTCGGATGGCGACAGACCCGACTCCTGAACGTACTTGGCTGTCTCGGTCAAGGTTTGCAGCGACTTACTTGGATCGCTCTCGGTGAGCCGAACCGCGTCGCTAATGCGTCGCTTCACCTCAAAATTGATCTGCTGACGGAGACGAAGCTGTTCCTCGGTGGCCTTCTGCAACAACTGGTCCGACGGCTGAGAAATACCAGCCCGCGGCACGGCGGCGAGCTGAAGATGATCCTGCAATCGCTGGGCGGTCGCCGGGTCGAGCTGATCCCGATAGGCGGCGGCCTGACGGAACAACCCGGCGGCACGTTGGGGATCCCGATTTCGCAAGGCTTGCTCACCTCGCTCGATCAGCTGCATCGCCGGGACTTTCGTTGCCGCGGGCGAGCTACTCGCGGGCTGCGACAAGCTGAGGGAATTGGCCACCGGTGGGCGACGAGACGCCGAGCTCGAGGTGGTCGACGGCTGGCCGGCGATGGATCCGGCTTCACCATTGTACAAAGTGGTCGACTTGGGAATCTGTTTGAGCTCCCCGCGATCTTCACTCGGAGTATTTCGGAAGGCGATTCCAGGAGCGGCGTCCGCCTTGGCTGTCGCCGTGGCAGCTCGAATCGGATTCTCGGCAGGATCCTCGACACCCGCCACCAACTGAATCTCCGCATCGGCTTGGGCGGTGCGCGGATACTCCGGCAACACGCCACCTGCCACGACGGCTCTCGATTGGTCGGCATATGGATCGTAAACAGCTCGACTGACTCCCGAACGATTTGAGCCCGTCGAGACGACTCCAGGCATTTGCGAAGTCGCCGGAATCGTATTGGGGGGAGCTGTTTCAACACGCCCGGGAGCCGCACGTGGCGGCATCGGCTTGAAAGCCATGCCGGCCAGATCTTGATTCACGCTGACGGGAGGGGCCGCCGCGGTCTGTCGAGTAGGGGCGGCCGGCAAGGGGGCACCGCCGGTCAGGTCGGACCACAACCGCTGCGGCGAATCTTCTTGCGGTCCAAATTGAGCGCCAATCTCCAAGGCTCGCTTGGCGAAGTGTTCGGCGCCGACTTGATTTCCCTGAGCTTGCGCCTCTCGACCCTGGCGAAGATAGACAACCGCCTGCCCCTTCTTGTCATCGAGCAGGGCATCCACATTCTGGCCGGCATTCCTGAAAGGGTCGGCCTGCGTCTTTGGCTTCTTCGAACCAAACGGCGAGGTAAAGAGCGGGCGCGAAGTTCGGCTGGGAGGCGTCACTCCATTGGCGGTCGATCGCGCGGCTTCCAAGTCGCGTCGGACCTTCTTCGGGGTGTCGCCGAAAGACGTGAACGGAATCTTACTCCAATTCGCCTCGGCCTGGCGGATATAGGTATCCGCGACGGCAAACTGTTTTTGATCGATCGCCTTGCGGGCGAGCTGTAACAGTTCCTTGCCGTCCGGAGACGCCTGAGCCGTAGCACAAGCGACCGACAGCCCCGCCGTCGAGTGACCAGGAAATGAGTATGCGCCTTGAACTGTTAACAAAGTCAGCCCAAATGTAGCCGCTGCGGTGATCTTAGAAGTAAGCTTCAACGCTATTCTCCTTATCGTCCTGTGTCGCATACCGCGCCGGCGAGCAAAACTCGAACCGCCCCGCGACGAAACTTGATAGTGTCGTTGTTGAAAATTCTGAATCGAAACTGTCCCTTGTCGCGAAACCACTTCATTAACGAAGTGCGTCGTTTAGGGAGTTTGATGCGAGCGGCAGATTCACCCGAGGGAACGGCCGGCTCGTCAAAGTATCTGAACTGATTTTGGGAATCCGAAAAGAGATGAGGGCGGTTAAATACCTGCCCTAGGATTGGCCGTCAATACCAATCATTGAAAGTCGTCAGAATCGTGAAGAATCTTGCCGACGAAACCACTGGCGTTGGTTGCATCGACAGCATGACGGGGGGGGATATTTCGGAACGGAACATCGACCGCGGGAAGCCGACTCTACGCTGAGCGTGCCATGTAGCGATTCTTCAGCTGATCAATCACAACCGTGACCAGAATCAGGGCACCAAACACAACTCGCCGCTGATAGGCGTCCATAATGTTAAGTTGACTGAGCCCCGATTCAATCACGGCAATGATCAATGCTCCGATCAAGGTGCCAGCAACCCGCCCTTCTCCACCAGAGATGCTGGTCCCACCCACCACCACCGCCGCAATCGCTTGCAATTCGTAGAGTTCTCCTCCCGAGGGGCGTCCACCAAAACGCGAGGCGTCGATGATGCCGCTCAATCCGGCGCCAACTCCGCACAAGGCGTAAACCACGATGAGCACCAGATAGACCGGAACCCCCGACAGCCGGGCTGCCTCGCGATTTCCCCCCACCGCGTAGACGTAACGGCCAAAAGAGGTCCGCGTCATGACCATGTGGGTCAGCAAGTAGAGTCCGAAGACGATGTAGATTCGCAACGGAATTCCAAACGGCCTACCCATGCCCAGGTAGCCAAACGCCTCGGCCTCAATCGTCACCGCCTCGGGAGTCGCGGCCGTGGTGCCGTCGGCCCCGATGTGGCCGTAGCTTGTCGCAATCACCAGTGCCAGACCGCGAGCAATCATGAACATGGCCAGCGTGACGATGAACGGTGGCACACGCAAGAACGTCGTGACGAGTCCATTGAACGCGCCGCACAGGGCCCCCACACCGATCCCGACCAGTCCGCCGCCAATCAGCCCCCACGTCGAAGCCTCGGCACCGCCGAACCAGGAGTTGATCGAAACAGCCGTGGTCACCGCGGCCAGAGCCATCACGCTGCCAACTGACAAGTCAATTCCCGCCGTGATAATGACCAGAGTCATGCCGACGGCAATAATCGCAACCTGAGCGCTATTGTTCAGCAGATTGGTGAGATTCTCGACCTGTAGAAAGGTCGGCCAGTAATAGCTCTCTGGCTCTTCCACGCTCGTATCGGTGAACGCTCCCCCCCGCTCCCGCAATATCGCATCTTGCAAGAAACTCAACGAGGCCGTGCGGTGATTGGTGGCGATCGCCGTCACCCTATCGCCCTCCGTCGGCAGACCGTCCAGAAAGCCTCGAATCTCGCCCGGATTGCCAACAAACGACGCCGCTCCGGTAACGCCCTGCCGCTGTAGCTCCTGTTCAATGGCCTCCACAAACGGTTGGCTATCGGCCCCGGGCACTGCCAGCACGAGCACCTTCACCTCGGGTCCGTACTGCTCAACTAGCCTGTCCGCCAGTTTCACACCAGCCGCGGGCGACTGGGGGTAGTACAGGCGACTTGTCAGTGACGTGAACAGCGCAAAGAGAAGTAGCAGAACCACAACGGGTCCAAACTCAGCCGCTAGTCGAATCGCCTTCCGAAGCTTCATGGCCACCGCTTTAGTAGCTTGAGGAGTCTATCTTTCAGTCATTCTCGCGGGTCCCGCCCGCGTTTCGCATCTTCGCTTTACCGCACCGCCAAGTCCATGATCTGTTGCTGCGATGTCGCGGCCACATCGGTAATCTCTCCGGTCATTCGCCCTTCGTGCATCACGAGGATGCGATCGGCCATTCCCAACACCTCAGGCAATTCGCTACTGATCATCAAGATCGCCTTTCCCTGGGCCACCAGCTTGTTCAACAAGTTGTAAATCTCCAACTTGGCTCCCACGTCAATACCGCGCGTCGGCTCATCGAAAATAATCACCTTGGCGTTTCGTTCCAGCCACTTTGCCAGTACGACCTTCTGCTGATTTCCGCCCGATAGCGTCTCGGCCCGCTGACGCTGACTTGTGACGCGAATACCCAGCTGCTCGACATAGCTGCCAAAGGCGGATGATTCCCGTTTCCTATCGATGACGCCCCATCGCGCGAATCGCGACAGGTTGGGAAGACCGAAATTGTGCAGCACACTATGGCCCAATACCAGCCCTTGAGACTTGCGATCCTCGGTAAGCAGGCAAATGCCAGCGGCGATGGCATGTCGAGGTCGGCGAATGTCGACCGCTTTGCCATCGATTCGGATCCGCCCCGCGTCTCGCTGATCGGCGCCGAATAGCAACCGGGCTGTCTCGGTGCGACCTGAGCCCACCAACCCGGTCAGCGCTACGATCTCTCCGGCGCGGACCTGAAAAGACACATCACGGACACGGGAACCACGTGACAGCTGCTCAACTTCCAAGAGTGGTTCACCGATCGAGATCTCGCGAGAGGGGAACTCTTCTTCCAGTCGCCGACCGACCATCAACTCAATCATGCGATCTCGCGGGATGTCCTCGGTCGGTCCTCCTCCGACTGTCTCGCCATCGCGCAGCACGGTTACGCGATCCGAAATCTCGACGACTTCGTCCAAGCGATGACTGACATAGATGATCCCGATTCCGCTTTTCTTGAGTTCGCGGATGACCGCGAATAGCCGCTCCACCTCGCGGGGAGAAAGCGCCGCGGTCGGCTCGTCCATAACTATTATTCGGGCGCGAAGCGACAACGCCTTGGCGATCTCGACGACTTGCTGTTCGGCGACACTGAGTTGCCGACAGATGGCGGACGGATCGACGCGGACGCCAATGCTCTCGAAAATCTCCGTAGCGCGTCTCTTCTCGGAAGCGGCGGAAATCCAGCCCAGTCGTGTCTCCTCATGACCAAGAAAGATGTTGTCGCAAACCCGCATAGCGGGGGCGAGATTCAACTCCTGATAGATGACGCCGACACCAGCGCGGAGGGCGGAGTTGGGTGTCGCCTGCAGGAGCGGCACGCCATCGATTTCCACGGAACCTGAGTCGGGTCGGTGCGCACCTCCGAGAATCTTGATCAGGGTGCTCTTTCCTGCGCCGTTCTCCCCAACGAGGGCCAGAACTTCTCCCGCCGCCAGTTCCAAATCGACTCCCCGCAGCGCATGCACGCCTGGAAAGCGTTTTTGAATTGCCGTCATCCGCAGCAGCGGTGGTTTCATAGGCTAGCCGTGCTCTGCGCTATCCGCCTCTTGCGGCAGCTCTCGATCGATCGGAACCGTGCCTGATCTCGGGATCACCTAACTACGGCAACTCCGGATCAGCATCCGCGTCTGACTTGCGATAGAGTTCGGTGGGAAACAGCTGTTCCATCTCGAACGCTTCGCCATTTTGATACTTGACGATGTTCTCAATCGTCACGCGGGCCATCTTCTTGGGAAACTGAATGGGGTCGGCGTAGATCTTGCCAGCCTTGATAGCCTTTCGACCCGCCAATTCTCCGTCGAAACCGATGATTGTGACCTTTCCAGCGCGGCCCGATTCTTCTAGTGCTTTGTAGGCGCCGAGTGCGGAAGGATCGTTAATCGCGAAGATGGCGCTGATCTCGGGGTGGGCCGTCATCATCGCGGTGGTACTCTCGGTGCTCTTCCCTTGCTGACCTCCCCCTTCGAGTTCGGTAACAATCTTGATCTGGGTATCGGGATTCTCCTTGTTGTGAGCGTCAATCACTTTTTTGAATCCCTGAACCCGAAGAACACAGGAGTGGGCCTGGGGAAAATGAAGAATGCCGACCTCGCCGCCAGTCTTTCCCAGCACCTCAATCATGGCCGCGCCCGCGACCTCGCCGCCTTGAAGGTTGTCGGTACCCGCGTGGCCAGCGATCTTGACCCCATCCGCCACACATTTCGTGTCGTTCGTGAAGACCGGAATCCCCGCCTCGTTGGCTCTCTTGATAGCAGCGCCCATCCCCTTGCGATCGGCCGGATTGATCACAATCGCCACCACCTGACGAGCAATGTAATTGTCGATATGGGCCGCCTGCTGCGCGGCGTCTTTCTTGGCGTCGTTCACTAGTAGTTCGTAGCCATGACTGTTGGCTTCCTCCTCCATGGTATCGGCGATCGTCTTAAAGAACGCATTCTCGAGCGCCAACGCCGAGTAACCGATGACTCCCTTTCCTTCGTCAGCCGAATCACTGTCCGAGGTGGAGTGGCCACAACCCGCGATCGCAATCGATAGCAGCAGAAACCAGGAACCAAGCGACGTCGCAAAGACTCGATGCATTGCCTTGCCTTTCGTTTTTTCGGTGGGGACACGAGTTCTCGATGGTGACACGAGGCGTATCAAGATCGGGTGCCAGGGTCCGTTTTCATCCGCGAGGCGCGTGCTTCGCGAGAAAGCAGTCAATCACGATCATAGCAGCCCCCGTACACCACTTTCCAGCGTGCTAGTCGCGTACTTCCCGGGCTCGCTCATCCGCAGCCCTGGGACACTGCCCCGAAACGTCACTCACGATGGGGATCGAAACGACTGCCTCGCCCAGAGGAGACATAGAGAGAGAATCAACACCACCCGACACAGAAGCACTAGATCGACGGGGATGCCTCGGCATCCAGGGCCATGCCCCAGCGATTCAAGGTTGGTCCAACCTCGGCCAGCAAGTACGCCTCGTCTTCTGGCGTGAAGTAACGACAGGGGTGCTTGGCCCTGTCCCGATTGGCAAGAATAACTTGCTGATCGAGCTGCGGCCTCTTCGGTTCGCCAACTTCTCGTTCGATCGACTCCCCGATTCCCCGTACGGTCGCCTCGAATCTGCCGTCGAGATCCTCGTAACGGATCGTGAACATTCGCCCGGGCGAACGAATCAAGGCATAGTCAAGCCAGGCATTCAGATGGTCTTCCCAACGGCGCAACATGGTCGCGATTTGCACTTTTTGATATCGCAGAATATTGCCTCGCGGAGCGGCCCGCATGAACTCGCCAACGGTGTCGGTCTTGGGCCCTTCGTCCCAGGGGATTTGCTGGAATAGCCGCCAGGTGCTGATCATGACGTCGCGCGGATTGCGATAGACGTAAAACACGTGAAACTGATCTGTCAGATAGTCGATATACTCTTCAAAGAACTCGAAAGGGTGGTGCGACTTCACGATATTCAGAACGCTCATATCATGAACGCGCCGAAAATAATCGTGCATGCCATAACCGGCATGAAAATTGATCCCCAGCTCAAGATCAAGATTCCACATCGGGTCCGAGATATACCCGAAGTTGAGAGCGAGCGTGTTCATCAAGAAGTGGGTGCCAGAGCGTTCATGACTGACGACCATCGCCTTCTTGCGGCGCGTCGACGACACACTCAGTTTCTGGGCTACGCGAACACCAGCTGACATTCCAGGCGATCCCTTTGTCCTCGAGTCGTTGACGGATACCGAGGTCGCAGCATAGCAGAAATCGATGTCCGTTTGAAACGACGACGCGATTCAATTGGCGGGAGTGAGGGCCTTCTGCCGACGGGTGAAGAAACCTGCGCAGGTACAAAGCCGACCGGCCACCGCGCGATGGTGGCCAGTCGGTCCGCCGTTCTCCTCAAGTACTTTCCTAAGAATCCGCCCTAATCATCACTGATGATCGTGGCTTCTTCCGAATCATCGTCGGCGTCGCCTCCCAGCACACTGAGAATATCGACGGTAAACGTCTCGTCCGACTCGACCAGCGTGTCGTCACCGATCTCTATATTCACGGTCGCGCCAAAGGCCGCCACGGTTTGACCGATCTGGAACGTCAGCGTTCCACTACCGTGCAGGAAGTCCCCGGTAACGGGCCAACCGCTACCAACGGCGGTGCCGTTGTTGGTTTCCAACACGACCTCAACCACGTGGTCGGTCGCTTCAGCCAACGTCACCGTGAACACAGCGTATTGATCGACGCCTTCGGTAACCGAACTAGCTGGTCCGGAGAACAGGACCAACGCATCGTCAGTAATGGTAGCAGTCGTCGACTCACTTCCCGCCGCGGCATCACCACCGGTGACATTGGTAATGTCGAGTGAGAACGTCTCGTCCGATTCATCGATCGTGTCGTCAATAATGGTGACAGAACCAGTTGCACCCAACGTCGACACCGTCTCCCCAATCTCGAAGGTCAGCGTCCCGCTGAGGCTGTTGTAGTCAGATCCCTCAGTCGCCGAGATCGCAATCGTATCGATTTCAACCTTGACCACGTGGTCCGTCGGCTCTGCCAACACGACCGTGAAGTCTGCCTTGTCACCCGAGCCTTCTCGGATGGCTTCGGCAGGACCGGTCACCACGACCAAGGCGTCATCCGTGATCGTCGCTGTCGTGGAATCACTTCCCGCTGCGACATCACCACCTATGACATTGGTAACATCGAGTGAGAACGTCTCATCCGACTCATCCAATGTATCGTCAAGGATGGTAACGGAGCCTGTCGCACCCAACGTCGACACCGTCTCCCCAATTTCGAAGGTCAACGTACCGCTGAGGCTGTTGTAGTCAGATCCCTCAGTCGCCGAGATCGCAATCGTATCGATTTCAACCTTGACCACGTGGTCCGTCGG